>Ga0102963_1001016_pt1 | contig 12252 bp, 21 predicted proteins | sample SalPon2_C_H2O_MG_2_FD_84522 | JGI IMG/M metagenome (GOLD analysis project Ga0102963, IMG submission 84522) | Salt pond water microbial communities from South San Francisco under conditions of wetland restoration - Salt Pond MetaG SF2_C_H2O_MG | ecosystem: Environmental > Aquatic > Non-marine... | reverse complement strand
GAAAGTAATGTGTGAAAGTGATTTTTAGGTAATTGTATATTCAGTATATTCATAATAATGGTTTTTGTTATAATGTATTCATAAAGACAGTAAAGCATAAAGGACTATCAGCCTGAGTTGTTCCCCAATAAGTATCACATATTGGAGCATTTCTATGTGGAATGCTAGAATCAAAAATAATAGCTTTGTTATATTCAAAAGCTTTTGTTGAAAGAGCTGTAAGTTTATCATCACCGAGTTTTAAATAATCTTCCATTTCTGCTGATTCATCTAATTCATTAGCTGTAAAAAATTCAAATCGTGCACTATCATTTTGTGCAATATTTGAAGGAGTAATATAAACATTTCCTATATATTCTACTGGAAATAATCCTTCGTTAAGAGTTAAATAATGGTCGGTATGTACATAAGGCTCATCACTAGATTCTGTATTATATTGTAAATATGTTTTATAGTTAGTAACTTTTTTATTAGTTAATTCTTGAAAATGATTAATAACTTCTTGAGTAGCATCTGATAAAACTCCAAATTCTTTAGATACATCTTTACTTATAGTACAAATCATTTCGCCATAAATTTCTGGATGATTGTCTTTTGTATAATATTCTTCTTCCATAGCAAGTTGACGTACTAAATCTGGATTACTTAATATATTACTTTTTTCTATTAATAGTTTTGACATATATAATTCCTATGAGTAAGTAAATACAAAATTACCATTAGTTATCCAATCTGAATATTGAGCACTTGATGCCGGAAAAAGTCCGTGTGTTACACCATTTACCGTTAATGCAGTTCTTTGATATGTTGTTCCACCTGGAGTTTGAACGCTTGTCCAACTAGTATTAACACTGGCGCTATCAGACCATACCATACGAATATAATTATTACTATCAGTTGCACTAAAGCTACCTAAATCAATAGTTCCAAAAGGGACATTAGCTCCTGATGTAATTGTTCCTGTTCTAAAGCCAATTTTACCAGATGGTGCACCCCATGTTACGGCTACACTGTGTGTGTTAACTTGTGTATAACCACTAAACTCGGATATGTTATGTGGAGCCACTTGGTCCGGACCACCTGATGAAACAGAAGGGTCTTCATTAGTAGTAATATCGCCGTTATAAAAGCCATAATCTGTTACGCCATCTTTTGATAGACCTTCTAAAGAAATATTAGAAAATGCTGTAGTACTACTACTATTTTGCTTTTCTTGAGCAATCGATAGCATTGATATATTGCCTTGCCCGGTTGTATTAACTGCCATTACTTAATTATCCCTGCGATTAAATCTTCAAAGGCTTCTACTTTTTCTGTTCTATTTGGCCAGTAAATATAATCCTTTTCTGGATTTGCTTTTAAATTTGATAGTAAAGGTAAGATTGCATTATATAAACTATTTAGTTTTTCTTCATTTTGTTCTGCGCTTGCAGCAACTGTTGAAGCTTCTGTTGATAGTTTTTGTACAGCTTCAAGTTCATTTTCATCAACAGCTGTAAATCCAAAATCGAATTTATCGATATCTATGCTCATATTTCTTCCTCGTTATTATATTTATACTTCCTTGGTATAACTTTTGACTTATCTTTATGAATTTGTGTAATAGAATGAGATGGCTGAGCTTTACGTGCTTTTACCTCTAGCTTCTTTTTACCAAATATCTTTTCCCAATTGTCAGCATACAGTTCTTCATTAGAGTTTCTTCTTTTAGAACCCTTTCCTCCATGCCATTGTTTATTATCCATAATAAAAATATAATGCTCCAATTATCAATACAATCGCCAAAACAGTACTTATAATTCTTTTTCTAAATAAGCTTTTTTGTTTCTTTCTCCATGCATCTAAATTAAGGACTTCCTTAATTCGCTGTAAATTATTCGAAGACAACTCCACCTCTCCTCACTAATTCATTTTTAATTTTTTGTTTATCCTTTGGTTTAGTATTTGACGCATTATATTTTTCAATTAAATCCGTTTTACTAAATCCTTTGATATAAGGATGAACTGTTGTAGCTTTTTTAGTAGCTCTATCTATTGTCGTATGCGACTTTCCTAATTTTATTGGCATAATATACTCCTATTTTATTCTTTTAACGCTTCCCTTTAAGTTAGCAAGATACGCAAACATATCTACTTCCGGAAACTCTCTTTTCAAATCAAGTAATGCTTGAAGATTTTCTTTGTGGTCATCGAATAATCTTATTCTTGCATACTCACCTGTTTTTAAATACTTTCTAAATATAACTTTTTTATTTTCAGCACTTGAACCACTCATATTACCTGCTCTTTCTACATAAACATCTTTCATTGGTAATCCATGAGATTCTAAAGTCTTTATAAAAAGCTTTTTATCATCCATGTTAGCTCTTGCTGTCACGATAATAACTTTTGAACCTTTAGCTGTAGCATTTTTAATAATTGCTTTTGCTTTGTTAATCATACGACCTATAGGAGTAGCAGTTTGATAAAAAATCTTTGCTGATTTAAACTCACCATAATCATATTCTTCATTATTTCTTAGTTTATATGTATTAAACTCTTGAGGAGTTAAAGCTTTTGTTTTTCCAGTATTTGTATTAACAACAATTACACGAGCTTTCGAAACAAATAAAGTATCATCTATATCAAATATAGTTAACCCTTTCCCTGCTCCTTCTGTTAAAAACTCTGTAAAATCTTTCATAGATATATTATACCACACTTTTAATTAAATGTAAATATCTATTTATAAGTTTTATTTGCCTATTAGCTTTAATGCTTCTAATATATCCTGGTGTTTTGTTACTTCTAAAAGTTCTTTCTCTATAGTTTCTATCATATCGCTATGTTCTGCAACACCGACATGACTACCTAATAATACTTCAGCATTCATTAGATGTCTGTCAACATTAGCTTTTGCTGATGTTTTAATAGTTTCTAAGAGTCTTCCTCTATAATTTGCCATTTCTATCTCCCAAATAGTTTTCTACGTTTATATTCAGCTATTGTTTCCAAAAGCTTTTTTGTCCATCTATCTCTGTCTTCTATAAAGACTTGTGGTCCTTCATCTCCAGCAATACAAACAACTAATTGTTTTATAGGTACACCAGTTCTTTCTTCCCACATAATAGCATAAGCTGAACATTGCATAAAGTATGAACTAATCCATTCTTTCTTTTTTAGCTTACGCGATGTTTTCCAATCTATAATTGAATCAACACCTTTCCATTGACCAACTAAATCTACTCTTCCAGCTAAACCTAAGTGTTTAGAAAAAAGAGGAGCTTCTTGTTGATAAACCTTTGTAACACATTCATCTAAAACAGGTTGTATGTCTTTAAATGTTTGTACGTTATGTGGCATTTCTCCTTTAAGATATTCAGGGTCATTTGCTACATACTTTTCTATAATGTTATGGACTGTTGTTCCACGACTACTTGCGATGCGCGATACTCTATTTGCTTCCTCTTCGCCTACGCGCGCACGCCACGCTTGTATTGCTTCTTCTGAGAGTATTGATAATACTGTCGTAACTGATGCGTATTTATTTCCTTCTGGGTCAGTATAAAATCTTCCTTTATCTCCCGTGACAGCTTCTAGGTCATTATAACCTAAATCAACTGCTTCATGTTTAAACTTCATTTTGATTTAATATTGCTCCTATCTTTTGGTGGCATACCAGACTTAATTCTATCTTGTACTTCTTTCCAACCACTACCAGCTCTTGTAAGTACTGATTTACCCCCATCGTGGTCTATATTTAAAGTGGTGTAATGTGATATCACATCAGGGTTTTGTTCTAGAAATTTTACTTTATTATCATACGAAAAGAATTTTTCAAACACTTCTCCAGTTTTTTTATTTTTAAATTCATATGTTGGCATTATACTAACTCCTCTAATCGTTTCATTGTTGATGGTATATCATAACACAAATAATCATTAACGTACCATATTAAAAATTGTCTACTTAATTTTTTATTAAACCAATTCATATTATCTATACATTCATTTAATTGAGTTAAGATTCTTAAATCTTTTGTTATCCAATGATAATCAGGATAACCATAAGAAATTATTGGTACATCATGCATCATACATTCAATACCTGATGTACTATTTTCTATTATTGCTACCTTTGTTTTAGGTAATATAGCATGTATTGATTCGAATTTAGAGAACACTTGATGACCAGCCTTTTGCCATTTTTCTATTTGGTCATTTAAATTAGGTACGACATGAGATGCTTTTCTAATTCTTGGATGTAATTTAATAACTAAATTATCTCTATCATTTAACTTTTCAACTACTTGACATAGCTTATCCCAATGATTACCAAATCCAAATCCTTTTACTGTTTCATCTTCTGGCATTTGACCTAGGATTAATATGTGGTCTTTTTTAATATTAAAAGGTTCAGTCCATTTAAAGAGACCAGCATTATCCCATTTATTTGCTCTTCTCTCTATCATATCTTGTACATCATTCCATTCGCTATCTTGCACTTTTCTAAATTCATATTCAACTGGTTCTTCAAATGTAATACGAGAACTATTAGCATATCCTAAATCACATATTTGAAAGTGTTGACTTGTTGGAGCTGTAGGTTTAAATATAATAGAATTTTCTGGCATATCAGGTTCAGTATCTCGAGAGGTATGATTATAGATATGTAAGTCAGGATTATCTTCTACTTTTTCATGACCTAACATATCCATCGCATGCTCTATACAATTAGCCGCATAAGCAAATTGACCTTTAAAGGTATACCTATGTTCGTATAATTTATATCGCATTAAACCAACTTGGTATAGGCCTTTTAGTCCATACCATACTGAATTTTTCTTGTTTAGTATGATAGAAAGCTCTGTAAGATTTAACTGCATCTTCAAACATACATTCAGGATTAGAACCCATTGCAAGCTTGAATGGAGTCATATGTTTTACTGGTATATTTGTAGGTACTTGTTTTAACTCTTTTCTTAGTTTAGTATCTGTTGAATGCACTTTACCATACCTATATGTATATTCGTCACATAGCGCAATAAAATGTTCATAGTGCCATTGATAATTAGCTTTTGATTCTCTTGTCCATACTGTTGATGGATGATTGAAATGACATGCTTTGTATAGTATATCTTCACGGTCATCATGAAGCTTCCAGTATTGAAGCATTGCGCCAGACTTAGATGGTCTACGTTCCATAGTACCATCAAGCATACGATGAACTGTTGATAGCATTTGTGCTGATTCAACAATCATTTTAACTACATGTTTATCGCATTGCTCTTGAGCTGCAAGTACTGGGTCATTGTTGAGTATAAAAATGTTCATAATATATATTATACCACAAAACGTGGCAAATGTAAAGGATTATTTTAATAATAGTCCAGGGAAAGTATCATTAACTAATTTTTTAGTTATACCTTTTACTTTCATTTTTTTATCTTTAGCAGCTATAAGTAATTCTGCTTCTTCTTCATTAAGTGATTCAAGTAAGTTTAAAAACAATCCTTCTCTCTTAAGAGGTTTCATATTATTTGCTATAGGACCTTTAAAGAAATACTTAAATTGATTATATGCTTTATTTAGTATAGTATATTCATATCCTTTAGGTGCATCATCTTTTTTATAAGACGGAGCTCCTGTTGGTAATAAAGATATTACACTATCATCATAGTTTATTCTAAGTATGTCAGTAAGACCTGGTGATTTATTAAGCTGTAAGAACTTTATTCGTTCATCACGCTTTACGATTTTGCCTGCTTCTGCTAGGACTTCCGATATTAATTTTCTAGCCATTGTAAAATTCCTCCACGACCTCAATCAAATGATTGCATCTTTTTTTAATTAAATAGTTCAACACTCTCATGTTAGGCGTTTTTGTTTGCCCGTTAAAAGTATTTATAATGTTTTCTTGTATGTCTTCTGGTATATCAGTTAAATCGATAAGCTTTTTATTACGTTGATAGTTGCGATATATCTCATCATCCATGTGTTCTCTTAGACTATCAGCATTTTCTAACCAATTATCTATCTTTGTTTGTCTTAAAGGAGTTTGGCTTTTTTCAGATATAAATGTATCATCAGCTGAAAGAACGTTTGGTATACCATCGCCACTATCTCCTCTCATTACATGATTAAACAAATAAGTTCTTGGATTTTTATCAGTGACAAATTTCTTTTGTATAGGACTATATTGTTTTACATTGTTAAACTTTTGTAGTTGTATAAAGTCTTTATCGGATGATATAATCATTACTGGTTCAGCTTGACCAAACTCTTGTGTTTGCATTGTAAGTGTACCAATAATATCATCAGCTTCTACGCCTTCTAGGTGTACAACTTTATATGGCATATATTCATTTATTTCATCACGAACTGTATGTAATATCCTAAAGATTTCAGTCCAATCTTGACTTGAACTATCTCTGTTCTTTTTACGTGCAGCTTTGTATTCTGGAAAAAAGTCTTTTCTCCAAGTGTTCATACCATCAGCACATATAACAAGTTGGCCATATTCTTCTCTATATCTTTTGTTATACATTCTAATACTGTTAAGTATCATATGTCTTATCATGCTTTCATCATTTAGTTTTTGCACAATTATATTGCTTAATGCAATCTGTGAATAATCAATTAGTATCATCAGGGTCCTCTTCTGGTGGGTCTAAGTCAAAGTCAGGAGTAAAGAGAATTTCTTGGTCACTACCTTCTGGTGTGAATACAAACTCAGCTAAATCATGATTTGCTTCTTCATTTAAAAGAATCATTTCTTTTACTTTGATATAAGCATTATCGAGTGTTTGGTGTAATCCATGTGGAATGCCATAGTATCTATTAAACATTGCATTTAACATATTAACTATAACAAACATATCTCTTGATTCTTGTACCGTTTCATCTCTAAAATTTAAGTCCATTAATCCTTCGCTTACTTGTCCTGAATTAATAAACTCTTCCATTACTTCTAATAGAAAATGAGATGATTCAACACATTCGTTACTTAAATCGTCTAAAATTTCTGAATCTTCTTTTACTTGTATATCTTCTTTCGTTGGAAATGGGATAATATTGTCTTTATATTTTTTCGTCATATACTATATTATACCATACTTTTAAGCAAATGTAAAGGTTTATTTTAAGTTTTTTACTGCATTCCCACCAATTCTACAATTGATTATTCCATTATAATAGTCTTCAGTCATCAACACTTCTCTGTCAAACTGTTCCTTAGTTTCCATATAAGCGCATTCACCTTTTGATTTACATAAATGTAGTATTTCTCTATAGAAAAAGTCTTCACCCATACTTGCAACATCATCTTGTAGATGTTTATTAGAACCATAATAGGTACGCCAATCTGATTCGACTTTAAGTCTTTGACGTCTTTTTCTTTTTTTAGTAATAGGTAACGTTTTAGGCTTCCAAAAGAATTTTTTGCCTATATACTTTTTATTTGTTGCTCGATTAGTAATACAATAGACAAAGCCATACCAATCTTTACCGTATCTTTCGAAAGTAAAAGGTTCATCCGGATTAAATGCAACGCCTTGATATATCCATTTATTCATTAAAGTCTAACTCTTCTGCATCATCATCAGTTGGTTCACCACAATGAGGACAAAAATTAATTTTTATTTCGTCATCTGGTTTTATGATTATGCGTGAAAAACAATATTCGCACTCTAAAATCATAACTCTAAATCAACTAATTCTTTTAGTTCTGTATATCCACCAATCTTTTGACCATCAACTATAATCTGTGGGAATGTTCTTGCGCCTGGAAATGTTTCTAGCATTTCATTTCTATCAAAATCTGTTCCAAGCTGTTTATATTCGTAATCTATACCTTTTTGCTCACACATATTTTTTGCCATATCGCAATAAGGACATTGTGTTTTTCCATATATTATAATCATTTAAATATTACTCCTATTATTTTAAAGCATAATAACATAAATCCAAATACGCATACTTGAACTACTGACATTATTGCTATTTGTTTCATTGGGTGAACGTCAACAATTTTCTCAATCCAAGATTCATCAGGAGAGAGATTTACGATTTGTAATACTTTCTTTTCCGTATCGGGCTTTGTGAACCAAGGTACAAACATTATAAACTTAATCCTTTTAATGTAGAACTATCGACGTCCTGTTTAACTCCACCAGTTATATATGAAGTTATTTCTGTTTCTTGTGGTGCAACTTGTACGTTACCTCCAGATATCCATTTCTCTGTCCAAGGTAATGGATTCATCTGAGGAACAGTATAAGGACATGGTAATCCAATTGCTCTCATTCTTTTGCATCCTATCCATTCAACATAGTTTTCGAGTATTGTTTGATTAAGACCAATCATTGAACCATCTTTAAATAAGTACCTTGCCCATTCTTTTTCTTGTTCTATAACATTTACAAAAAGCTTTACAGCTGCTTCTTCTTCTTTCTTTGCTATCTTTTGAAAATCTTTATCTTCTTTTAATAGATTTTTAATCATAACTGTAGTTGCTGCAAGATGAGTATTTTCATCTCTTGCTATAAATTTAATAATCTTAGCATTACCTTCCATCTTTTTAAGTTCAGCAAATGCCCAACTGCAAGCAAAGGATACATAAAAACGTATTCCTTCAAGAGCATTTGCTGAAAGCATAGCCATATATAATGATGTTTTATGAGACATTTTATTAGAAGCTGAATTGTTATCTGATATTAATTCTTCATAATAGCTTGCGATATCTGAACCACAATCCATAATTTCTTTTATATCAAGCATGCTGTCAAAAACAATAGAAGGGTCAGAATAGACATTGCGAATAATATGAGTATAACTACGGCTATGAATAGTTTCAAAAAAGGACCAGGTCTCAATCCAGTTTTCAATTTCGGGTAACGAAGCAATAGGAAGGAAAGCAAGGTTTGGGGCCCTACCTTGTACAGAGTCCAGTAATATTTGCCTTTTGAGATTAGATGTGAAAATATGTTGTTCATGGTCGGTTAAGTCGTTAAAATCCTTTTTATCTTTGGATACGTCGACTTCTTCTGGTCTCCAGAAGAATCCTAATTGTTTATCGGTAATTTTTTCGATTTGTGGATATTTGACTTGGTCGTATCTTGCAATATCAACTCCTTCATCTAAAAACATATTTTTAATTAAGTGTGATTTTTTATTTTTTTGTAGTATTGCCATTAGGTTTCCATGATATTGTCGATTTTTCGGTTATTGCATCTTGTACACATTGTATATATTCCTTGTCTTCTTCTGAAAGCACTGACCAAAATTTACTTATAGTAAGTGTATGGTCATAAACTACTTGTGGTCTTTTTAAATGATAATCTTCTTCCATCCAAGCTTGAAGAATATCCATTCTTTGATTTATTTTATTATTTAAATTTTGCATGAATCACAATCTTCATCATTTTCATTATAAGTTTCTGATTCTCCATCATACGCATGATGTGTTTCTCCATCTGTCATTTCTCCTGCTCCATCAAACGTATTAAAATAGTACAATTGTTTTAATCCATATTTATATGCAGTGACAGTATCTTGTATCATCACTGACATTGGAATCTTATTATCCTCATAATGTTCTGGATTATAAGATGTATTAACAGAGATTCCTTGGTCTATATATTTCTGTAATATACCACATATAGCTAAGTATCCTTCTGGTGACTTTTGGTCCCATAATAAGTCATACTTATTTTTAAGATGATGATAACCAGGCACAACTTGCGCCATCACTCCATCTTTACTCTGTTTATATGATACTAAAGCTCTAGGAGGTTCAATACCATTTGTACTATTACTTATTTGAGCGCTTGTTTCGGCTGGCATTAGCGCCATTAAAGTCGAGTTCCGGATGCCAGTTTCTCTGAGTTGCTTACGCAAATCTTCCCACGGTAAACGTTCTCTGCACTTTACAAGATTATCTATTGCACTCTTATAAGTATCGATAGGAAGTATTCCTTTAGAATATTTCGTATCAGTATTATATATCAATTTTCCTTTTTCAGCTGCAAGGTTTGCTGAACTTTTTATTAAATAATATGACCATGCTTCATCATATTCATCAACAATTTCATAAGCAGAATCGTCGTATTTAAGCCCTCTCTTTGCTAAGAAATATGCTAAGTTGATAATACCTACACCTAAAGGTCTTCTGTTCATTGTACCTTTTTCAGCTGCTGGTATTGGATATCCTTGGTAATCTAATAGCTCATCAAGAGCTCTTACAGTAAGGTCACAATATTTTTCAAATTCATGTGGCTCGTTTATAAGACCCCAATTGATTGCTGATAATGTACATAAAGAAATTTCTCCATCTTTATCATCTTGGCTATTTAAAGGAGTTGTTGGTAAATCAATTTCACAACATAAATTACTCATTCTTATTGGAGCTTTTTCTGCTATAAATGAGCTATGGTCATTTGCATGGTCTACATTCATAAGGTATATTCTACCAGTATCTTTTCTTTCTGTTAAGAACATTTGAAATACATCTAATGCTGGTAGTGTTTTCTTTCTTATACTATGCGCTCTTTCATATTTTTCGTATAACTCTTTAAATTTGTCTTGGTCAATAAAGAATGATTCATATAAGCCAGGTACATCATTAGGGTCAAAGAAAGTTATATTACCGCCTGATAATAATCTTTCATACATAAGTTTATTAAACTGAAATGCATAATCCATGTGACGAACTCTTGTTTCTTCTACGCCTTTATTGTTTTTAAGAACAATTAAATCTTCAAATTCATAATGCCATAAGGGCAAGTATACAGTAGCGGCTCCTCCTCTTACACCTCCTTGAGAGCAGGATTTCACAGCTGATTGGAAATATTTTAAGAATGGAATTAACCCAGTATGTACTACTGAACCATCTCCAACTTTAGCGCCATTTGCTCGTATTGAGCCAGCACCTATTCCTATACCTGCCTTTTTACTTATGTATCTAACAATAGAAGTAGCAGTAGCATTAATAGAGTCAAGGGAATCTCCTGATTCAATAAGGACGCAAGAACTGAATTGTCGAGTCGGTGTTCGAACGCCTGCCATGATTGGAGTAGGGAGTGATATATAAAATTGAGATATTGCATCATAATAGTCCTTAACATATTTTAATCTATTTTCTTTGTACTTACCAAAAAGAGTCATTGCAATCATCATATACAATATTTGTGGAGTTTCGTATATCTTCTTTGTTCTTCTATCTTGAACTAGATACTTACCACGAAATTGTTCCATTCCTGCATATGTAAATGTATCATCTCTTTCATGTTTTAGATAGCTGTCTAATTCACATATTTCATCTTCTGTATATGTATTAACAATCTCACTATCATACACTCCTAACTCTATATTTTCTTCTATAATTTGAGTTAATGGTGGAGGTGTATATTCTCCATAAGCTTCTTTTCTCATCTTATATGATATAAGACGAGCTGCTACGAATTGATAGTTTGGTGTATGTTCTGAAATTAATTCAGCTGCTGATTTGATTAAAAGCTCATGGATATCATAAGCTGCGATTTTATCATAGAGTTGTATATTAGCTTTAAGTTCTATTTCAGACATTGATACGCCTGATATATCTTCAACAGCCCATTCTAAAACTTTGTGAACTTTATCTAAATCAAATGGTTTTATTGACCCATCTCTTTTTGTGACATTTATTGTAGTTGTATTCATTATATTATATATTATACCATACTTTCACTTGAAAGTAAACGTTTATTTTAATTAATTAACCGCGGATACCAGGTGCGTTTTCAGGTTGTTGAATACCAACTCCTACACCCTTTTCACCATTTGGCATTGTCACATTTCTGTAATAGATTACAACTTCACCTAATTGTTTTATGTATCTTTTAAGTTCTTGCATATCTTCAGCCATGACCTTATAATCACCAACTGTAGTTGCTACAAATACGATATCTCCGTTATTTTGACTTTTAATTTCATCAAGGAATCTATCCAAATATGTATAACCTTCAGGCCAATCAGGATTATCTCTTTCAGATAAATCACAGGTCTTTGGTCTTTTTAATTGTTCTATACCTTCATCATTAAACTTCTTTGGTTCGAATGGTATTGATTTTTTACATGGATTTGTAATAACAGCTTCTGATACAACCCACCATTGAGGTGCGGTTAATTCCACAGGTCGTGGTAAATCTGGTTGCATAATATCTATTTGTACGGGTTTAGATATTACCTCTACTTTTTTCGTAGGTAATAATGAACAACCACTAATTGCTAGAATTAG
>Ga0102963_1001015_pt1 | contig 12254 bp, 10 predicted proteins | sample SalPon2_C_H2O_MG_2_FD_84522 | JGI IMG/M metagenome (GOLD analysis project Ga0102963, IMG submission 84522) | Salt pond water microbial communities from South San Francisco under conditions of wetland restoration - Salt Pond MetaG SF2_C_H2O_MG | ecosystem: Environmental > Aquatic > Non-marine... | reverse complement strand
TTGTAAATGCGCATTTGATAATCGGGCCAATTAATAAATCCAACTTCATTGATATTAAAACCAAAATCTTTCACCTCCTGTTCAGTAATACCTGGGTGAATGTTAATTCGAGGTACTGCAATTACTTCTGCACCCGTTTCCTCTATGATTCTTTTTACAGATTTTATGAGAGTTTCTTGTGGCATTTCATCTGCATCTAATCCAAAAATGTATTCACCGGTAGCAATTTCTTTATGAAAATTATCGTTTTTACCGAAACCATCAAAAGGACGTCTGAATGTATTGATACGATCACCGAAATGTTTGAGAACTTGTTCAACTTTATCTGTGATATTATTTGTATCCGCGACAACATTTATCTCATCCTCGTCGTCTATAGTTCGTGTCAGTAAATTCAAAAGTGAAAAAAGCTCCCTCGATTCGTTACAAACCTGAACTGTATAAGTGATCTTCATTATAATAAATTAAAGATGATAGTCTTTAATTAAAAAATGAGGGTGTCGGACTACATTACACAGTTTCTTGTTGAAAAGAATGTTACAAAATGTTTTTGTGTCACAGGTGGTTTCGCGATGCACCTCAATGATTCTTTTGGACAAAAATTGAAGGTGATATATACACATGGTGAACAACCCGCGGGATATGCAGCTCTCGGTTGGTCAGCTTATGAACATAATCCAAGTGTATGTTGTGTAACTTCTGGATGTGGTACTACGAATGCAATAACCCCGTGTCTTATTGCATACCAAGATAGTGTTCCAGTATTTTTCATTAGTGGCCAGGTACAACATAGGGATAATATACGCGCACATGAAGGGAGAATTAGGGGCTACTTTGGTTCAGATTGCGATATAGTTGAGTCTGTAAAAACTATCACGAAGTGTGCGATCGAACTCACAGATCCTCGACAGCTTCTAAAGGTACTGCAAGAGTGTTATCATAATCTGACCACAGGTAGATTGGGTCCAGTGTGGCTTTCTGTACCAGTCGATATTCAATCTATGGAAGTCCCTGAAACACTCGAAGAATGGGTACCACCACCTGGACGTTCATCACCTGTGTCGCCCTTTCCACAGGAATTCCTGGATGTTTGGTCAAAGTCTAAAAGACCCATTGTTATGGCTGGTAATGGCATTCACCTATCAAAAACAAAAGAAGTTTTTAGACAATTTTTGAAGTATCACAACCTTCCATATGTCGTGAGTTTCTTTGGAAGTGATCTTGGTGATGACTATACGGGTAAAACAGGAATAGTGGGTGATCGTCCCGGGAACTTTGCGATTCAAAATGCAGATCTTGTGTTATGTCTCGGGTGTAGGCTGTCCAAAGGTATCACCGGGTATAATCGCGATCTATTTGCACGTGAAGCGACGATAGTGTATCTCGATATCGATGAATCGGAGTTTTTAGAACAAAAGAGGTTGGATATCAAAATTCATATGGATCTCAAGAGGTTTTTTGAATTAGAGTTACCAAAAATGCATCCAGATGAGAAATGGATCATGAAAAATAAAGAATGGAAAATGTTATGGTCCAACGAATTACCCGAGAAAAATGGAGATCTCATATGTCCGTACCGCCATCTCAATTCATTTTTCAATCTAAAGGGTGATAACTCAATCGTGACTGCATCTTCTGGCTCTATTTACAATGTCATCTGGCACATGCATAAATACAAAAATGGTGATCGATTCATTACAAGTAGTCACGGGGATATGGGGTACGAGTTTCCAGTTGCAATAGGTGCATCCACCCATGGGAAGCGTTCATATGCAATTTTAGGAGATGGTTCTTTCCAATTTAATATTCAAGAGTTACAGACAATCAAACATCATAATTTACCTGTAACACTGATCGTATTTAATAATGATGGATATGGGGCTATCAAAATTACACAGAATATGGTATTTAAACGAGAATTTGGTACGAGTTCTAAGAGTGATATAACATTTTGTAACATTGAAAAAATTGCTCGCGCCTATGAATTACCCTATTATAGAGTTAAGTGTGACGATGATGTTGAATATCTTAAGCACCCCGAAGGACCCATAATCGTCGAAGTTATGTGTAACATTCAGGGTAGATATCCAAGGGTTGCAAATAAACCCCTACCTGATGGTACATTTAAGAATATGCCACATGAAGAAATGACACCATTGTTAGATGATGCCACGTTGGAGGAACACATGTTTGTAAAAAGAGTTTAAAGCTGTAATACCCAATATTAGAAATGAGAATTCTCGACTGCACTCTTCGTGATGGTGGATACACCAATAACTGGAACTTTTCCAAGGAACAGGTAGTAGATAGTTACACCGCTTGTAAAAATGCGGGTGTAGAATATACTGAACTTGGGTTTAGACGCTCGGGTCCCGAAGAGGGTTTCGGTGTTTGGTATCACACACCAGAGTCTCTCATCAATGAGACTCTCAGTGATATCGTGTGTGAGAAAACCAAAATTGCCATCATGGCACAGATGGGTACATTCACAATCGATGACTTCGTACCCAAGAAGGATTCGTTGATTTCTATGGTTCGAGTACTTATCGCATATCACTGTATCGATAAGGATGATTCCAAACTGAATGTTGACCTGATTAACGAGACGTGTGACATGATTTTAAAACTCAAGGAACTTGGATACGAAGTTACTGTCAATATTGGTCGCATCGATAAAATGACAGATGCTCAAATCGAAGAGACGTGCAAACTCATTTCTAAAGCATCCCCAGACTACTTTTACATTGCCGATACCTATGGTCATCTTGGTATCATGAATATGAAAGAGATTCTTGATGTAATTAAGAGAGTATATAGTGGTAAGATTGGATTCCACGCACATGACAACCTTTTAAATGCAACGGTCAAGTCTATTGACTCATACTACAATGGTGTATCAATCGTCGATGGAACTATGGGTGGAATTGGTAGAGGTTCCGGTAATGCCAAGACGGAGCTTCTCATCGCTCATACCATACTGAAAAACAAAGACGAATATGATCTACTCCCAGTGCTTGAGTACTGTGAAAAGTGGATCGGTAGTTATAAGAATAACCACGTTTTGTATTTCATCACGGGGATGTATTCAATGCATGTAAATTATGCCATCACTCTCATCGAAAAGTATGACTTTACATTTTCAAAGTGTTTCAAAATTCTCATGCACGTGCTCAAAGAAATTAAACACCACTTTTTTGATGGTAAATACCTTCAATCAGTATGTGATCTTTACTGAAATGCCGTTATCTACACTAATTGACTGACCGGTGATACTCATGTTATTGAAACAGAGTAGGTGACATATATTAAATACGTCCTCGAGTCGTACAAAAAACTTTTTCAGTGAATCGTACTCTTCCATCGATAATGTTCTCCTCGTCATTTCATTATCAATGGGACCAGGTAATACAGCATTTATGAGGATGTCCCTCTCTTTGAGAGTGATTGACGCGGCGCGGACTAATCCACCTATGGCGCTCTTTGAAACGCAGTACGAAAGCTTCCCCACCCTCCCACTCTCTTGTAGTATAGAACTTACTATACACACTCTAGCACCACGCGAAAGTTTGCCGGTCTTTTCAAAATAGTCGAGAGATTTGACAATACTATTCACATTCACGTTCATCATATCATCGTACGTATGTGTATTCATGGTACCTATTGTATCATTTGTGTTCATACCAGAACACCAAATGATACACATTATATTGTCGAATGTTTCCAAACCCGAGAAATCATCTGGTTTGGAAAGATCGTAGTGATCACGCGTTAGTGGGACAGCCTCGGGTAGGTGGGAGCAAATGTATTGACCCACGCTACCTGTTGAACCAAAAACAAGTGTCGTCATACTTACTATATTTATACAGACCTTTAAGTGTATCGTTATCTTCTACAGTGACAGTCTCACCTAGATAATGTTCAAACAATGTTTTAACGATTGGGATATTTTTTGCTACACCACCAGTCAAAAATATTCTGGACCTCTTATTGAACGTCTCATTGAGAATCTTAACATATTGTTGCACATAGCATCGAATGAAACTACACGCAATTGTATATTTAGTGGTGTGTTCATGAATATTTGTTAAAGCTCCGTGACCATCGAAACCGTATGCACTTTTGAAAAATCCAAGATTGAAGTTTTCTTTTGATCCAATCACATCATCTAATTTTAAATCAGAATAATCCGGTAAATTGAATAGGTCTTTGAAAAACTTCATACTTCTTCCAGATGGAATGTGTGTCAGACAGTTCAAAATGTAACTAAAAAGTGGTCGATTCTCAGTGTCTTCTCTATATGCACATCCAATTTGAATCACTTGAGACCCAGTACCCATGTTTATGATGACGTCATCAATTTCCAAATCTTGATCAATCCCCATCACAGCACTCTGTAGGTCACCGAGGGGCGCATAAACTTCAGACCCACCAACTTTACCACACACAACTGGACCATCCCTAACAGTCAATGGAAGTTTAAAACGTGTATCTTTTTGACATCTACGCTTCATATCATAAAACCCAGTTCCACATTCAAGCGTTTCGTGTGACACGTGATACACTTCATCGAGTATAGTATCGACAAGAGTACAAAGACGACCACCCTCATATACTTTTGAATTGAAATATGGAAGACCGTGGTACGCAAACAAACCCGTATCAGTTAAGTCATCCGACGACTGTGGTTCGACATCTTCACACATCCATGAAATATAGTATGGAGTTCCTTCGATATGAAATCCATGCATCTGTGAGCACACGTAGAGTTTTGAAAATGTATAAGAGCTCAAAATATTCTTGACAAAATTGGAAAAATCTTTAACATTCACTTTCTCCTTTGTCAAGTATTCAAAAACTTGAACAGTATCTTCATAGAGTACCTTGATATGCGACGCCCCCAAATCAAGATATAAGTTCATTACTGACAATTGAAACTACATCTTTAACCAGGGTGTCATTCAAATCAACTTTTACAAATTCTCTACAGTTGATGAGAGTGATTTGATCAGACATAACTTTCTTATCTGCCTTGAGATGCTTTAAAATGAGTTCGTGATCGAGAATAATGTGCTGACTGTACCTCTTAATTATATCCATGTAGGGTCCGTACCTAATGACATCTTTTTGAAAATACCTGTCGATGACGTACATACCAATCATGACCGCAACACCATGGGGAATCTCGAAGTTTGACATACTCTCAAACGCATGCCCAAATGTATGTCCATAATTGAGACATGGTCGAATTGTTTTTTCAAGTTCATCTTCTTCGATGACCTTCTTCTTGATTTCTAGACATTTCTTGAGAGCCTCTTCGAGGTTGTCGATATTCCAAGGAAGATCATCGAGTGCGTAGAGCTTTAGAATTTCACCTGTACCGGAATGAATATCTTCTTCACCCAACGTTTCAAGAAAGGTGACATCTATGAGAACCCGCTTTGGTGGGTAAAATGTCCCAAGTTGATTTTTACTGTTGTTATGATTGATACCCATTTTTGAACCAATACAACTGTCACACATAGATAGGAGGGTGGTTGGAGTAAAGTTCCAATCAATACCTCTCTTGAATAAGGCTGCACACATTGAAGAGATATCTTGTGTGATACCACCACCCACAACATGAAGTGTATCCTTCTTCGTAAAACCAATATCCACAAGATAATCAACCAACTTTAAAACTGTAGTAATATTCTTGACATCTTCTCGAGCTTCGATTTCGAAAACATACTTGTACCCACTGTAGCGATCTTTGTAAAGACCGAGAACATTTTTGTCAATAGCAAGAACATCTTTACTACCTATGGTGGGTAGCTCCTTTGTAAAATCGACAGTGTATGTGTGAAAAATTGACTTGATTTCCATATGTATTAAAACCTATCTACCCTTTATATAACTCTCACCTAGTTCCGATATGTCCTTAATTTCCCATGATGCCCCAAACACCTCCGCCCACTGAGAAAGTAATTTCTTTTCTGGATACACGAGGTCACAGCATTTTGGCATCATTCGTTTAGAGAAAAGATATTGTCTAACAATGTCCTTAACATCTTCTATGTCTATGAAGTCGAAGTACCTATCTCGTTCGATGACGACGTGACCCTGCCTCTTACACACCGCACTAAACCTCGTTGGGAGTTCTCCGGGACCGTAACACCCCCAAATTCTAAGTGAATATGCATTTGGTATTGCATCTATGCGTCTATCTATCAACCACTTTGACAATCCATATGGATCTGTGGGTGGATCACCACGCAGCGCCGCACCACTTGAAAAGTATATCAATTTACCATTAAATACTCGTGCAACATTTTCAAACATGAGAAGGTTTTTGTATAAGACTTCAGCATCATCGGGTTTCAATCGACTCCCACCCACGACTGCACAATGAATAACTGCGTCATATTCGTGGGTCTTAAAATACTCCTCAACCTCTAATTGATTCGTGAGATCAAGATCTTGTCGCGTAACACCCACCCAATCTGTATCACGGATAAGATTCCTACCAACAAAACCACCGGCACCTAATACACATATACGCATATAATTAAAGAATATACTTAAACTTTAAGTAATGGACGTTGTATTTTATCACAGACATCAAAATGGAGATACATTTACATCGAGATTATTTGTAAAACATTTCATTGAAAAGACGAGTGGTATGGGGTACAATTATTTTTACAGTTCCGATAACTCACTCGAATCTCATTGCGAAGATATCGGCATTTCAAATGAAAATTTCAATATAATTAAACCACCAACGATCCAAGAAGGTATTGTACTACACAAAGAAGATAATAAGTTATTTATCAATTTGTGGATTAGTTGCAGCAAACATAATGCATGTATTTGGTGTTTAGATGGATACATAAAACACTATAACGATATCATAAAAGATCTAAAAAGGTTTGATGTGGATATAGACCCAATCAATGAAAATACCATTCCATTCTTACCAATTAAACGTGCGTGTGAATATGATATTAACCCAAAGTATTCTAAAATCATTGTTTATTATAATTGTGTAATCAAAACATATCAACATATTAATATTGTTAATCATACACAATGTATCAATTATCTCGCTGTGAAACACCCAGACTATCTTTTCGTAACATTCACAGATACCGGTCTTACCCATGAAAACGTGAAATCTTTCAAACAAATTGTAAAGGGGAATCTACCCGTTGGATATGGTATAGAAATGGCAGATTTTTGCAAGAGAGCTGATAAAGTTATTTTCCTTCCATCAGGTGTTTCACAACTCGCATTTTATACGGAAGATGGAGTTTGGAACAAGTACATGATTTTATATTATTTGGCACATCCACATCTTATACCGGACGAGTTTATGTGTGAAGATAGATATACAGTGAATCTATGTGTAGATAAGTACGGACACCATATTCAGAAATTATGGTTGGAGAACAAAACACTAAAGATGATACACGACAAAATAGATGAATTTATAATTAATTAAAGAATGAGACACACGGTAACATACATGAGAGTATTGAAGTGTAATAATCGTGATCTTTCTTTATCTAAAAGTCACGAATCTATTAAACATCAAATACATCCCAAAGTGGAATACAAAAATAAAGTTTGTGTAAAACCATGGGGACACGAGTTTTTAGCATTTCAAAGTGAATCGATTGGTATATGGTTTTTGCGAATCACCGGTGGAAATCGTACATCTGTTCATTGTCATTACAATAAAGATACCACCATACTCGTCTTAAAAGGTTCGATGAGACTTGAATTGATAGATGGAGAAGTGTTAACTATAAATGAGATGGAAACTGTATCTATACCACATCTTAAATTTCACTCTATCGGTTCATTTTCACCCGAAACATTTCTTATTGAGATTGAGGTGTATAATAAAAATGTGACATTCAGTGATAAGAATGACCTTTTACGTATCACAGATATTTATAAACGTCGGGATAACACGTACGAAACGTCCATAGAATTAAGTGAAGAATTGGAAAGATATGGGTATTTTTATTTCAGTCGAAATTTTGAAATGTTGTTCAAAGACATTGAGATGAAAGTTGTAAATAAGTATGAATCCGGTGCAGACCTTTCTCTCATTCTCGATGGAAAAGTAAATACTGGTACATCTGTACTATCCCCAGGTACATTTATTAATAACGGGGTACATTTAAATTACCTAGAAGATGAACCTATGATTTTATCTATAAAAAATATGGGATGTACCACAAATCATAAAATCATTTACGATAATGAACAACTGCAAAATTTTATAAAGTCAAATGATAAAAAAATTGTATTAACATCGGGGTGTTTCGATATCATACATGTTGGGCATATACATAACCTCATTCAAGCGAAAAATGAGGGAGATATTCTCATGGTATGTCTAAGTAGTGACAATCAAATAAAACAATTAAAAGGTGATGATAGACCCGTGAATAATTACTGGGATCGTATAAACTTGTTCAAGATGATTGAATGTGTTGATTATATCATTTTATACGACGAAATCGATAATGAGACTGAAGAAACGTTAGGTGAAATAATGGAAATCGTAAATCCCCATGTGTGGGTAAAGGGTTCTGATTATACGACAGATCAGATACGAAAGAAGCACCCATACCTTCAGAATATAAAAATTTTGGACAATATTCCGGATGTTAGTACAACAAATATCATCAAAAAGATTTTAAAGAATTAGTGAGAAATATGACCATGACCAGGGTACTCATATGTGGATCGTCGGGTCTTTTAGGAACTAGGGTTGTAGAAAACTTTAAGAAGAAAAACATTCCATTCATCGGGACATATAATACAAATCCAGTCGAAAATGGATTTAAAGTGGATTTTATGAACCTGGATTCTATACGAAATATCATGAAGAATAATCAAATAACTACGTGTGTAAATTGTGTAGTTGAAAGAAGGGTTGATGTATGTGAAAGTGATTGGAATGAAACAAAGCGTTTTAATATTTATATTACAAATAATATCGCCAAAGTGTGTAAAGAGTTTAACGTGCATATTATTCACATTTCAACAGATTACGTTTTCGATGGTTTGAATCCCCCTTATACTCCTACCAGCGATACAAATCCCTTGCAAAATTATGGTATATCAAAACTTATATCTGAACAGAGAGTTAGGCGTCATACGTCGAACCATACGATCATCCGGGTACCAGTTTTGTATTCTGAACACCCAAAGTGTTTATCTGAAAGTGCCGTCAGTGTCATAGGTAAAAAGATTCTCGATAGAACAAAAATATATACTGAAGATAATTTTTCTGTTAGAAGACCACTATACATCGATGATTTGTGTAATTTTATCAGTGATTGTGTAATCGAAAATATAATAGGAACGTGTCATTTTGGAAATCCAAACGATAAAGTAACTAAATACATCATGGCTAAAAAGATTGCAAAATATCTTGACAAACCCTTAAATGTCAATCCAATTAATCTTGCACCTACAGATGGAGCGGATAGACCAATTGATACACAACTTGTCACTGAGATGGACGCATACAATTTTACATCCATCGATGAAGGATTAGCGCGATGCTTTTCCAAGTTCAAGCATCCAAAACTTATGGATTCACCTCAAGATGTTTTTTTGTTAATAGATCTTGATGGAACATTAGTTGATACTGATGAAGTACATTATAAATGTTATAACAAGGTTCTCGGGGATCACATCGATGTACAAACTATAGTTGAAACTGTGGGAATAGACGCATATCTTAGATCAAAATATAACGAAGAAGAAATCAAGAATATCAAACAAAGAAAACTCGAATACATGCTCGAGGTAAATGGTATTAAGTTTATGAAAAATGCGGAAACTCTTATACATAAAATTGAAAAACTTGGAATCAATCATTGTGTCGTGACAAATACTAATCGACACGTTGTCGAATATTTCAAACAATTACTTCCAACACTAAATAAACTAAAAAACTGGATTACACGTGAAGATTATACACTAGCAAAACCCAATTCGGAGTGCTATAATTTAGCCATTTCAAAATACCACAAAAATGATCAATATATTATGGGTATCGAAAATTCAAGAGTGGGATTCGAAGCTCTGAAGGGTGTGACAGATTGCATATACTTGATAAATGAGGATATGAAATCTGAAGATGCATTCATAATTAACGATCTCAATTCCATTTTTTAGAAAAATATAAACTACCCAGATATAACGATATAAAATAACTATACAACATTTTATATTCGTTATCAATGAACGAGTGTGCATTACCCATCCATATATTTAACATTAAAAGAACTTCTAATTTAGATCTGTTAAATATATCGGTCACAATACTATTCAATTGTATAGAAATATTCTTGTCTCTTATATCAAGTGTGTTTACAATCCTGGAATCAAATTCGTCATATCCAGATAATGCAAATAGAACTTTTGCCATGTCATATTCTTTCATACCAAAGACAGAACTTTCTCCGTAATATCCTCGTGGGTCTATGAAAACTATATCCTTATCATTTGTTAGAATATTATTAAACTGGCAATCACCATGTATAGGTACAAATTCATATTTTTCCATATTGTTCACACATTCGTAGATTTCTTTGTTTATTTTTTCGAGTAGCTCTTCGAATTTCATAATTCGAATACCATTTACATGAGTGACAAACTCATATTTTATAACACTATCACGAATACTATTAAAACGGTCCAATATCTTGTCATTAATTTCCATTGTCAATTGTTTTAAAAAGTATTCTTTCGAAACTTCTTTTGTTTCACACATATGAAGTGTGTTAAGTGCTCGATATACATCATCGATATTAAATGCCGCCTTATAAAGTGGTTTGTACCCTATCAGAAACTCCATCTCATATCCATCTTCAAAAAACTGTAAGATTTTAACAATTGGAAAATTAGTATCCTTTTCATGAATAAATTTATAAAAATTAATCTCGTGTTCTATCTTCACCAATCCATAATCATTTTTACACTTTTTCGTAATGCAATCACCATTAACTATGAGTTCATTAAATGATGAACCATACCCATACCTTTCAAGTGTTTTCATATGATTTAAAGACAAAGGTACTCTTTAAATCACAATGTCCAAGAAGGTTTGGTATGCTCCAAATAAGTTTGAATCCTATGGGGAAGAGGAAATCAAAGCCGTAGAGGCTTGCCTCCGTGATGGCTGGCTCGCTGGATTTGGTGACCGCACGGTTGAATTCGAGAGGAGGGTGGCAGACCTCTTCGGGAAGAAGCAGGGACTCTTTGTAAATTCTGGGAGTAGTGCAATCCTCCTCTGTCTATGTGGTCTCAATCTCCCAAAGGGATCAGAGGTGGTCACACCCGCGTGTGGTTTCTCTACGACCGTCGCCCCTCTCATGCAATTAGGTCTCAAGCCCGTGTTCTGCGATGTAGGTCTGAATTCCTATGTCCCGACCGTCGAACAACTCAAGAAGGTTGTCACCCCTGAGACCAAATGTCTCATTCTCCCCAACCTCATCGGAAACATGCCTGATTGGCCAGCGATCAGGGAGGCATTCCCAGGAGTGACACTCTTCGAAGATTCTGCTGATACAATCACCCATACCCCATGCACGGATATCAGTACCACAAGCTTCTACGCAAGTCATGTTATCACCGCAGGTGGTGTCGGCGGTATGGTGATGTTCAATGATGAGAAACACCTCAAGAGGGCCATCATGTTCAGGGATTGGGGACGGATTGGGGACAATATAGAGGAACCCAGTGAGCGCTTCAATCACTCGGTGGATGGTATCCCCTACGATTGGAAGTTCCTCTACGGTGTCGCTGGGTACCATCTCAAGGCTTGCGAAATGAACGCAGCTTTTGGACTCGTACAACTCGACAAATTGGAGGGGTTCCTCCGAAAGAGACGTCAAAATATTGGGAGATACCTTGAGAATCTCAAGGATACATCGTATTACACACTCCCGGATGATTCTCAGATCCCTAACTGGTTGGCCATTCCCCTCCAATGTCCAGATCGCCTCGAACTCTTGAAGTTTCTCGAAGAAAATGATGTGCAGACACGGGTCACATTTGCAGGAAACATCACCAGACACCCAGCCTTTAGGGAATACCTGGGGGAGTTTGAAAATGCTGATCGTATCATGAAGGATGGATTCCTCCTTGGTGCCCATCATGGGATGACGATCGAAGATGTTGATCGTGTGTGTAATCTACTTAAAAAATTTGCCGATTATAAAATAAACGGAAAATGTTCCGTAATG
>Ga0102963_1001013_pt1 | contig 12284 bp, 1 predicted proteins | sample SalPon2_C_H2O_MG_2_FD_84522 | JGI IMG/M metagenome (GOLD analysis project Ga0102963, IMG submission 84522) | Salt pond water microbial communities from South San Francisco under conditions of wetland restoration - Salt Pond MetaG SF2_C_H2O_MG | ecosystem: Environmental > Aquatic > Non-marine... | reverse complement strand
CGACCTTCTTGACCAATCTCCCACTGTTGGAAAGGAATAGAGAATTGAGTTTCACCATTTTGTGGATATTTGATAGCCGCTCCTGGAGTAGAAGCTACAAAATCTCTAATGAATCCACTTGGAAGTACAAGCTTTTTATCCAAGTCCCAGCTAGCTTTTCTGCCAGCAATATTTGCATTTCTTCTATATAAAAATACAGCACCGCCACTGGGAATTTCATTATCATACTCATCATAAATTGTTAATCTAGGGGCGCCAACGGCCATTAAGTTTTCTGTAATAGAAACAGATTTACCGTACTGAGCAGCTTCATTTCTACTCGTTTCTATTAATATCTCATCTGAATCAAAATCACTGATTAGTTTAACACCAGAAAAGTTAAGTGTTTGTTGGTTTTGATCACCGATAGTTCCTGGTCCACATATACCGTATTCCCATTCCTCCCAGTCTCTAGGTTGAGGAATACCTTCGGTGTTGCCAGTTTCAATCGCCATAGTAACGAAATAAGAACCACCAGGAACCAATTTATTATATTTTCTTATTTCATAATAATTACCAGAATAACTTCCCGGTAATTCGTTAAATGCTTTTTGAACATCTGGATTAGTGTATGTAGCAAACGCTCTAAATATACCGGCGTCAACGCAGACCTCTGGTCTCCAAATTACGTCGTCTGTTATTAAAGCTGCGTCTTTTGCGTTTCTATCACTCATCTTCACATACTCCATATCCCACAGTGTTAACCCCTCTTATTTCGTTGTCCAAGCTAAGTCTAGAATAACGATTATCTCTAGCCTCGATAGGAACACCATAATCATAACCATCCCAATTAAATCCTCCACCAAGACTAGGAATGTCTCCATGAACATTATACACGGTTAGCGGCAGTATGCCGGATGTATCTCCTGGCGTGACATCTCTTGCTTGTAAAAATAGCGGTAACTGCTTATTTGTAAATCTTATTTGACTACCGTCTATAAACAGAGGCATGTCAGTGTTTCTAAAGTTACTAGCTAAATTAGCTTTCCCAGCGGAGAATAGATTTATAGAATTATTAAATGGAGATGCGCTTGTGTTACCAGCTAGATGGTCATTAAAGACAGTTAAGCTAAAATAATCTGATCTAATTAAATTCCAGAAACTACCGGCGCCATAAATCATCCCGTTGTAGTCTACCGAACCAACTGCAAGGTCTTGACTGACTGGACTCAAAATATTTAAAGTTACAGTACCATTTGCGTTTTCTCCAACTCGCGGTATATTAGCAACAGTCATGCCCATACCCAGAGGTCCACTTATCGGATTTCCAAGACTATCTCTTAGAATTTCACTGTTTACTATAGCCTTGCCGTGTGTGAATAATCCTAGATCGCCACTTTCTTTTACATAAACGGCACCCGTAGTATAAAGTGGCAATGTCCCGCTAGCTACACCAGAACCTCTGTATATCAACGGTAAACTTTCAGCTATCCTTATATTGCCAGATGTAAAAAGATTTACTTGGTCGTCATAAGGTAGTGCTATCTGCCCGCTTACAAATAGTGGGAATCCAGATTCTCTAACCGTTCCAGATACAGCATCCATAAATAAGTTTACAACACCGCTTTCTACACCAAGTACACCGCTTGTGTAAAAATTAAGTAAACCACTAGAAGGAGTCGGTGCAATAAAAGCGTCTTCTGCTTTAACATGAGCGGTATGTATTTGTAACTTAGACATGTAACCATCAGAAGATGGATAAACTATGTCATACTGCAAAAACATGTCATCAATATCATCAGAGAAAAGTCTTTCGCCAAATTCTTTTACAGTCTGCTCTGGCGGGAAGAAAGCCCATTTCTCAGAATCGTCACACAAATCTTTATAATTAAATGTACTTTCTATCTTTATAATTGAACTAGGGCAATGTTCAATGTAATGTATACTTCTATTAATCAAACCATAATTTTCTGGATTCCAGTATGGCTCTTGATTTTTGGTGTAAAGGCTAACAATAAGTTTAGGGCCAGTTGTGCATCTATCCCACGTAATATTACCGCTTGTTTCGTTTGTGAGTATAGTTTCTACGACGAGCGCCCTTTCTGCAAATCCATACCCACGAGGGAGATTTTTTCTTATTCTTGGATAAACTGCGTAGAAATTATCTGAAGCATCAGAAAGGTGGAATCTAACAAAATCGTTCTCAATTTGCGAATGGTATGAAACTCCACTGTCAACATTCGCAGGAAGCGTTAGATCTGTTCTATTTACATATGGAACGCCATCGTTCTTTAATTGGAATAAAATTAAATCTCTATTAGTTCTTTTGGTTAGCCCGTCAAAAGCAGCGCTAAATGCTGGACTTCTAAATGCGCCAATAGCCCAGTCGTGATAGCTGTCCTCGTTTATATAATCCCATAATTTATATGTATCATTTTCGTAAGATTCTTCTGGGTCAAAGAATTTCATCCTCTGGTTTTCAAAGAACTCTGTAGCCGTTATTTCTTTAAGATTTCTATCTGGATTAGAAGATACGATGTGCGAGCCACTACCAGTGAAAGGGGTTGTGTATCCAATTTCGGCCATTAACATTGGTAACCCTAAGCTATCGCCAAGTTCGCCAAAGCTAATACCCTTTATCAAGTTGGTAAGTTCTATTTCATCGCTTTCAGCTCTAAGGTTGATAAACTCACCCTTATGTAGTTCGTTGTCCGTATACAGTCTTAATTTTTGGTCATACTTTTCATTGTACGTAACAAGAACAGAAAGTGGATATTGATAACCGCTATAAGGTAAGGTGTCTGATATTAGACGATTGGGACCAGAATCGTTTACCCCAGAAGCAAACAGATAACCATCTAGAAATCCAACCTGTAAAGATATATCGCTTGGCCCTTGGTCTACAGACATTATTCTGCTGAACTCAAAGTCAGAAGCTAACACGTTAGCATCTGGTATGAATCTAGAATAAAGTACGATACCGCTAGAAGCGTCTACGTCGTTAAACCTAAGACTATTTGATTTACCAAGTCTAACAACATTATCATAACCATCAAATATTTGACCATATAATTCATGGTTTTGAAAGTTAGAAACGCCGTTGGATAACGCAGTCCAGTCTGCGGTCATGTAATCGCTACTATAACTAGGGAGCAAAGTAGAGAACATGGACTCATTTTTAAATCTAAGACCTATATTCTGATAATGCTCTAGTGGTGCCGAACTGAGATCTAATGAAATCGGTGTAGATATTGGAGTTGCTCTGGAGTGATAAATATCTTCATTGTCGCTACTCTGACTAAAATCAATTAAGCAGTCGATAAGCGGCGTGTCAAGTTGAGGATTAAAGAAGTCAAAGCCAAACTGATTAACATTAAATGGTCCGTAGGTCAGACCTTTAATACCTCTCCATCTTCTACTGTAGTTAGTTTTAAGTGTCTCAGGCGATCTATACTGATGTGGTACACCTGATATCAAAGACATTGGGTGGTATCCAGAGCCAGCATTTAGATAATTGTCACCAGAAGCCATTGAAGATGGGAAGAATCCACCCTCAGTTCTACCGTCTTGTATGCGACCTATGTCTCCACCCTGAGTAGAAAGCATAAATGCGTTTTGAGGTTTATACCTAACGATCAAATGAATATTAGATATAGATGCGCCACTCGGTAGCGGGAAAATATCTAAGTATAAATTTTCAAAGAATGTACTCCAGTTGTAATCTCTTGGCAAACCAAGCTCAACTTCATCTTGAAATATCTTGAGTGGTAATTCGTATGTTCTAAACTCTTCACTATTTACTAATGGGTGGGTTGTAAGTTCATAGTGGTCGTTTGTTGGTGCGTTTTGATAGTATGCAAATTTATCTGAAATAGCTTCGCCGTCTATTCCGAGGTCGTCAATTTTCGCAAAACCAGAAGTAGCAACTGGAGTAAAATAAGACGTGCCAGAGGCGTGTTGAAGAAAACCACCTACAGGACTTGTAACATGAAGTACGCAGTCATCACTGTAGCCAACAACGTCTAAAAAGAAGTCTCTTGCTTCAGCAGCTTTTTTCGCCGTCACAGAAAGGCTAATTGAATCTATATCATGGTAAATGTCATCTGCTTGATTTAGCAGTATTGTATTTTCTGTATCAAATTCACCGCGAGGGAAGAATCTTCCATCAGAAAAAGTTGGTGAAGTCCATATGCCGTTTAGAGATTGGTCGAACGCCCAGTTAAAAGCACCTGGAATGACTTCGCTAACCGGACTATAACCAGTTCCAAATTTAAGTATTAATTTACCAGAATCATTGACTGTCTCGTGGGTGGTGATGTATGTGCTATTATTGTTATCTGTTATGTAAGATATAAGCTTTGCGTTGTCACATTCATCTATATTAGAATATGTGTCGTTATGATCTACCCACAATAAATTTCCAGACTCTGGAAAAATGCCCGTATCAAAACCTTTCTTGGGGATAAGTTTTGGGAAAATCTTTCTCTCTAATCTCCTGCCCTTTTCGGGTTTTTTCATTATCAGCGGCAGATAATTTTCTGGACTTGGGCCGATACCTGGAAATCCACTGCTAAAAATTTCTATGGCAGATATTCTAAGGTTATTCGTTGGTTGTATTGAAAGAAGATCACCGTCTCGAATATGATCGGTAAAGCCAACTGTAAACCCGTCATCAAAAGCATCATCTAAAGATTCTACTAAAACGCTAAATGAAAGAGTATATCCATATTTTTGCTGAAGGTCAGGATATCCTTTTTGCCACTGATACTTTTCTGCTACCACATTTGTCTTTGGCTTGAGCGAGAATGTGGTAAAGTTTTTAAACATGCCAGTGTGCCTATCGTCACTAGCATCACCAAAAAACACCAAATCTTCGTATTGTACCACCAAAGAGCCGTCTGGATCTTCAAACTTAATATCGCTAAGAGTGTAGCGCGGAGCAAGTTCAGACTCAATATTATTAATAGGCGCAGAAAGTCTGAGCAACAACCTAGTATCTAGAGGTTTAAGTGTAAACTCATCTAAGTAGAATTTAAGTTCGTACTCACCTTCTGTATGATTAGTGTAAGGTGTTATATATGTTTGTATGTCGTCAGCAACTAGTTCAGAATATTCATTATGAGTGGTATATTTCCCTATAAACATACCCTCTTCTATGTATGAATATAGATTATCGAATTCACCATCATTACCAACAAATTCGTCAACTATAGCATCGCCACTGGGATAAAGTTTTTGACTATTTGAGTAATTTAAAAGATCAAAATATTCTGGGAAGTCTCCGTGGAATTTATCTAAGAAGTCGGAGTCTATTTCTGCAATACTTTCTAATCCTTGGCTTACGCTGTAGTCAACTGTCACGCCATCTTCAATTGTAGAAGATGTTTGTATTAACTCAACAACCGCAACCTCTGCGCTAAGGTGGTCTTCTATGTCGGCAGAGGTTTCTAGGGTTAAATCGTTGTTCAGCTCTAAATTTATAAATGGCAGTACATCAAAACAAGCAAGTCTTTCTAAAATGCCTGTTACTTCTTGACCGCAAGTGTATGTAGGGCCACTTCTTTCCGTGGGACTTGTAAATCTTATATAGATCTTACCATCTATTGTTGGGTGAAGGCTTTCTACGGTGTATGTGTCGTAAGGAGATGTGGTATCTAAAGTACCTGCGTAGCTTACACCTACCGACACGGGTTCGTTATACCCTGAACCAGATTCTATTATTATATCATCGCCAGTAGCGACTACCACGTAGTAAGAATAGACACTAAAGAAACCTATATTTACTGTTACCGTTATCGTGTCGCCTACCTCAACCCCTGTAGACGTAGTAATCCTAAATCTGTTTGGATCACCCGGAGCGGTTGAAATTTGTTCTTCAACAAAAATGCTAATGGGGATTGGGAGGCCAGGTCTTCTTTCTACCAATATTTTGTCGCCAATTTCTACATCAAAATCGGTATGAACACCGTATAGTGGCGGGTATCTGTCTGGCCCTCGCTCCCCAATTGTGAAGGTTATATCATAAGATAACGTGGAATTGGATCTACATGGAGAGCCAAGCGCAGAAGATGTCTCTAAAGTTACTGGGCTATTTAATTCTAGTGACATAAATGCGTCAATACCGCCAACTGATTCTACATCATCAGAAGCAGATATAAGACAATGACACTCTAATTCTCGCATGTATGACATTCGTTATTTATCCTATGTCGCCTAATACCGATCCGCCAGTTTTTACATTACCGGTCTCATTAAATGCTAACTTGCTAGTTTGGTTTGATACTTCTGTAATAACAGCATTTCTTATTTTTTCATCTAATGTGGACAAGAAGCTCGTACCGTTAAAGTTTACATTTACATTTGTTGTATCTAATTTTACTGATATATTTAGGCCAGCAAGTTTATCAACAGCTTCTGAAAACTTATCAAATACTGATGAGAAATCTGGCATTTCAAAAGAAGGAGACTCTCTTCTTCCAAACAGTCCACCTCTGTTCATTGCTGGAGCGCCAGCTGCATTTGTTGCTCCGTTGCCCATACCACCATTCATAGCTCTAAGAATTTGTAAGTTGTTTCCACGGTTCACGGCAGCGCGGTTTACAACGAACTCTCCTGGGGTGAGCATGGCAGGAACCGTGTCAGTACCTCTAGGTACAAACACTCCTCTGTTAGCATAAATCACGCCACCCCTACTGTTATAATTAGCACCAATATTCTGTGTTCGTGTTACCTCGTCGCTAATTCTTTGCATCTCCATGTTGGCAGCTGTTATCACCACAGTTTTAGCGTCTACAGTCATTTGCTCAAGATCTACAGCTTGATCTCCCAGCTCACTTTGTAGCTGTGATAGCTCACGACCCTCTGCTTTTATTCTTTCTTCTTCTGTCGTTGTGCCGCTAAAGATAGATGCTGCTCTGTCACCAAGTCCAAATGCGCCAAAAGTTAATTGAGAAGCACGTCTATTTTCAGCATCGCTAAGTCCAGTCCCCTGTAAGCCTTGTAAACCTTTACCAAGAGAGCTAGCGCTAAACAGGCTCGCAGCAGCAGCATTACCAGATCTAAGTGCGGTTCCAGCAGCGGCAGCAGATGATTTCTCAAAGAAGGCTTCAACATCTCCACCAAGCAGAGAGTTCAGAGCGTCTTTTTCTGCTTGATTTTTCTTTTGTATTAATTCTAATTCTTGTTTTCTTTGTTCGATTCCACGCTTAGTAATTTCTGCTAACTCTATATTAGCCGCCTTTAGTTCATCCCTTCTGTCATTCTCTACACCTTGTACTCCACCAAAAGCGCCTGTGCCAGCAATAGCTGCGGAGTTTTGAGCAGCTTGCTGCGACGAGAAATTGTTAAATAATTCACTACTCGCTCTTCTAATGTCATCAGCGCTACCTGTGGTCAGTCCAGATATACCGGCATCTTGAAGCGCCAAATTAGCTTGATCTCTTCTTGCCGCAAATTCTTTCTCAGGTGTAAATTTAGACCCGCCAAAGAACTCTAGATTCTTAGCTGCTTCTATCTGAGTGTCAATAGCTCGTTTTTGTACATCAATTAATTTCTTTTCAGCGTCTCTTCTTTGTCTAGCTAGAGAAATTAACGCCCTTTCTTGTTCTGCCATTTTATTTAATGGCTCAATCAATTGTTTTTGTACTTGCTCGCTTACTGGACCAAAGGCTTGATTTAATATACCACTAACATCACCTGTGTTAAGGAAGTTTGAAACAACCTCTGGTGGAATTTCATCAGGAAATGCGTCTATCAATCTTTGTCTAATTGGGCTGTCATCAGGTACAGCTGATAAGATAGCTGATTTAAGTTGCTTTTGAATAGCTACGGGGTCAACACTTCCACCTTTAAATCCTTGTTTAACGGCAGCCAAAGCGTCGGCAGCACCTTTTTGAACTTGATTAAGACCAGATATTAAGTCTCTAGCTTCATCAACTTGACCTTCATTTGCGCCAAAGTTTCTCAGATTATCCCCAAGAAGATCTAAGGATTGATTAAGTTGGTCGGAGGAGATATTTGCTCCCGCAGCAGTTATCGCAGTCCCAAGAGTTGTAGCGGCAGAAGCAGCTGTGCTGAACCCACTTTCTTGAGATGCTATTAGATTATTAAGAGAAGCACCGTAAGCGTCAATACCAGAGGTAACAGCACTCAAACCAAAATTCATAGCTTTAATAAATTTAATATTATCTAGGACAGCTTTACTTTGGTTTTCAAAATTCTTTTTCAGCTTATCCATCTGATCAGTGTTGCCGCTCAACGCATCAGTTTGTCTAGCAAGTTCTACAATGCTAGGATCTAGCGTGCTTAAAAACTTATCAAAAGTAACAACTCCACCAGCCGCAGTTGCTGCGGTTACTTGTTCGGTTGTAGCAGCAGCAAGTCTAGGTTGTATATCTGCTAATGCTTGCTCACCCCCAGAAATAGCTTCTTTTCTTAATTGTTCATTTTGCTGGTTGTTGCGGTCTCTTCGGCCTCCCGTCAGAAGACTATAACCAGCACCTAAAAGCGCACCGCCAAACGTACCTTGATTGTCAAGTGAGGCTTGAACTCTATCAAACATTTGATTTTGCTTAGTGTTTGCTGCTGCCAGCGCAGCAGAAGCGGCATTTCTTTTATTTAATGATGTTGCTGTTCGCGCAGCAGCTCCTTCTGAACCAAGAGACTCTGTTGCACTTAGCTCACCAGATTGAATCTTTTTAAGTTCTTCAGCAGCTTGTTCACTTGCTGCTGCTAGCTCCCTTTGTGTTCTTGCGGCTTCAATCGTATATCTAGTATTAGCTTTAATTTGACCAACAGTTGGACCTTGACCAAGCGCAGCGAAGAAATTTGTTAATTGATCTCCAGTAATTCCAAAAGCCTTCTCTAGAAAGCCCATTTTTACAGCAAGTCCAGCAATAACCCCGCCGACTTTAAGACCTACACTAAGTACTTTCCCCCACGGTCCTGGTATCATTTCAGCAGCAGATGCCGCCGCGCCAAATGCCGCACTAACCCCCGCAGAAACTTTGTTTAGACTATCTTGGTTAGCAGATTCAACTGCCGCCCTTTCCGCAGCAACTACGCTTGCTTCATCGTTTGCTTCGCTTGCGGCTTTGATTTTTTCTTCTGCTTTTAGATGTACTCCCGAATAAGCATCTAAAACTTTATTGAGCGCAATAGTTGTTGCAGCGCTTTTTAATGCACCTCCAGCAACTTTAGAAAAAGCATTGCCTAGTTTTTTACTAGATTTGGTAAACTCGTTATCGTCTTCATTTTCTTCAAACGTTGGGAGTGCTGCGGCAGCTGCTTGAAGCGCTCCGAAAGCAGCGATAGCTCCGGGAAGAGCATTTTGAACCGCCCCAAAGCCCTCAGTTGCGCCTTCAACTTGAGGTATAAAAGCAGACATCGCGCCAGCAGCAAGTAAAATATTCTGTAATACGTTAGAATCTTTATTTTTTTCTTGCGTTTGTTTAGTTGGTCTATTAGAATTTTCATCTTCAGGAGGAGATGGAGGTGGTTTAGGTTTTGATACCGGAGGTGGTTCAGGCCCATATACCGGAAGATTAGGTTTAGAGGATTTAAAGCGGTCAAGTTTAAAGACTTCAGGTGTGAGGTCTCTGACCTTGCCATCTGGTTTAACCATATCTATAGGTTTTACAGCTTTTCTACCCTTTAGCTCTTTTAATTGTTCAGAAGATGAAACTATTTTACCTTGAGCGGTATCAATCGCTGACTTGTATTTATCTCTAGACTTATTAAGGGTTTTTATGGAGTTGTCAGATTCATTGATAAGTTTTGTTTGCTCGGTTAATTCTCTTGTAATAATTTCATACTGTTCTTTGGCTTTGAGTTGAGCTTTTGTTAGCGGCTCTTGACTTTTACCTTGACCAAGTTTAGTTTGACCAACCTTCACGCCTGATTTATTCGCAGCAGAAGATTGAGCTTTGAGCAAGGCATCTCTTCTAGCTTCGAGTCCAGATTTTTTATCGGTCTCTGTTTTTAAGCGACCCTCTACGGCTCCAAGTCTTTTTTTTGCACTATCTCTTACTCCAACCTGCTCGGCTATTTTCTTTTTAAGCGAACTTTGATTTGGGATACGTTCTTTTGTTTCACGTTGTTTTGTTTCACGTTGTTTTGGTTTAGGTCGATTTTGTACTCCACCAAATTCATCAGCAGATAAATCTGCAAGTCCAGCTACAGGACCGCCAGCTTTTTCAAAATATTCGGCAAGTTTCTTTGATCCTTCCGCCGCATCGGTAGTAGCTACAAGAATTTTCTGAACTTCTGCGGGGGCTTTTGCTAAGGCGTCCGCAAATAACTCAGCGGCATCGAGTCTATACGCACTAGCTCCTACCTCCTTCTCCATAGTCTTCATTAATTCTAAAGCTACTTTATTTTGAAAAGTTCCTTCTTGACGAGAAGCAAGTTGCTTGCCGCCACCCAAGGCTCTGTCTACTTGGTGCGCTCCTTCATGCTTTACTGTATGTTCTCCAGCGTTTTTAAGATTTATCCCAACGCCAAAAGATGTTGCTACACCTCTGAGTTGATCTCCAGTACGATCTCCTGCATTTGTCTTGAATTTCTGTTTACTTGTTAACTCAAAAGGTTTTGTGATTTGAGCAACAGATTTTCTAACCCCTTCTGGTAGTGTTGTTAAGCTGTTGACAAATTCATTCATTATATCATCAACTTTAGACATCGTGTTAACTAAAGCGGTTCCCTCTCTAGAAAAACTGTCAGATATATTTTGTCTCGCAACTTCACCACCAAACCTAAAACCTACAGGACCACCTTTATTAAACCCTTGAACACCTTGAGTGTTCATACGACTAAGGTTGGAATAACCAATGGATTGGGCGGCTTTTTTACTGAATACAAACTCGCCCGGAGTGAGCATCGCTGGGACAGTATCAGAACCAGAAATACCACCGCCAGCATTTCTTTTTTTAGCAGATTTTTTTGATGCAGATTTAGCCGCAGCATCCCTAAAAGGTTGTAAATTAACCTGAAAAGCGTTTGGAGTTAGTTCAATAACACCAGATAGGTCGAGTTCGTCTTTTTTTCCAGTTAGCTTTTGACCAACTAAAGCATTTGCTTTGAATTCGTGTCTAAGCCTTTTATCTAAAAGATTTTTATCGCTTACACTTGATCTTTTGGCTTCAGCTAGTCTTTTGTTAGTGTACTTCCCGTCTAAAGGGGAGCTGCCACCGTATAAACCGCTCGCTGACCTTGGCGTGAGAAGTCCAGATTTACGAAGTAAAGATTCCCAAAAGCCACCTTGTCTTCTTTCTTTGCTAGATAAAGAATTATAATCTTGAGCTAATTTTAATCTTTTTTCATTAGATGATGGCGCTGCTTTTGTTATAACATCAGAAACATCAAGTTCTTTTCTTTGGATATCAGCTTCAATAGTGTCATTTTTTGTGAATTGATTTTCACCTAGAATAAATTTATCTTTTTTATCTTTTGCTAACGCAAGCTTGCCTCTGTAAGTATTTGAGCTAGCAAATGTACTTTCAAGCCCACCTATTTCGACGGGTCCACCCTTAGCGTAACCTTTTGCGTTCATCGCCTCAAGATTACCAGCCCCAATGCTTTGAACACTACTCTTGCGGATAACAAATTCACCCGGAGTAAGCATGGCCGGAACTGTATCTCTATTTCCAGTCCCCGGAACCACACCTCCCGTATTGAAACCCTTAACACCCTTAAATCCAGCACCAATACCTCTAGCGAAACCGGCAGCACCTCTAGCAAATTTAAAAGCCGCAACCGTAGCAAGAAGAGGAAGAAGTGGGGTTAGAGTTTCAGATATCTTAATAAATGCGCTAGCAAGTTCAAGAGCTGTCTTAACAAAAACTTGAAAGGCGCTTGATTGAGTTACAGTTCTTATAAGAGCTTGAAACTCTTCTTTAACTTTTGATATCTGAACAGCAAGTGCCGCTTGAGCTTTAGCGGCATCGTCATCTAAAGCGGTTCCGCCCTCTAAAGCTGCCTGTCTAGCCCTTTCAGCAACTTCAAATTGCTGCAAAAGAGGAATAACCTTACCAATTTGTCTAAATCCACCAAGCTCTTCGGCAATTCTAACAAACTGGATGTCACCTTCTTGTAAGCCCGACAATACTTCACTGAGCCTTCTAACGGCTTCGTATGGACCAACAAACTTACCGCTAAGATCAGTAAGTTCAACCCCAAACTGTTTAAGAAATTCTATAGTTTTAGGTCTTTGAATACGTGTAAAGATAGTTCTAAGACCAGTAGCAATACTCTCAGCACTTTCACGAGTGGTAGCACGAACACTTGTGAACAACGCAAGTAACTCTTCT
>Ga0102963_1001010_pt1 | contig 12310 bp, 15 predicted proteins | sample SalPon2_C_H2O_MG_2_FD_84522 | JGI IMG/M metagenome (GOLD analysis project Ga0102963, IMG submission 84522) | Salt pond water microbial communities from South San Francisco under conditions of wetland restoration - Salt Pond MetaG SF2_C_H2O_MG | ecosystem: Environmental > Aquatic > Non-marine... | reverse complement strand
TTTGTCAACTATTCTTATATCGGCTATTTGTATACACTTCCAAAGTATCGAGGACAGGGTTTTGCAACGAAGTGGTTTGAATTCATAAAAAAACAGGACCCTAAACGAAATTTTTGGCTAGCGATAGAAGAGTCGATTCTCATTGAATTTTACTCCAAACATGGATTTAAAAAATACGAAGACCCATTAGTTTTAGAGGATATTCAGGATGAGTTTATTCTGTATTACAACCACAACTAATTATTGAGAACTTTTTTAGGATTAAATGCTCCATTGAGTTGTTTTTAGATCGTAATAAATCCGTTTGTATTTTAGATAGGGAACACATACTCCTGTTTGTTTGTGTTTTTTGACATCCCATTTTTTAACTTGACTCATCAATTGAATCGCATCCTCTTCAAATTCAGTAAGTGGTATATTGTTTGAATTTTCAACACTTGTTATTAATTGAAACAAGGAATCTCTTTTTTTGGTCATTCCATGAAGTGGATGAACTGAAACTAAGTTTCCATCTGTGTCAATCAAAAAGGCTAGTATTGTGATTTTTTTGTTGTTTATTGTTTTGTGATCAGTATAATCTTTAATCGTTCCATTTAAAAGGATTGAATCTATAGGAGTTCTATTTTCACAATAATTAAAGTCTATTTCATCTTCATAAATATACCCTTCAATATTAAATGAATTAGCGTTATTTAGTAGTTTTTGTTCTCTTAGTTGAGTTGGGTTGTGATTCCCTCTACTATTTAAAACTCTTGAGTTTGAACAGATGCCGCTAAACACCAAACGGTCTTTATACATATAGGCATATACAATCCATTCTTCATTTAAATTGGCACTCCAATCACATGAGGTCCAGATTCCTGTATAATCACTTTCTGATTCTAGTTCAAATTCTAAAGTATGAGGAGCATCTCCTTTTTTATAGTGCTTTGAAATTTCAAAAGTAATTTTATAAGTTAACTTATTTTCGGAGTATATCTTTGATATAATTTTCCCTTCAAATACATAAACTGAAGAATAAAAATCCATAATTGGATTAGTTCCTTCACAATCGCATGCATAACTTATTTTAGATAGAAGGATAAATACTAAAAGGAATACAAGTTTTTTCATAGTTCTAAAAATAAGATTATATCTAAATTCTCTAGTGCAAAATGAATGCCATTTTAATCTCATTAAATTATAGTAATACTACAGCTACTATGGACAAAAGGAATAATATCCCCCATAGTTAATTTAGATTTTCAACCAATAGTGAGATCTTAAAAAGCATCTTTCTTATCTTTAAGATAAATTAAACGAATTTAAATGAAAACAACCCCAGAACACAATCAGCGAATTGCATCGATGACTTTTTCTTCTGTTTTTCCTCATTATGTAGATAAAGTTGAAAAGAAAGGTAGAACTATCGATGAGTTATACCAGGTTATTGAATGGCTTACTGGGTTAAATGTGACTGAAATAGAATTGGCTATTTCTGAAAAACTCACTTTTGCAGATTTTTTTGAAAGCGCTACTATAAATCCAAAATCAGATTTAATTAAGGGAAGTATCTGCGGCTATAAGATTGAAGAGTTAGAAAACCCATTGACTCGAAAGGTTAGAATGTTGGATAAATTAGTCGATGAATTGGCAAAAGGGAAAAGCCTAGAGAAAATAATGAGAAACTAATCTAACTGCTTTTTAAATCAATAACTTTTTCCAATTATCAAGTAGGTCTAATGGAATTAAATAAATCAGCCCAAGAGGTAATAACTGCTATTCAATCTGTTGCTTCGCCAGAGTATGCTCAAAAGGCTCAACGGTATTTTAAAACAGGCCCAGGAGAATATGGTGAAGGAGATTTGTTCTGGGGAGTAAGAAACCCCCAGGCACGTGAGATCGCTAAAAAATCGATACGATTATCCTTAGATCAAATAGATCATCTATTAGCTCATCAGGTTCACGAAGTTCGATTGGTAGGAGTCTTAATTCTTGTAGCACAATATCAAAAGGCAAAAACGGATGTTGAAAAAGCGCAATTATTTCAATTTTACTGCACTCAATTTCATCGGATTAACAACTGGGATTTAGTCGATCTAAGTGCTTATCAAATCGTTGGGGATTATTGTTATTCGAATTCTACAGAACTACTTTATAAATGGGTCAAAAGTGACCATTTATGGACCAGAAGAATTGCCGTAATTGCATGTCTGTACTTCATTAAAAGAGATCAGTTTGTAGAGATTCTCGATTTTTGTGTGAGCCTTCGAAACGATTCTGAGGCTTTAATGCACAAGGCTTGTGGATGGATGTTACGCGAATTGGGAAAAAGAGACGAAGTTCTCCTTAGAAAATTTTTAAATGAATGGGGAACTCAATTACCTAGAATAACAATTCGATATGCCATTGAGCGTTTTGAAGAAGAAGAGCGCTTACTGTTATTACAAAAGACAAAACCCAGTACTTGATAGATAAAAAGTCTAATCCAGTTACAAACGCATATTCTAATATACAGTTCGGCTGTTTATTGAGTTGGCAAGTTGTTAACCAGGTTGGGATTAATTTTTTGTAAGTCTTCTACAAATTGGTATTTATCCTTTGGTGAAATAATGATTTCATCGAATTTCCCATAAGTGATCTCTATTCGATCAAAAGAAGCAGCAGGTGATGAGATAATACTACATGTTTTAGACACCTTCTTCATGTCTTTAATCTTGTAGGGCTTATATCTTATAAAACCACATTTTATTTTTAACTCATCTTTATCGATGGTGTAGGTGGTATAAAGAAACATATGAACGATAAGGAGGAATAAGACAACTAGAAATAAACTAGTCAAAACAATTGGTTTGGTTAATCCAACCGAAAGAAACGATGGAACTAATGGCCCAAAAAACACCAAAAAAATAAACCCTAATAAGGCGTATGAAACCTTTGAATAGTATACCATAGATCTAAATTAAAACTAAAATTTAATAAATCATGTAATTTTTATTGTAACCTTTGCTTCACATTAAATAAAAAATGTTACCTTTGCGTTACATTAATCATTAAAATTTAAGTTATGGAATTTGGAATAATAATCCCAATTTTAGGAATGCTCACTGGAATCATCATTCCAATTGCAGTATTTATTTGGCAGTATAAAGATGCTAAAGGAAAACGTGAGGCGGTTGTTGAAATCTCAAAACACCTAGATGACCCTTCAAAAGTAGAAGAGCTGTTACAGATTTTCGAAGAGCGCAAAAAGGATCCTATTGATTATCGCAGAGGGGGTGTCATCACCATTTTTGTAGGTATTGGTCTTTTTGGTCTTGGATATTTTTTCCTTGGCCCCATATTAAAAGGAGTTGGAGCTTTGGTTGGTTTAATTGGAGTAGGTACCATGATTGCTGGATATCTTTATCCAAATACTGAAAAAGAATTGACCGATGCTGTCGATCAATTCGAAAAGAAATAATTATGGGTAAAGACCATAAAAAACTATTAAATAATTTAGAAGAACTAAGAAAATCTGCAGGCTTAACACAGCAAGAATTATCGGTTAAAGCAGAAGTTTCAAGAAAGAGCATCAATGCCATTGAAAACGGAGTTTATGTTCCCTCGACAGTTTTGGCTTTGAAGATTTCAAAAACGCTTAATTGTAAGGTAGAAGATCTATTTGAGCTACCATAGGTAAATAGGCAAAGACAAGGATCATCTATTGGATAGATGGTCCTTTAATTTGTTCTGGAGGATCCAATTCCAGCTCCAAAAACTATTCCTAAGGATAACCATAACCCTATAGTATCAGTAATTAATCCTATTGTTATTCCAGCAACTAATCCATAAGCTATTGCTTTTTCTTTAAAAGTAAATTTTCTGTCTTTTTTCATTGGATAAATGTAGACCATTAAGACTGATTAATTCATTAATTTAAAATAACTTTAATTAGTGTTTAATCGAAGTTTTAACTGAGATTATGTCTACAGCGTAGGGATCAAAGTTTTAGTTTACCTTTTTGCGAATACCATAGATTAATAAATAACCAATCATCCAAAATTCACCAATCGTTGCTGGAATAGTAAGTAGATCAGTATTAACAACTTCAATATCTAAATAGTTCACCACAACACTTAAAAGATATCCAACACCACCAAGAATTAGTGTTCTTCCTAGCCATATCGGCATACGTTTTGATTCAGTTATGATACTTCCCATTGGGATGAGCCACAGACCAAAAAACAATCCTCCAATACCCCAAGCGTTAGTATTAATAGCACTGAGTAATTCTATCAGTTGTACTTTATCTGTTATCATTACAGATGGGGAAGCTATGTGAATTGCGGTTGCTATTGCAATTGCACTTATGAGGATTGCCACTGAATTTACCATACCCCAAATACCGACACACCAGGCCTTCCATTCATTGATGGATTTGAATAATTTGTAAAAATATGCTGCAGCTAAAGCTTGTGATACGACAATTGCAAACTCAAACAAAAGACGAATGCGAGCAGTTGACTCGTATTCTATTAGATTGTTTAAGGTAGTTTGTGAATTGGTAGGGTCAAATATTCTAGCGTGAAACACCATAAATCCGAGTACCCCACTTATGGCCATCATTAAATACCAAACACCTGTTAGTCTTGCTGTTCTTTGCTGATTCATAGCACTAGTTAGATTTAATCGCTTTAATTCTGTTTTCTGCATTTGTATTATTGGGATTCAGTTTTAAAGAAACCTGATAGCTCTCTACTGCTTTTTTAGTGTTTCCTAGAGCTTCATAAGCCTCACCAAGACTGTCGAAGGCATTGTAGGATTTAGGATAATTTTGGGTGTTTAAAACAAAATACTCCAAGGCCATAGTCTTGTCGTTTCTAAGAGCCGTATACCCTAATTGATTCACAAGAGATTCAGGAGGATTTATCTTCCAAGAAAGGCGATCTGAAATACTCTTAAAGTGGTTTACTAACTGTTCCTGGCTAGTGATATCTCTATAAGAGATACTATAGCCCTCATAGATCCTTGAAATACCATTGTAAAAGGATATAATTGGAACTGAAGTGTGGCTCTCATCTTCAAAATACTCTAAGCTCCCTGGGAAGACATCTTTGCTTTTAGAATTCAATCCTTCAAACAATCGAATGTGACGATCTCTATTTCTAATATTTCTCTTACCCCAATTTGCTGTGGAAATGTAGAGATATCTGTCAAATGAATTTTGAGTTAAGGAATCTAATTTTCGATCCATGGTTTCTGAATCCCAAGTTCCAAAACTCGGATCTGCTGCAATAAAGGAATTAAAACTCGAAGATTCTTTCATGTAGGCATGGGTTGTTAAGAGTCCTCCTAGAGAATGTCCATAAAGGATGCGATACCTATCTGTTCTGTACTTTTGGTCGATTAGTGGGAGTAATTCTTTTTCTAAAAAGCTCAAAAACTTTTCACCTCCACCAGAATTGTTTTTTCGAGTGGTGACAATTTTATCAGGAGTATAATCTCTTCTACGATCAACATTGACAATTCCAACTACAATCATTTCAGGAATTTTATAGCTTCTGTATCTGTCAGAACTCATATAATTAACCATTCCAGAAATTGATTTAAAGTGAAGATTCCCATCGAGAAGCACTAATACTGGATAATTTTTATAAGAAGCACTCGCATCGTTGTAGGAGTCAGGAAGACTGATCCAATACGATCGTTCTTCCTCTAAAATACTTGAATGCATGGAATGTTTTGTTCCAATCACTATCTGATCTGATTCTTGAGAATGCAGTTTATTAAATCCTAGAAATGTAATTAGAGTTATGAATAGAATATTTTTCATATAGGTAAGAGGATTGTTTTTTTATAGGTTTAATTGAATCTTGATTTAGTAGCCAGCGATGTTGATGATTTCATCTGGCATTAATTCACTTAATTCTAAAATGTTTTTACCAGATAAAGAAATTGCTTTTTGAATCAAATAATTTCCTGTTCGATAGGCAATAAAGGTTCTTCCATCGGGGTGCTCCCCCATCACCCAATCGGAATAACTAGCTTTTAAGGGAAGCTCCAAAATTTCTTTTACCCATTTATGGGCATGATCCGTATAGGAATTAGCTTCGTAAACAGCTCCAGTATACTGTTCTGCAAAAGCAACAGCCAAACCTTCGTTGACCATAGCATTTGGGATTCCGTAACTGAATTTATTGTCCTTAATGGCCCATCCTCTTGACAAATGATGGTACTCGTGATAGATAGTGGATTTTATTCCCGATAGTAAGGAATCAATAGCACCATCTTGATAGTTGTTAGATAATTGAATTGCTACCACCGGAGGATTGTTCGATTCTGTTCTTCCAGTAACCCCACCTACAGTATCCAAATCCCAATCGACAAATTCTACAATGACATTGATGCTATGTGGGAGTTTAGGCAATAAAGTTTTGACTTCTGTTTCAGTTTTGACAATAAATTCTTTTATAGTTGCTTTTTGCGCTTCTGCGAATATGTAAGATTCTTCTTGAAAAACAACACCACCCGTTAATTTGGGTTGATGAGGATGACACGAAAAAAGAGCTGCTACAGAAAATAAAATTAGGATTTTGAGGGTTTTCATATTCTTCGTTTAAAGTAAGACGTTACAATCGAACTTCTGTTACAACATTTAATGATTAGGTAATAATTTAAGGTTAAAGCCTTAAGTTTTAACAATTGATTTCAGCTTACAGCCCTATGAATTTGAGGGCTTTTGTTTTTTTTTGATTCTAGGAGTTAATGTCATTTTCTTCATTTGGACGACGAATTTATTATCTAAGAGTTTTGAAAAAATAAAGCCTTCACATCAGGTTTGATATTTCTACCCTTTGTTCTATCCTATTTTAGGATTTGGTTCGGCTACCTACCTAGGTCTTATAGGAGCTTCGTAGGAAATCAATTTGATTTTTTTATGGCATTCAATGATTGCGTCTTCAGACTTTTCGATGGTACAATAGATTATATCAATCGAACAAGAAGGTAACTTGGCTTAAAAATTGATAATATTGAGGTATGAAAAAAATTCATGCCCTCTTTCTTTTATTCATATCGGCTACTTTTGGTAATTATGCACAAGAACAGCAACTAAAAGTATTTATCAATTGTAATTGTGATACGAATTACATACGTCAAAATACTACATTTTTAGAATTTGTTCGCGATCAAGATTTGGCAGATGTGGAAATTTTTGCCTACAATATTCGAAACGCGGCTGGATCTCAATCCTATGATTTTGAGTACGATGGAAATAACTTCTATGAAGGACTTTCGAATTCCATTCGCTTTGAAGGAAATCCCAATTACACCACAGACGAATTTCGAAAAGAACTCCTAAAGAAATTTCATTTGGGACTGGTTCCTTTTTTGATTCAAGGAGGTTATGATGTCGCGGTATCGGTTTCCACTCAGGAGCAAGAAACACAGGTAGTCGACGATACTTGGAAGAACTGGGTTTTCGAACTATCAGGAGGTTTATTTGCCAATCAAGAGGCAAGTCGAAAAGTGAATAGTTACAATTTTAACATAGAGGCAGACAAAGTTACCGATGATTGGAGAATCAGCTTTGATTTTAGACATGATAACTCCAAGAGCACATTTATCAGTGATCAAACCACCTATAACAGTATCAGAACCAATACGCGAGTCTTTGGAAGAGTGGTTCGAAGTATTTCTGATCATTTTTCGGCCGGGCTTTTTTATGGCGGTCGTAAAGATACTTTTCAGAATTTGGACTTCAACTACTATGTGCAACCTGCGGTTGAATACAGTATTTTTCCTTATCAGGAAGTGCTCAACAGAGAACTTACCTTTTCCTATCGATTGGGTGCGATTTACAATGATTATATCGAAACAACGATTTATGGATATGAGCAGCAGCGATTAACAAATCACAGTTTGAATTTCAATGTGCGTTTTCGTCAAAAATGGGGGGATATTAGTTCCTATCTTTCTGCGACCCAATACCTAAATGACGGAACTAAAAAAAGTCTATCCATGCGATCAAATTTCAACATTCGAATTATTGAAGGATTAGCAGTGCGTTTTTCGAGTAATTTAGAGTTGATTAGAGACCTTTTTACGCTTCCTGCAGGAGACAATTCCATTGAAGATTTACTGTTACAGCAGCGGCAAATCGCCACTGATTTTAGGACTTCTTTTTCCTTAGGTCTTAGTTATACTTTTGGATCGATTTACAACAGTATTATCAATACGCGATTGTAAAAGAGTCCTTACAAAGGAGTTCAGTTAATAAGTTTTCGGAGCATTCCCTCGAAAATATAGGAGTGAAATGGGAGAACTGCATACCAATACAATCTTCCATAGACGCCTAGAGGACGAAAAGTAGCTGTTTGAACTAACTTAGCATCGATAATTTTAAACTCAAGCCAGGCTTCACCGGGAAGTTTCATCTCAGCAAAGAGTAATAAGTGTCCTTTGTTTTTATTCGCGTAAAGAACTCTCCAAAAATCAATTGCATCTCCAGCGTTGATTGTATTCGAATTCGTTCTTCCTCTTCGCAAACCAACACCTCCAGAGAGCTTGTCGATAAAACCGCGAATTTCCCACAAAAAATTCCCTTGATACCAACCTGTTGCCCCTCCAATTTTCCATATTTTATCGATTGTATTCTCAAGATTTGAAATATGCATAGATCGCTGATCGACAAAACATCCAAATTCAGGGACTTTTAATAAATCAGAAATGGGATACTTAAATCCACTACTCGTATAGGAATCTTTCCAACTTGAAATGACATTTTTGGATCCTATTTTATTGAAGGCTTTTTCAAGGGCTTCCTGATAACTTATAGGTGATATGTCCAATAGCTCATTCAAATTGTTTTCGGAACAAGTAACTTCAACATGCATGCTGTCGACTAGTGACACGGCTAAACGATAGGTGGTTGAGGTGACAAAGTACAACCAGTAAGAGGAGAGTCTTGGAGTCATTACAGGAACGGTGTAGATCACTCTTTTTAAATTTCTTGAAGCTGCGTATCCTTCAAGCATTTCTTTGTAGGATAAAATATCAGGACCTCCAATATCATAAAAGTTTTGGTAGGTAGCTTTGTTGAATAAGCACCTGCTCAGATAAATCAATACATCACTAATGCCAATAGGTTGGCATTTTGTCAATAACCAATTTGGGGTGATCATGATGGGTAGTTTTTCTACAAGATCTCTGATGATTTCAAATGAGGCACTTCCCGATCCTATAATGATTCCCGCTCTTAATGATGTAAAATTATAAGATCCTTTTGAAAGTAACTGCTCTACATTTTTTCTTGAATTTAAATGTTTTGATAATACAGTGCTATTGACGATTCCACCGAGGTAAATAAGATGTTGCAGGGATGTTTTTTCTAGGTATTTTTGAAAATTTAATGCGCATTTTTCCTCTAATTCATTGAAATTCTCACTGTTCGACATGGAGTGAACTAGATAGTAGGCTCCGTCAATATCCTTTGGCAGTTTATTTAATGATTCCTTATCAAGTAAATCAATTTCTATGACTTGGATTCGTTGGAGTTCAACTGTTTCAAAATGGAAACGTTTTTTGTCTCTTACACAACAAATAACTTCATATTGTAACCCAAGAAGAACTGTTAAAAGTCTTTTTCCAATATAACCATTGGCTCCTGTTAAGAGAATTTTCATGTGAAATTTTTCTTAAGGTACCAATAATTGAAGACATTAAAGGAAAAAGCACCATCTTTTTTGATTTCTTAATTATCTGATTATTAACTGTTTTACTTTGTGTTAATAGTTCCTTATCTTTAAGAATCTAAAAAAACAGATCATGAAAAAAACAACTTACACTCCATTTTTTTTAATGGTGCTTTTACTAGGGATAGTCTTAGTCCCAAATCAACTCAATGCGCAAGAATTTGATTCTATTGAAGTTTTAAAGCAACGGACTTCTTCATGGGTTGCTGAAAATGAGAAATTTAGTCAGGTTATGGTGGACAAGATTTTTAGTTTCTCAGAATTAGGTTTTCAAGAAGAGTTATCATCTGAATATCTAACCAGTATCCTTAAAAAGAATGGTTTCACAATTGAACATGGAGTGTCTGGGATTCCTACGGCTTGGTTTGCTAGGTGGTCCAACGGAACAGGTCCTGTGATCGCATTGGGGAGTGATGTGGATTGCATCCCAAAAGCATCACAATACCCAGGAGTTGCTTATCATAAACCGATTGTAGAAGGAGCCCCAGGCCACGGTGAAGGCCATAATGCAGGAATTCCATTAAATATTACAGCAGCATTAGCAGTTCAAAAACTGATGAAAAGTGAAAAAATTGGAGGGACTTTGGTCATTTGGCCAGGGATTGCCGAAGAATTAGTAGCCGCTAAAGCTTGGTATACCAGAGATGGATTATTCGATGATATCGATCTCTGTATTTTCACTCATGTGAGTAGTAATATGGGAGTTTCATGGGGGCAATCTTCAGGAACTGGTCTTATTTCAGTTGCCTATACCTTTAATGGAGAGGCCGCACACGCAGCAGGTGCTCCATGGAGGGGTAAAAGCGCCTTGGATGCAGCAGAACTTATGAATGTCGGTTGGAATTACAAGAGAGAGCATTTAGATCCACTCAAAAGATCTCATTCTATCTTTACCGATGGAGGAGATCAGCCTAATGTAGTCCCTTCAAAAGCCAGTATTTGGTATTATTTTAGAGATGTTACCTATGAGGGAATCATGGAGATGTACCAAATGGCGAATGATATTGCCCAAGGCGCAGCTCTAATGACTGGAACATCGGTGAGTTCTGAAATCTTGGGAACCGCTTGGCCAAGACACTTTAACAAGGTGATTGCTGAAACTATGGATAAAAATATTCAAGAAGTTGGACTTCCTCAGTGGTCTGAAGCGGATCAACAATTAGCAGTAGCAGTTCAAAAAGAGGTAAATTCCAAAAGCACCGATGGTCTTGCAACTGAATTAGTAGGATTGGTTCCTCCAGTTGAAAAACCAGTGAGTGGAGGTAGTGATGATATTGGTGATGTATCTTGGACCGTTCCAACGGTAACTCTCAGATTTCCATCGAATATTCCAGGTTTACAAGGACATCATTGGAGTAATGCTATTGCGATGGCGACCCCTATTGCTCATAAAGGAGTTACAGCTGGGGCAAAGGTGGTGGCAATGACCATTGTTGATTTACTAACTCAACCGAAATTAATCGAAGATGCTTGGACTTATTTTAAAGAAGTACAGACTGCTGAAACTAAATACCAACCGATGATCGGTCCTAAAGATGCTCCCCCAATCCATTTAAATAAGCAAATAATGAATCAATACAAAGAGGCTTTAAGACCTTTTTATTTCAATGAAAAGAAGTACGATAATTACTTGCAGCAGCTAGGAATTTCCTACCCTACTTTAAAAAGTGTAACACATTGATTTAATCAAAATTTAGAGTTAAAAATAATGCTTTAGCTCTCAGATTGTTCTTTTTTTCGAGGGAGCACAACGGATCGTTACTTTCGCTTCCAAACTTGTGATCTCCCTAAAAATGAAAAGCCTAAGTAGCCCCGAACATTTAAGGTGCGATCCTTGTTAATACGAATGGTACAATCATATCGTTTGCCATTAGCGGGATCCATAATTTTTCCATCAGTCCAAAGTCCGTCTTTGTAAGTGAGTCCTTTGACAATCACCAGGCCTTCAATAGGTTGATTTTTTTCAGCACCCTGACACTTTTCACAACGTTTACCCTGATCTTCATCCAAAAGTAAGCTCACAATTTTTCCGTAAAGTTTTCCTTCCTGAATATAAAGGTTAATTTCAGATTTTTCGAGTCCAGTTTCATCATCGATACTGATCCAATGACCTTCAATAGAGGGCATTTGAAAGCACAGAAGTAAGCTGATTAATAATGCGTACATTTTTTATTTTAAAGATAATTAGAATCTAAGTATTCTCAAAAATTGTATCTTACCCTATGAGAAAATTCTATGTTTGCTGTTTGATGCTTTTAGTAGCTGAAGCCATCCAGGCTCAAACTACTTTTAAATTAGATCCCAATCAAACCATGTTGATGACTGGAAAAGGAGTCGGTCAAGATGCGACGATCAATCCCTACTATGGTAAAGATTGCTATGCGCTTGTTGAAAACCTCAGCAGTCGTCCCTTTTCGGTTCGCATCCAAAAAGCTGGGGTGTTGATCGATACGCTAACGATTGCTAAGAAAGAATTTAAAAACATACTCCTTTTAGCGGGACAAGAATTATACCTCGATGCCTACAAGGAATTCTCTGCAAAAGTAAGGGTCGATTACCGTCCGATTGAATCAAATTGACATTCTTGTTCAATCTTT
>Ga0102963_1001009_pt1 | contig 12312 bp, 6 predicted proteins | sample SalPon2_C_H2O_MG_2_FD_84522 | JGI IMG/M metagenome (GOLD analysis project Ga0102963, IMG submission 84522) | Salt pond water microbial communities from South San Francisco under conditions of wetland restoration - Salt Pond MetaG SF2_C_H2O_MG | ecosystem: Environmental > Aquatic > Non-marine... | reverse complement strand
ATGCCTCACTAGCTCAAACAACCTTGAATTTACAAGCTAAAGATCTTTTGTATAGGTTCACGGTAAGAGAACCATCTGGTCCAGACTCTAATTTGCCAAGTCCAGTTATATACTTTGAGCAAACAGGTTTGTCATTGAACGAAAATGCTGTGAATTTCAGTTACGAACAAAATTTATCAGGAATTGCTGTAATCGCAACCAATGGTAGAGATTACCCTGATTATGAAAATTATGTGTTTCCAAGAGCAGATTTACCAGACAACGTTCAAACTTTTAATGTTAAAAATGGAAAAAACGGACCTTTTAGAAACTACGACGTTGTTATAGAAGCTCACGATCTTGATGGAAACAGCAGTGTTGGCTATAACTTCGTTTCTGACTCAGAAAACTCTGGAGAAAATTCAGTTTTCTCTCAAAGCCTCAACGCAAATAAAGGTTACGACATTTTGCAAGTCAGAAACCCAGCCATTCCGCAAATTATAATGACTCCAGATGTGCATTTAACAAATGCGAAAGCTTCAATTGTTGCTGAAGAGAAGAATTCATTTTTAAATCCATACAGCCCAGACCAACCAGAAGTTTTTGATGACTTCAACTTTAATTTCGCAACTTCAAAAATTCTCGGGGCAAACACTGATGACCCAACGAATTATGTTACCCAACAATTTTTAAACTTTAATGGAGACATTGAATTGAAAATCTTCAGGGACGAAGATGGCGAAACAAATTATGCTAGCATGAATGGAATAAACGACACAGCAGGAGCTATCGTTTATTACTCTGACATTTGGTTTAATGGAAACGATGTCAAACAATCTGGATTTACACAAGATGCTTATGGAGACTACACACTTACAGGATATACAGGAAACAGACCAACAGTTCCCAGTGATTTTCCTATATTTGCCGAGAGATCAGAGCCATTTACTGGTACTATCACCAAAGTTGCGACTTTTGTAAATAAAAATGACGCAAAAGCCAAAGAAAAAATTACTATTCCGGCGCAAATTTTTTCCAAAGAAAAATATGTCGCTATAACATTGCTTGATAGCTTCGAAGCTGAAAAAGCACAAAAAGGCTTGACTACATTAAGTAGTGTAATGGACAATGCGAAAAACTTTGAAGTGTCCCCAGCAATTTTAATAAAAAGAAAAGGCGAGCCAGATGCAAGAAGTATTTTTAGAGCTTATTTCAAATTGGAATGCATAACGCAAGCCACAAGTCTATTCTCGGATATTATTCGGATATATTACGGAGAGAGAAACCGAGCATACAATTGGTTTTACGGACGGTATTATGCATATAATTTAAAGGTTAATCAATTTAACATTTATTCTTTTGGATTAGCAGAAGACTTTACCGTCACAACAACCATTAACAATGGTGTCGTTTTAAGTACAACAGACGCAGACACGAAGGACGACCCTATGTATAAAGACCTTGAGACAACAGTGACCGTCGAAGGATCTCTTTTAGAACCAATACCTGCAAATAGCAGGGTTATATTTTCAAATGGTAGATATGTTGAACAGGCAATTGGAAGCACGGATAATAAAATAAAACTTTCTACTGTTGCAACGCTAGCGCCGGATAGACAAACTGTAACATCAACGGAAAATTGGCAGAAAAATAACGCTTATAACTCTTTGGTTCAATACGTCTCAGTAACAATGACACTAAATCAACCTATCAAATCAGAAATTATGACAGTAGGAATACTTTGGAATGGATTAAATGGTCCGACTGCTCAAGTTACTCCCGAAACATTATAACGATAAAATTTCAATGAACACTCTATTTTTAGCATTAGAAGACGGCTCCATACAAAGATTTTTGACACAAAAGAAATTTGATGAGAAAAAATCTGTTGATCAGTTTCACGACTTTTGCAAACAAAATTCAATATCACAAAAAGTAATTGACTTTATTTTTTTTAAAGAAAGCTGTCCAGAAGAAAGCGTTTGCCAAAGCTTCTTTGTAAAAGATGGGAAAATACAAAGCGACTTTGAAAAATTCGCGCAAATAAAATTCACGCAAGATGAATTGCCTTTGATACAAAGACTGATTGAGGCGAATGACCAAAATATCGAAATTGCAAAGCAGAATAACAACGCTGCACATAAAGTTCTTTTTGAAAAAAACAAAACGTACTTGCAAAATCTTTCAGTCAAAGATTTTTATACAGAAACTGGAAAAATCAATCGTTTTTTCAATATTGGTTTCATCGAAATCAAAGACCCCGGATCTGGATATACTAAAAATATACAAGCCACAATATCAGAACCCACAAAACCAAAACAGGAAGATCCTGATTTTATTTTTGGTAACAGAGGTGAAAAAGCTAAAATATCATGTAGTCAAAAAAATGGAAAACTGTCAAATATCTTTGTTGAAGAGTGGGGGTGTGGCTATACCGAACAGCCAACCATCACATTTTCTGAACCAGATGAACCAAACGGCAAAAAGCCAGAAGTAGAATTCTTTCCATTGAATTTGATAAACTTAAAATGATAACCGCAACAAAAAAAAGCCCCAAAGGACTTCTTTGTTTAAAAAAAGATTCTAATATCGCTTACTCAGTGGGGTCAGACAATTTGCTTGGAATGAGAGAAGGATCGATGATGCAAATCGATAACCAGTCTTCATTTGTAAATGTCTCTGATGTTCAATTAAAAAATTTCAAATTTAATTTTGAAAAAACAGAAGACAAAAAGCTTCTTATAAAACAGGACATACAAAACAAACTGTCAATTGGCGACTTTATTACCATCAATTTGATAAAGTATGAAGCACTTGGATTGTCGAGTATAGAACAAAAAGGCTCAGACTATTTGGTTGGAGATATTGTTCAAATATCAGATGGAGAACCTACTATTGACACAGTAACCAACTTGGCCAACTGCACAAGTTTTGAAGTCACAGCAACTAATGAAGTTGGCGGGATTAAAAAACTGAAATTAAAATCAAAAGGAGAATACTCTCAAGTTCCAAAGCAAGAACTTTTACAGTTGCAAGGCGGCTCTGGAGAAAACGCGGTTATAACTTTAGACTTTGAAGAATGCAGTGAAAAAAAACAACAAGAAAGACAAGTTGTAGACATTCAAAGAACCCCCAGTTTTACATTTTTTGTTTTGGATCAATCAATTTCGCGGTTTTTGAATAAATCAAGCTTTGAGTTTAAAAAATGGCAAGTTACTCTTGCCGCCAATTTTACAAAAGAAGATGGCGCGTATTCTTACTCATTGATAAACAAGTTTTCTCCAAATTTAAAGCTTCCATTGATGAATGAAAATATCCAAAACCCAACCGCAGTATACAACAGCATCATATTGCAATTGGATAGTCAAATAAAAGACATGAAAGAGCAAATAGATTGGATTAAAAGTAAATTGGTTTAAGATTGATAAAGAATACCGCCGGGACGCTTTTGCTCATTAAGAGTTTGCAATACAACAACCTTCATCATATCACCAAGCTGTCTTTCTTGCTTTTCGTCTTCTGTTGATTTTTTCTTTGAATCCATTCCTTGTTTGTTTTCTCCATCTTTGGCTTCTGCTTTTCCAGATTTGTCGATGTTGAAAGTGAGATTTACAGTGGTTTCGCCGCCGCCATCAGTTGAGCCTCCATTAGACTGTATCGACGCACTGAGTTGCTGAATTGAAGATGCAAGCATCGCAAATGCCCCGCTTCCTCCACCAACTCCAGTGGAAGTGTTCGCCATTGGCATACTTGGACTCATGCTTGTGCCTGTGCCGCCACCGTAGGCTCTATTGATTGGCTTGATTGGAGTTATAGATGACGAGGCCAAGCCGCCTTGCGCATATCCCGGTCCATACATTGCCCCTGAAGTTGAATACGGCATTGCCGTTGAGGCTCGCTGATCAAGCATCCGCATTCCTCTTATTTCTTTTGCTGTCGGAGGTCTTTGTATTCCAACTGTGCCTTCAAAAGCCTTGCTGCTCTCTCTGTATCCTTCACCAGCCTTCATTGCGCTGGCATCCATCATAGATCCAATTTTCGCCATACCAATCGACATTCCGGCGTTTATAACCGCTCCAATCAGTTTTTGTCTGTTTGCCCTGTCGAAAGCCTTCCTTGCCTGACGATTTCTTTCTTCATAATCTCTGAATCTTTGCACTCGCTGCTCGTCTTGAGCGGCCATAGCATCTCTTCTAGCATTTTGTGGATTGTCTTCGCTTGTTATAGCCATAGCCGACAACCTACTTCCAACAGAAAATTTGCCGCGCTTCCCATAGTTCGTTGGATCGCCTTCTGTTCCCATTATGAATTTATTGTCAGCAACCACGCCGCCTTCAGCGTAACTGTTGATTCGATTCATAAAGCCTACGCCCAATGCATCAACCGCAGACTTCTTGACTACATATTCGCCGCCCATCAACATCGCTGGAACGTCGTCACGCACACCAGATCCGCCAGTGATCATTCCTCCCCTAGCACGTTTTTGGAAAAACCCTAAATCATTGAACCCCTTTCCTATGTTTGAAAAAAGCAAGTTCGTGGTATAACTTGCTGCCATGTCCATCAATCGATCCATAATAGACAAAGCGAAACCTCTGAAAGCATCCCCTGCGCTTTTACTTCCGTCAATAAAACTTTTGAATGCGCCTTTGAAGCTGCTCTTCATTTCTTTGGATAGTTCGTCAACACTATCCATCATAAAATCAAATTGATCTTGAGTATCAAACCTAAAGTTTTCTCCCAATATTCCTCCAACTGTATTTTGTTGTTTTAGTTTAGCAAAAGCTAAAATTAATTCGTCTACTTTTTGTTTTTCTTCGTCTGTTAGATCTTTAGCATCTTGCAAGGCTTTTGTTATTTTTTCTATATCTCCATCAGCTTCTTTCAGTTTATTTGTAGTATCTTCATCTAACATTCCAAGATTTTTCAAATCAGCTAATTGAGCAAAAGCTTTATCTGCGGCCCCCATAGAACCAGATCTTAATCTACCGCCACCAATATTTGGCGCACTAGCTGGACTCAACAATGACACACCAAGCCTATTAGCCGCCAAATTGTTTTCGCTTCTGCCAAAATTTCCTAAACTTTTAGATAAACCTAACAAATCTCTTTGTTTTTCTATGAATGGCTGTGCCGTTTCAGAAGCCTCTCTTAAAAGATTTGCTTGATCTTTATATCCTTCATTGACTTTCTCATTAGCGTCTTTTAACTGTCGAGCTATTAAAATGGCTGTTTTTTGGTCTGCTATATTTGCGCCAGCAGCTTTCTGCAAAGCGGCTAGAACTTTTTGCTGATTTCCTCTTTCTTCTGGCTTTATTCCAGCATCTTCTAATATTTTTGAAACTTGCGCTCCACCTATTGTTGTACTAGCCAATCTTGAGCCTAGTTTAAGATCAATCTCAGCTTGTCTTTCTTCTTTTTGCTTTCTTGCACCTTCTTTTAATTCACGAAAGTATTTCTGAAAAAAATTTTCTTCAGGAGTTTGAGTTGGTGAGTAGTTCGAAGTCAATTTAAGCTTTGACGGATCTATCTTAAATTCTTTGCCATAAACCATGCCGCCTTCAGCGTAACTGTTGATTCGATTCATAAAGCCTACGCCCAATGCATCAACCGCAGACTTCTTGACTACATATTCGCCGCCCATCAACATCGCTGGAACGTCATCACGCACACCAGATCCTCCACTAATCATTCCTCCTCTGGCTTTTTTGATTGGAAAGGAGACCGAAGAAGGTGGCGCATTTCTGTAAACTGGCTGTCTACCAACCGATCCAACACCCGCTTTAGGCTTATCCTTCATCCAATCTGGAAGCTTATCTCTAATACTTGCTATAAGTTCATCGAATTTAATTTTCCAAAATGACACAACTTCCGTGAATTGTGTCTTTAAAAAGCTTGGGATCTCCGTAAATTTTGTCTTTAAAAATTCAAAACTTTTACCTAAAGCTTCAACAGTCATTATAAACGCATCAACCATATCTTCCTTGAACCCACCACTAAAAGCCTGTCCAGCTTGTAAAGATTGAGCTTCAAGGTCTTTTATAGCCGCTCTTGTTTCTATAAAATTTTTGGCACTAGCTACAGTTTCCGCTGACAGATTTTCAAACCCACCTATCAAAGCTTGAGTTTCTGGATTTAATTGCGCGTAAGCTGCTGCTGATTTTTCTAATTCTCCATTTTGTTTTGCTGAAGCGGCGGCTTCCGCTGAAGTTAAATTATTTAAGGCTTGCTCTCTTTCTTTGCTATTTTTTTGAAGCATTGAAGCTGCGTTATCTCCATATTCAGCCAAAGATCTAAATGTACCAACTAAAGCTCCAGCCGCCATCCCATAAGGCCCAAAAGCCGCTCCAGTTGCTACGCTTTGAGTAAAACTTGAAGCAGCCCTTCCCCCAGCAGTATCTTGAGGTATGAATCCAGACGCCATACTTAAACCAAAAGATACGCCTAGCGTACCAATACCACCTACTCTACCTCTTGCTTTAGGAGTAATATTTTTTCTCGCTGACGAAGTAGCGGCAGTCAATTTAGCAAGTCCTTTAGCGGATAAATTCGCCTTCTGCGTCAATTTATTTATTTCCTTTGTAAGTTTTGCTTCTGATATTGAACCTTTTTCGTATTGAGCCAAACGCTTTCGAATTGATTGTTCTAATTTTGCTGATGCTTTACTACTTAAAGTCGTTGCCGCCCCACTTCCGAAAGGTACGTTAAGACCAATAGAAGACGGCATAGCGAATCCTCCAGCAAAGTTTGGTGTGCCAGCCATTTTTGGATTCAATCCCGCGCTTTTATAGCGATTGATTCCTTGACTCAATCCTCGCGGCTCGTCAATTGTGTTGTAAACCGCCAATCCATTTGGATTTGATGAACTAACGAGTTGCGAACTTCTGCCAACTCTTATTGCGCCAGATGGAATACCCGCCGCTTTTTCTCTTGCAATTGCCGCGCCCAAAGCAGAAAAGTTAGGGTACGCAAGAGCCGTAGCAGGATCATTGAAAGTTTTATTTACTATATTACTTGCAATTTTATCTCCACTTCTTTTTGCATCTGCTCTTACTAATCCTTCTCCAAAATTAAAGAACTTTTTAAAAAGTCCTGATGGTGGACCCTTTTCCTCAAAGTCAAACGCTGCTTGTGAATTAACTGGAAAATTTCCTCCCAAAAACAGTCTAGATGCGGCTTCAAAAATGGAACCTTCTGTTCCGGGGTCCAATTTGACCTTTTTTACATTTTGTTTTATCTTTGGTTGTAAATCTTTGGCTTCATCCTCAAAAAGTTTATAAGACAAATCGCTTGCTATGGAACCTATAGCAGATTGCGTAGTTGGAGTGTTTATCAAATTGGAAAACTTATCTTCTTGACCCTTCTGAAATGCAGTTCTATATTTAACGTCAGGAACTGTCACTGATGTAATACCTCGTCCCATCATCTTCTTCACTTTTGCATTTTTTGTCGTTAAAGAAGAAAGATTTACTGTTAAATTTCTATCTGTGTTTGCTCCAATACCAGTCAAGACCCCTATTTTTCCAGTCAATCCTGTTGCTGTGAAATTTTTTGAAGCTGTTTTTTGTTTTGTATTAAATCTTTGAGCGCCAAACGCTTGAGATATCTGAGACTCTGAATATCCCTTGGCTCTTGCTTGTTCAGGCGAAGTAATACCAGCTTTTTTTATTGATACTTCCGGCTTTAATGCAAAATTTGGAATCATTCCATCACCACCAGCGCGAACTGGAGTTGTCGCCAAAGCAAAACTCGGAGTTCTAGTTCTACCTCCTCTTACTCTTGCTCCTGCTCCATAAGTAACTGCCGCAGCTTGTCTTGCTAAATTTACATTTTGAGCTTGAAGTTGATTTTGCTGCCTCAATGTATTCAAGTAAGCTTGAGCTACTTGATTGACAGTCATTTGTCCACTCTTAACCTGTTGCAATATACTTGGCTCTTGCTGCAAAAGGTTGAGGATATTTTGCTGTATAGCCGCTCTTTGCTGCGCGGCTGTATTTTGACCTGTAAATGCAACATAAGCCTCTTTTGGAAATTTAGCGAAACTTGCAAAAAGTTTTGCCGTGACCACTCCAGCTAGGACCAATCCGGGGCCACCAATAAATTTGCCAAGTCCCTCGACAAAACCACGCCCAACTTTAGCTCCCATTCCTTCGGCGTCTTTGTCGATTGTACCAGCCTCCAAAACACTATTTAACTGCCCAAGTAGCTTTTTCATGGTTGGAGCAAGAGCCACTTCTCCAACGCTACTAGCAAATTCCTTGAATGAATTTTTTGTTTGATTTAAAAGCGCGGCTGTAGTTGTATTCAATTCCGCGTTTCTCTGAATAGCTTCATTTGTAGCCGAAGACGCTGCTCTCAATGCTCCCTGATAAATTCCATACTCACTATTAAGGTCTCCCAATGCAGCTTTTAAAATGTTGATTTGGAAAACACCGGCAACTTGTTCTGAAACTACTGATTTTTGAGCGGAACTCAGACTATCATAAGTTTTAGCCAAGCCACTAAGAACTTTGATTGCTGGCAAAGTATTTCCTTGAACGTCTCTTACTGCGACTCCAAGAGCTTCCAATTGATTAAGAACCTCTGGGCGTTGTATTCTAGTGAAAATAGTTTTAAAGCTGTTACCAATAACCGCACCACCACGCGCAGTTTTTTGCTGTGCAGCAGTCACAATTGCCAACAGTTCATCAAAACTAACATTTGCCCCTTTGGCAGATGCGCCCACACGCTGCAAAGCTTGAGCCAAGTCTTGAGAGCTAACGGCGAACGCTGCATCAACCTTCGCAAGTTTATTTACAACTTTCGTAGAATCAAGTCCACTTTGATTGAAAGTATTAAGAGTTGCAGTTAAAGCCTCAACCGCGCCAACAGCATCCATACCAGCCAACCTAGCAAGTATCATTGCGTCTTTTGTTCTTTGAAGAGTTTTTTCGGCACTAAGACCTTGCCTTGACAATTCTGTTGCGGCAGCAGCTACAGTTTCAAATGCCTGACCAGTGTCCTTGGCAATTTTAAACATTCCTGCACTAAATTGCCTAAGACCTTTGTCTGTAGCCCCTAAAATAACATTGATGTCTTTGAGGCTTTTTTCGACTTCAATTGTAGATTTTACAAGCTCACCGAACGCTTGTTGCATCTTAACAATCAAGCCAGCAGACGCACCGAAGGCTATAACACGGGCATTCGCGGCTGTAAGAGATTTCTCAAACTCGCTTGCGTTTGCTGTGGCCGCACTAAGACCCTCTCCAAGAGGACGCAAGTTTTTTGAGCTGCTTCTACCAAGCCTTTCAAAAGTCCTTTCTAAGTTTTTTAGAGCTTGTTGAGCTTGGTTGGTATTTACAGTTACATTTCCAGATGCCATAGCCTTTTCCCTAAAAGATATTACACTTTATACCCATGCATTCGCATAATATCTTTCATATCAAGACTACCACCTTTTTTAGCTGCTTCTTTACTAAATGAAATTGTATCATTTTGATCAATTCCAAGATCTTTCAAGTCTTCTTTTGTTGCCCCAACATATGAAGTAGCACCACCTTCTTCCATTTTGCCTTCAATTTCTGGTTTGCTTCCGCTATTTGCATTCATCCAATCAAGCAGCAAATCTGGATCACTATAAACATCATCAGTTGGCTTGTGTTTTGCGTCGTTTAGAATATTTTTAAAATATTTAGCTGTGCCAAAAATTTCAGATTGAAAAAATGTCAATTTTATAACTGGTACGCCAAATAGTTCTCTGACGCTATCTGAACACAAATGGTATAAATTTAAAAAGTTGTGACTAACAGCAATGCGCTTTAAATTTTTGTGATCAAAATCTTGAGTAAATTCATTGTAAATTCCTATCAATTCGTGAATTTCAGAATCGTTCAATTCATCATATTCAACATCAGTAAAAAAATCCTGTTTTAAATCTGAGTCTTTTTTTAAAGCTTTGTAAATGTAATATTCATTTGCTTTTTTATTGGAAAACATTTCAGCGGTATATCCAACAACGTCCATTTTTTCTGTTAAAATTTCTTCAAGTTCTTTCTCATTCTTTTCTATCTTCTTTTGCATTGAGATTTTTTGAGAACGAAGATTGAGTTTTCCCTTGGTGGATCGCATGTTGGAAATAGACTTTTCCAAATCTAAAATTCTAGAGTTTTTCTCTTTGCTCCAATAGCCATCTTTCATTGCCAGTTCCAAGTTTTGCTTTTCTGTCGGCAAACCTTTTTTGATAGCTTGATTGTAATACTTTCCTCTTTCAAAGTCCATTTCTGCGGCATCAAATGGATTAAAATGCTTGATATAAAAACGCCCAAATTTTTCTGTGTCCTTGATGGAAAAACCATTTAGAACATCAGTAAAAAGAGAATATATTTTTTGCTTTGTTTCTTTGTCCATACAAAAAAAGCCCCCTTTCGGGGGCATGAAGGATCGGTAGCCAAATTACTCTTCAGCCTCCTTGCTTGGAGGCTCTTCCTGTGGAGGCTCTTCCTGTGGAGGAGAGTCTTCTTTCTTGGGTTCAGGTTCAACCAAATGAAGCTCGTTCGTGATAAAATCCTTCATTTCATCATCATTTTTCGCTTCTTCTTTCAAGGAGTCTTCAAGCTTCTGGAAGTCCTCAAACTTGGTTGCTCTACCAACGTACCAAAAACTAATAAGATACAAAAGACGCTTTAATACTTTCACATCAAACTCTTCGTCATCTTTTTCTTCTAAAGAGTCATAATACTCAAGTTTATCATCATAAGAGCCTTCTCCAAAAAATGGCACATATTCAGTTTTTGTCTCCGCGCCTTCTTTTTCTTGTTTTTCCAGCTTTCTGTAACAAAGACTCAAAGCCCACCAAGTGATAGTTTTATTTCTAGCGCGATTTTCGGCTGTTTGATCATACAAAGTGCTTTGTCCAGCTTCATATTTTTGAGCTTGTCTTTGCGCATAAGCAATGTTAGACTTTAGTTGATCAAGCTCTTGTTTTTCTTCGTCTGTTTTGTCTTTTTTGCTTGTTAATTCTTGAAATTTTAATTGGTTGTCCAAGATCAGTTTATAAAGCAAATTTTCATAATCTTCTTCAACTTCACTTTTTGAGCCGCCATCGTTAAGATATCTTTTATTCAACATCTGACGAGTAAGCATTCCTGCCTTGACTCCTTCAGCAAGCTTGATGCCGTAAAAAAGCTCTCCTTCGTCATACAATGAGCGAGTTGGCTTTTTGATGGCAAATGTATAAGGAACGTTCTTTTCTACCTCTTTGGTAGTTTTTGTTTCATTTCCTTCGGCGTCTTTTCCGACAATATCTTCTTTTACCTTTTCTTTCCTTGTGGATACAAATTCGTATAACGTTTTCATTCTAATTCAACTTTTAATTTTTCTATGATTTCATTTATTTCGCGGACAGTGTCGTTGCCATGATCCAACACTCTTTTTCTGTATCTTTGAAATACTGAATCAGAAATATTATAACCAGAATCCTGTAAATCTTCTAGTATAAATAAGAAAGATTTATACAAAGAAGTTACTTTTCTGTTTACTTGAAAATTCAAGAAATCTTTGGCTTTCCCGCCATCCATAAAAACCTTTTGCCTACTATATATTACCCTAAAAAACGATAAAAGTAAAAATAAAAAAAATAGAGGGCTTCCGATTGGAAGCCCTCCGTTATGATTATTTTATGTATGATTAATTTTTAATCAGCAGTACCGCCGTCATTGGTATCATAAGTAGTGATTTGATCCAATCCACCAGCCCCCTGCGATCCACTCATAAAGAACCCAAGAGTTGTTTGGTTTGGACCACCAATCTGACTTGAGAAGTCAAGTGTGACACTCTTGTTGTCTCCGATTGAAGAAGTATAAGACTGAGCATCAAGCTTGGCATTCTTCAATTTATACAAACAAACGTCGTCTGTGTCATTAGGAGCAGTCATTGTAACGGTAATATCATAAGCGTCATCGCTGTTGATAATATCGTCAAGTGAGCCAGTTGTGAGATCGTTCACAAGAGCATCAACCGAGCAGCTAACAGTAACCGGGAAGCTGATTTCTCTTGAGAATGCGTATCTACTTCCAAGCTTTTGAATTGGTTCGCGGCTCAAGTCAAAGTTGAAGCTATAGCTTTGAATTTTTGCGTCTGTAACACCAATTTGCGCACCGATTGTATCGTAAGTTCCGGTAGCATCTGTCTCACTACCTTCGTTTTCTGCTGTTCTCTGTTTGATAGTAAAAGTAATGTCGCCGGGACGAAGAGTGCTAATATTGAGATCTCCAGTTCCAAAATCGCTAACAGCTTGAGGTAGACGATACTTACTTGTCAAACGAGTACCATTCTCAGGATCAACAGCAGGAGTAT
>Ga0102963_1001008_pt1 | contig 12314 bp, 10 predicted proteins | sample SalPon2_C_H2O_MG_2_FD_84522 | JGI IMG/M metagenome (GOLD analysis project Ga0102963, IMG submission 84522) | Salt pond water microbial communities from South San Francisco under conditions of wetland restoration - Salt Pond MetaG SF2_C_H2O_MG | ecosystem: Environmental > Aquatic > Non-marine... | reverse complement strand
TATCGCATCCATGGCACCGATGTTCGCTAACTGGTCGCAAGGCAACAACATTATTGAACTGCCATCGCTGCACGGTAATGAAGCCGTGAAGGCACTCGTTGAACAACTGGTGACGTGGCAGCCAGGAATGAGTAAGAAACTCAAGACTGACGTTGTCATGAGTTTGTGGTTCGCGAATCTTGCCTGTAATGATAGGGATATCGTGGGCCAATATAAGCAGCATCACGTGAAGAACGCTTACACCAGCCCACGTGATCGTGAACGTCAAACAGTTATCCGTATAGACGAGTACCTGCAGGAACAAATGTCGGGTGCATAACCGTGAAGGAGGTGGCAGTTGTCACTTGATAAGGCACTTGCTGCCAAGGTAGAACGGCTACGTAAAGCAAACAGCGACCGTGACACACGTATGCGTGCTGTTGGGCTTGTACGTGCAGGCCACGCTAACATGCTGTTCAAGGATCTATTCCCATCCGACTGGCCTAAGCCAATCATCAGCAACACGATTGATGTTATCGCGCAGGATGTGGCTGAGCAGGTGGGTGTACTGCCCACGTTCACCGCCGCTGGCGACTCTATCATTAACGAGTCGCAGCGTTCACACGCCGATAAACTAACGAAGATCGTTAATCATTACGTGTATGCGGCCCGCCTAGGGTCCCGACTGATTCAGGCCGCTGACCGTTTCAACACGTACGGTTTCCTACCGGTGCGTGTGGAGGCGCAATACGACGAAGAACGCCCCCACATTCACTTGGATGACCCGGTCGGTGCGTACTTCGACAAGGACCGTTGGGGTGTTGTCACGCTATACGTGAAAACATTCAAGCGTACCGCATCGGAACTGGCCGCTTTGTTCCCTGAGCACGCGAACCGTATCCTGAAGGGGAACGGTTGGGCGACTGAAGGTAACGAACCGGGCCGCGTATTGACTGTTGCACGCATCTATGAGAAGGATGCGATCTCGCTTCTACTGATGGACGGCAACAACACTGCCGGTCTGGTGCTACAGCGGGTGGAGAACCCACTGGGTAAGGTACCGGTCAGTATCGCTGAACGTCCCACGGTGGACGGTGAGACTCGTGGCGCATTCGATGACACCCTGTGGGTGTACGCTGCACGCGCTAAACTGGCACTGTTGAGCCTGGAGGCTACACAGAAGTCCGTTGAGGCACCTATCGCTTTGCCGCAGGACGTGCAGGAACTAGCGTTCGGGCCTGACTCTATCCTCCGTAGCGCGACACCGGAGAAGATCCGCCGTGTAGGGTTGGAACTTCCACAGTCCGCTATCGTTGAGGACCGGCTGCTGGACAACGAGATCAAGTTCGGTGCACGTTACCCTGAGGCTCGCGCCGGGCAGGTGGATTCGTCCGTTGTCACTGGTCGTGGTGTTCAGGCTCTGATGAGTGGTTTCGACGCTCGCGTGAAAACGAACCAGATGATCATCGGTGAAGCACTCACGGATGCACTGTCAATGTGTCTGGAACTTGACGAGAAGGTGTGGCCTAACACGCAACGTGTCGTGAACACTGTCACGAACGGCACACCGTACGAGTTGAAGTACACCCCGTCGAAGGACATTAAGGGTGACTACCGTGTGAACTACGAGTATGGTCTGCTCGCCGGCTTGGACCCGAACCGTGCACTGGTGTGGGGTCTGCAAGGCTTGGGTGCTGGCCTGTTCTCGAAGTCGTTTATGCGACGCAACCTGCCACTGAGCATGGATGTCGCAGAAGAAGAACGAGTGATCGATGTGGAGCGTCTACGTGACGCATCTATGGGTGGCGTTGAAGCCCTCGCTGGTGCCATCCCGCAGATGGCGGCGCAGGGACAGTCACCGATGGAGATCGTTCGTATCATGGGAGAGTTGGTGGATGCCCGCAAGAAGGGCACACCGATAGAGAAGGCTATCGCTAAAGCCTTCGCGCCTAAGGAAGAACCCCCCACCCAAGGTGCTGAGACACCGGAGCAGATGGCGGCATCCATGTCGCAGGAACCCAATGCAGGATCTGCTGCGCCTCAGACTGAGGGTGGGGTCCAAATGGAAGGGGTACGCCCTGAGCCACCTGGCATGATGCAACTTCTTGCCCAGTTGTCAGGCTCCGGTGCGCCGGGTACATCGGTTCGCACCGTTCGTCAGTCGCGTATCTAGTGGTGGGGCGGGAATGTATGAGTTCCCGCCCCCCACAATTTGGAGGTAAACATGGACTTCGTTGATGGTTTGCTGGCTTGGTTGAAGGAGATCGCACCGGGTAACCGGACGTTCCCCGCCACCGAGGAAATGTTGAAGCGTTACGGCTTGGAAGACAGGCCGGGTGTTAGTGAAAAAGATTTCCAGCAGGAGTTACCTGTACGTAAAGGTATACCGATGCCGGAGGTTGCACCGAAAGAAGGCTCCACTATGTGGATGCCTCGCGGTAAGCAGGACATGAATGGTGCCTTTGGGCCACCGCAAACGATGAACGTGATGATGAGTAACGGTCGCCGGGCGATGGTGAGATCCGACGGTAAGGGTGATTTCAAGGTTATCAGTTGGCTACCACCACAGAAAGGTTCCATGAATGTCTAAAGAGATGATGGTCCGGTTAGAGTTGGGTGCCGCTAGCGTTGTGATGATGTCGGAAGGTGTCGCATACTCACCTGATGTTGCTGACGATATGATGCGTCGCGCCACCGAAGCGTTGAAGAGTTCCGTACAGATGGCTGTTGAAGATGGCATCCCTGTCATTGACGACGAGGTCAGCAAATACTTTGACGACTTGTGCACTTGTGACGATGAGGATTGCGAGTGTGAGGGCGGCGACGACTGCGAATGCGACGACGCCGAGGAAGAGATGCTGACGGAACGTCAGTTCATTGAGAGACTGATGAAGGGACTTGTTGATGGCGACTAATATGCCCCGCAACCCTGCCCCCGTGTCCGGTCCCGGTGCTTTGTCCCGCAGGACCGATGGTGGTCCTGGCGATAAGCAACCGATCCGTGACATCCCTGATGCCGCCTACGGTGAGCAGGCAGAGTTCCAGGAGATCCAAGGTGGTGCACCTATGCACCGTGACGCACCTGCACCTCCGCCTCGCCCTGCCGGGATGTTCGCACCCACCGGCATGCCGGGTGAACCTATCACTGCCGGTATCGCTAGTGGCCCTGGGCCTGGCCCGTCACCGTTGATGCCAGAGCAGGATGCGCAAGATGACATGGCTTTGGTTGCATCGTACCTTCCCGACTTGCGTCGTGTAGCGGCAGCACCTACCGCCTCTAAGTCTTTCAAGGCTGTAGTCCGGTACTTGGAGCAGTTCAATGGCCAACGATGACCCCTTCAAAGAGGGATCTTTCTTCGACAACTTCGACGCTGGCATCTCTGCTCTTGGGATTGATCAGGTCCCTATAGCGTGGGATCTCGCGAGGATCAACTATCGCGACACTAAAGAACGTGACCAGTTTCTAACTATGCTTGGCAGATTGGGTGGCAACCTTGAGTGACAACTATTTCGGTGGTACGCCCACTGCCGCATACGCCAAGTACCGCGAGAAGAGTTTCTTGGAGAGTATGGCGGAGCAGATTCTTGGGCCGTTCGCACCGAATGGTAAAAGTTTCGGGGACCGTGTTGGAGAGTTCACGGGTGTTCCGCAGATAACTCGTGGTGTTGAGGATTTCAATACTCGCCGTCGCGAACTGGAGCGGCAAGAGAACATCCGCAAGCAGACCGCCCGCAGTGCTGGTAAACTTGACGAGTTTAAGCCGCTGGGTTGGGCGGAGATGGGGATGCAGGCTGCAACGCAGCCGATCTTCGAAACCCTTGGGCGTCGCGCTGGCGGCGAGGTGGGCGAGATAGTTGAGTCCGCTGTCATTTGGGGAATGGAGAAGGCTGAACAGGTTTGGTCGCATGCTATTGCGCGACCGATGTCTACCGCTTCAATCATGCTAGGTGACGTGCTAGATGGCGGTGAGTTTAAGGCCACCCCGCGTGATGCGTGGAATAGGTCCGCCCAGGTGTCCTACGGTCAAGCGTACGTTGACGCAACCGTCGGCCCGATTGTTGCCTTGCAGGAAGCGTTCGGTATTGAGTCACCCGTCCTGAACGATTGGGATCTTGACATTTGGTCTGACGCTGACATTGCTCGCGCTCAGCAGGAGAACAACGCATACAGCACTGTCACTGGCACAATGGATGCTCTTCTGAACCTTGCGCCGCTACCTGTCGGTAAGGGTGTTAGCGCGACTGCTCGTGCCGCTGGTTTAAGTAAGACAGCGAAGTCCAGTAAGTTCGCTAAGATGTATGACCGCGCCATGGATGGTATTGATGCGCGGCAACCGAAGGGTACACCGACTCAGGTCGTTGACGAGGACGGTGTTGTCACAACCGTATTCAAGTCGGACGGTAAGGTCGCGGACAACCCGTGGGAAACGGTCGATGTTGATAAGGCTGAGAAGGTCCCGACGGCTAACGCTCTAGCCGATGAGGCTATTCGCTTGTCTCAAACGAACGATGTCGCCCGTATCATGGAGTCACCGCTGGTGAAGCGGCAGTACGGTGTTGACCCGTTGAAGTTGAGTAACCTGATCGCTAAGACCAACGACCCTAAGACTATTGTCCGCATTCACCTTGCGACGCTGGGTGACGTGACGGCTGCCGGTAAACTGTTCGAGAAGATGCCTGCTGAGGCGTGGCAACTTTCCGGCGTGTCCGACGTTATCAAGAAGGCTGAACCTGGCACGTACATCCCTGTCAACGAGAAGATGGACTTGGCTTTCTACGAGTCTATGGATGACTGGGATAAAGCCCTGTACGAGAACTTCATCACTGATGGTGGTTTCGCTGCGCAGGGCAATAAGACCATGGCCATGGGTGTTGGCACTGTCAGCGGCAAGATCGCGAACGTCATTGAAAACAGAGCCGTTCGTGCTGCGGATAAGCGCGTCGCTGTTAAGACGGGTGACTTCGACAACTACTGGTCCAGGAAAACAAAGTTCGACGCTGATGGCAACATTGAATACCGCACTGCCCTAGTGGGTCGTGAGGGTGCTAACACTCAACTGCTTGACTTCTCTCCCTTCTGGCGTAGCAGGCGGGTTCAGAACAGAACTCATCGTTCTTTCTCGCAGAAGCCACTGAACATGTTCTCCTACGCACGTACTCGCCCTGACGATATTGTCAACGAGTTCTATGCGATGGTTGCTGACTCCCCGGTGCTTCGCCCGGGCGCGATGGTTTCTGACCTGAGCGGTAAGCAGATGACGATGGCTGAGTGGGTGAACAAGAGTGCAAACAAACTTGCTGACGCTGCTAGCCGCAGCACTGGCGAGTTGAAGGGTGCATTCCAGGAGATTCAGCGTGAGATGGTTTACCAGATTGGTCGCTCTAAGGGGCTGACTGATCCGCAGATTAATGATTTCCTTGAAGGCTACCAGTCTGTTGAAACGAATTTCATGGGTGAGGTTCGCGCTAACGGCAAGTTTGTGGACAGCGAGACTGGCAAGATCATTCAGTTTGACGGTGAAACTATCCGCGAATTGGCGAACAGCGAGTTGACTATTCCTTTGCAGGAACTCAGCCAATACATGGAAATGAAGTTACCTACCGTTGATCCTAGCGTTGGTGCGGTTGTTAGTTCCGGTGCCACGTTTGCTGGGAAGGCTGGGCAGGAAGCGTTCGACTTCGGTGCTAAGTTCTTCCGCACTGGTATGCTGCTGAAGCCGGGATACATTCTGCGTAACGCTGCGTTTGAGCCTGGTATCACTGCGGTCATCGCGCACATGGACACTGCACCAGGGCTGATGATTAAAGACACGGCCAAGGGTACAGTGAACTGGTTCCATAATCGGCTTGCCGTGAATGTACCTAAGATCGCACGTTCTTTGACGCCAAGCGGTAAGAGGGCTTTGAAGACGGCGAGCCAACGGTACCGGGTTGCGTTGCAGACTCGCGATAGGTTGATTGCCGAACTTGACGCTATTGAACTTGGTGAGGTCCCGCCCAGCGTGAGGGGCAACGCCACAGTTATTGAAGCGCAAATATATAAGGTCAATCAAATGTTGACGAATGTTCTTGAGAGCATCGCTGACATTGACCCGAACATTTCGGCAGAGTTGATCCGCGCTGTTGACTACGAGTACACGTCACGTGTGGCACGTGGATCCTCTAGGATCTTGAAGGGTGACGATGCTCCTTTGGCTGAGATCCAGCGGGAGATCAGCGAGTGGGAGCGGATGCTGAATGAGGTTGGTGAACCGTCGGAAACCGACCTCGCCTACCTGGATCGCCTCGCTCAGCAGCAGGACATTTACGAGGCTGTTGTTGCTGCCCGTGATTCGGGTAAGGCTCGCCTAACCCGTAAGGCTTCCACGGAGACTGGTACCCGTGGTGCCGACATGAACGCCAACAAGGCTGTCCTGAAGAACGTCACCAGCCTTCTTGATAGGTTCTCGAACCGTGCACTAGAGCGTGCGTACCTTCCAGACTCACTGGATGAAACAGCGATGGATGCGTTGATTGCAGCCACGCGGGACGTTCGTGATGCTGCGCAGAAAGTACGTGGTGCGCAAAGCAACTACGCTAAGCGGCAGGCTAAGCGTGACGCTATTGAGCAGCGTCGCAAGCGCACTGGTGAGAAAGTCAAGACCATCAAGACTAACACTGGTCAGGAGTTGCAGTATGAGGGTCCGTTCCGTGGGCCTGTCGGTAACGCCTACCGTGAGGATGCTAGTGGTCACGTGACCGCGTTGCAGAACTTCGCCCCGATGGGTGGCGAGAGCATGCTGCACCGCATGGCTATGCAGCGTGCCAAGCGCATTGAGTTCGGTGTCGTCAGCCCAACGGATGCCAACTACTTTAATGAGTTGCACTACTATGCTACACGTAAGTATGCGAGGGAATCCACTGTAGCCCCGGCGTTCTCGCCGCTGGCTCGTGAGGTTCGCGTGCAGCAGATCATTGATAATGTCAGCAAGAACCCTGTCTACCGCAAGGAGATGGGGTTGAAGAATAAGGCTGACGTTGAGGAGTTCGCGAACGAGACTGTTGACGCAGTCGATGACATGTTCCCGTCTCAAGCGGCAAAGGACCTCATATCTGGCGGTGAGGACTTCGGTGTGGGTGAGTTGGCTGAAGCACTGCTGTCTGACCCAAATGTGGTACTACGTCCGATTGAGGGCCAAGCCAGTAAGTTGCTCAACCGTGGTGCTATCAACGTAATCAGGACTGCCACCAATGGTGCTCTTGATAAGGTGTGGAGCGCTATCGCAGTTGCACCTGAGGCCGCTCTTGGCCGTTGGCCGTACTACGCCCGTCAGCACGAGTTGCTGTGGACGAAGAAGATGAACGATCTGGCTGAGCAGGCACCTGACGCTAAGATCACTCTTGGTGAGCAGAACGCTGCACAGTTGTATGCGCATCGTGAATCGTTGAAGGAACTTGAGAAAGTGTTCTACACGATCCGGCGTTACAACCGTACCATTTTCACCTCTCGTTTCTTGCAGACGTTCCCTGGCGCATGGGCTAACGGCCTGTACCGTTACCTGTACTACTTGCCGAAGAACTACCCGGCACCAGTGACGGTTGCCTTGTTGACTGGTAAAGATTACCTTGACCGGATGTTGTACGGTGAGGACGGCGAACCAGCGGACTATTGGGACGAGGACGCTCACATTATCTTGAACAAGGCACCGGGTGTCGGTCCTCTTATCGGTGCCGGTAACAAGTTGCTGACTGGACGAGAGAACGACATTAAACTTGGTAAGGATTCGTACACTCGAATCTTCGCTGACATACCTCCGTCACGTTCGTACCTGATGGCTGCCGGTGTTGACTCGCTCTTGCAGTACGGGCCAGAGTCTTTGCGAAACAGGGGACTTTACAACGAAGCGGATGCCCTTCAAGGGGGCCAGGAAAGACTGAAATCTTTCCTTGAAGAGTACACGGGTGACGAAGACTTCATGGGCATCTCTCAACTGACGAATGCTGCCGTGTTTGGTGACTTCGGCACCACGAGAAACTTCATCTTTGATGGACCGTTGGGTATCCTTGTCGGCTCATTGACTCCCGGTCACTTCCGTTCCGCTGCGGCGTGGCTCGCTAAAGAATCAAGCGAGGATTGGCAGAGGATAGCGAACTATCAACTTCAGAAGGAGTTCTCTGAGCGGGAGCAGAACGAGGACGACAGTCCTGTCAAGTTTGACGCGGATGTCGCCCCGAGGGTGAACGACTGGTATGCGGTTCGTTTCTGGGAGCAGTTCCTTTCTCCTGCTATGGGTGTTGTTCCCATGCCTAACTACCCCGGTCAAGTGTACCGTGACGGTTGGCGGCAGATCGGTGAAGAGAACCCCGAGATGGAGTTCGAAGAGAAGATGGCCTTGATGGAGGAGCGTTTCCCGGACGTTGATCCGAAGGCTCTTGTCCCGTTCACGAAGTCCACGTCGAAAAACACGTACAATGTTGCGCCCACCCTTTCTGCCTTCAGTGAGGTTGAGCGTTTCCCTGAGGCGGCACGTAAGATCGCAGAGTCCGATCCCGCGTATGTTGGGTTGTTGGCGATGGATCAGGACACCGCGTGGGGTGACTCGTCACAGTTGATTTATCAGGTGATGAAGTCCGATGCCCCATTCGCTGGCGGTGAACCGTACCGTCAAACAATCAGCCCTAGGGAATACCAGTCTGAGTTGCAAAAGGGTAAGGGTTGGGACGAGTTCTCTGCCACTGACTCCTACTTGGACGCGAAGGAAGAGGCTGCTAGGGACGCTGGCGATAAGGATGCTTTGAAGCGTATCCGTGAGGTTCGCCGCGAGTGGTTGCATGGTGCTGAAGATAGCATGAGGACCAGGCACCCGGAATGGTATCAGGCGTACATTGACCCTGCCGCTAATCGTGCTGAGAAAACCTCCGCGATTATTGAGACTAACATCATCGGTGACACGAAGGTGTGGGCGAGGAAGAGTCAGGATCCCGCTTGGCAACTTCTTGACCAGTTCCTTAAGAACCGGCGTTACGTCCGCACGAAGAGACTGAATCAGTCGGATCGTGAGAAGAAGTACAAGTATGACGAGATCATGCTGGAAACTTACGGTCCTTTGATGCAGGAGTACCCGATGACTAAGGATCTTTGGGATACAGTTTACGAACCTGAGTATTTGAGAGAGGAGGCCGAGTAATGGCAGATGGTGTTCCTAGTCACTTGGACCAGAGTCAAAAGCCTAAACCGAAGCCGAAGCCGCAGGACCCGACTGAGGGTGTTAACTCTGGCGTTCAAGAAGCAATCGACTCCATCGATGGTGACGACGGCTTCCAGGCTTCCGGTAAGCAGCCCGGCCTTGCTGGATACTACGAGTATCAACCAACATACTGGGACCTGCGTCCGAGCCACATCAGCGCATACAACCCGGTGCAATATGAGAAGAGCACTCGCCAGGATGTGTGGGTTGACGGCGGCTACTACATGCTTGACGACGAGCAGCGTGGACTGGTCCGCAACGCAACCTATTCACTGTTCGGTTACGAGGCCAGCGACATCAACTTCGATTCGGTTCTCAGCCGGGCGTTGAATGTTTCCGCTGCGTCCGCGAGTAGCGATAAGCCGGTCACGGTTGAAGAGGCACTCCGTGGAATGATTGACCCGGAGAAACTCGCGAACCTTGGTGGAGGTGGAGGCGGAGGTGGTGGTAGAACCATCGTCGCACCGGACCCGACACAGATCCGTCGCATCATGGACGCTACCTCCATGTCAATGGTTGGTCGCACCCTGTCGGATAAGGAGTTCAACAAGTACTACGACCAGTACAAGAAGCAGTACTTGAGTGCCGAGGGGAACATTGATACGCAGCAGATCCTGACTGAGCGGGTCAGGAAAGAAGAGGACTATCAGGAGGCGAGTGTGGCGAACAAGTTCGCTTCAGCGATGAGCGCGGTGCTGAAGGGTAGTCTCTGATGGCGAAGACTGACGAACTAGACATTGCTGATTTGCAGGAAGATTTCGGCAGTGTTGGTGGGGTTGGCTTAGTCCTATCGAACCCTGAGTTGCTGGTGTTGGCGTACAAGTCGCAGGGCTGGACCAATGCCAAGATCGGGAAGAACGGTAAAGTTATTCCCGGTAAGAAGGAGGAGGGTGTTGAGTGGGATGATTCCACGATTGCGCGGGAACTCACCAACACCACATGGTATCAGGAGAACGACGGTAACCTTCGCGTAGCGGATAACGCTAAGAACACTGACCCGGCTACGTGGGGCACGAACGTTGAGCAGATCAAGTCTTCCCTTCAACGGAAGGCTGTTGAGCGTGGTGCCAGCCTTGAGGGCCAGGACCTGGATGCGTTGGCTGAAGAGATTCTTCGCACCAACTACAGTTACATTAGCCGCACCCCTGATGCTCAGATCCCGGACAGTGTCCTTGACTCGTACTTGACTCCGCTTGTGGCTCTTGGCCCTGGCGGTGAGTTGAAGGGTTCGGCTGGTCTGAACGCTTCACAGTTGCGTCAGTATGCGGAACAGTACGGTGTGCAGATGACGGACAAGTGGTACCTGGAGCAGGTGCAGGCCCTTGAGAACGGTGCGGCCACAGAGTTCGATGTGAAGAACATCATCGTGAACAATGCTCGCGAAACGTGGCCGACGTTGGGTGATCAGATCACTGAGTATCGTTCGGTGTATAACATCGCTGACTCGTACATTCAGCGGATGGCTGCGACACTGGAGATGGACCCGGACACTATCAACTTGGATACGCCGGAGATTAAGAACGCCCTGGTGGCGGTTGGTCCTGAGGGTAACCCTATCCGCAAAACAATGTGGCAGTTCGAGCAGGACCTGCGGAAGGATCCTCGCTGGGATACCACGAAGCAGGGGCAGAAGGAGTTGTCGGATGCGAGTATGCAGATGCTTAAAGACTTCGGATTCTGGGAGTAGGTGACATATGGCTCAGAAACTTCGACCCCCAAGTCAGTCCGATCAGTCGATTCTGAATAACTTGGCTTCGGGCAATACGGGCAATTTCACTCAGGGTGACTGGCAGCGGGTGGCTTCGATGGAGGCCACCAATAACCAGTTGGTTGGTAGCGGAAACGCAGCCATCTATAACCAGCCCACCAGTGGTGGTGCACCTAGTGGTACACCTGGCGGTGGTGACACACCTCCTCCTGGTGATACTCGTTCAGCGTATGACGCTCAGATGGATTATATGCGTGATCAGGAGACTGCCCGCCAGAATAACCTAATCTCCACGATGCGCGTGTTCATGGGCGAGAACGGCATGGGTGAACTGCTGGCTGGCATGGAGAAGTATGTGCGTCAGGGGTACACGGGTGACCAGTTGTGGGTGATGGTTTCGAATGATGCGGAGTATCAGGCTGCCTACAATAAGAGGTTCGCTGCTAACGCCGCTAGGGCCGAGAAGGGCCTGTCAAAACTCCTACCTGCCACCTATATAGAATTAGAGAGTGGTTATCGTTCTGCCATGATGTCCAGGGGTATGCCTGAGGGCTTGTTCGATAACACTGATGACTTCACTGACCTGATCGCTAATGACGTTTCTGTCCGCGAGGTTGAGGGTCGCCTAGACCTGGCGTTGGAGTACATCAACTTCTCAGGTAACGATAGTGTTAAGCAGGAGTTGCGTGACATTTACGGTATGACTGAGGGTGAGATGGCTGCGTACGTCTTGGACCCTGAGCGTACTGCTGATTTCCTTGAGCGTGAGTCTGCCGGCAACCTGCGTAAGGCTGCTGTTGGTGGTGCTGCGGAGAACTCTATGGTTGCGTTGAAGGATGCCTTGCGGGATGAGATCGCTAACATGTACGGTGGTAGTACGTGGGAGCGGACGTATGGTGAGACAAGTCAGGCGTTCACTTCTGTCGCTGAGCAGACTCCTTTGTACTCAAGGTTGGGTTCTCTGTCGAAGGAAGACGCTGACTCTGAGGATCTTGTGAGGGAACAATTTAATGTTACTGGGGCTGCGGAGGCAGCGGCGAAGAAGAATCGTTTGGCTTCGGCTGAGCGTGCTCGCTTCTCTGGTAGGTCTGGTATTGGTAGGACATCTTTAGCATCTAAGAGAGCGAGGTAGGAGTATGAACTGGGGAGCGATTGCAGCAGCAGATCAGGACGGTGATGGTTTCATCACCGCCACGGATGAAAACGATCCGAACTTTGATCATGTTGACGATGATCCGAAGAAGAACGAGAAGCCAGCAGCCCCGTAGGAGGTGAACAAAACTGAACAAGTCACGGAATCTCAAAAGGAAACTTCGTGAAGCATATCGTGAATGGGATAAGCAACGCCTACAGGCGATGGGTCCCAACGATAGGGCAGAGATCGACGCGATCTTCTCGCG
>Ga0102963_1001003_pt1 | contig 12328 bp, 19 predicted proteins | sample SalPon2_C_H2O_MG_2_FD_84522 | JGI IMG/M metagenome (GOLD analysis project Ga0102963, IMG submission 84522) | Salt pond water microbial communities from South San Francisco under conditions of wetland restoration - Salt Pond MetaG SF2_C_H2O_MG | ecosystem: Environmental > Aquatic > Non-marine... | reverse complement strand
GATATATAGCGTCGGTTTGAATCTTATTTTTTCTGAGACTCTCTGCCCGTCTTTGTATCCACGGTAAAGAATATTGTTGCCGACCTTCGACACGTTGGTATAATATTTCATACACGTATTCTACTATAATTAAAGTAATAAGTAAAGGTTTAACCTTTTTTTATTTTAAAGGGTTTTTATTCACTAATTCATGATTAGCGAAATAACCACACCGACCAACCATTTGAGAACTAGAAACTAGCGTTTCAAGACCCTTAAATTCAGACCGACGTTTAGGCGAAGCGGCACCGGCAGTTTTTTTAACCGTAACCTTTTTAGAGGCAACGCGTTTAACCACACCACCTTTTTTTAAAAATTCAAGAGTAAGTTTAGCGTTAAGTTTTGAAAGTTCATTTTTAGTCATTTTTAAACTCTTTCGGATTTATTAGTCTATTATGTACTAATAACACAAAAAAGTAAACTGGTAAGTTATTGATTTCAATAGATATTAGAATAGATATTTAATCAAGAAATACCATTTGGGGTTGTGTTACTGAGGTGTAACCATTATGCACCCTTCCAATGTTGGTTAGTCCTATTCTAGAGATATAACATTGCGTTACTGGTGCTTTGAATATTTGCCCCTTACCACGTGCAGCATTGCCTGTTGTTTTTGCTTTACACATCAACCCTTCTTGCCCGTCTGTAGTATATAAAACGTTTTTTTGATGTTGCATTTTTAACATGAGAGACATTGGTCCTTTGCTGTTTGATGTAAAATCATCTTCTAGATTCTTACACCATTGAGCAGCAAATTCTGGTTTGAGGGTGTGACATTCCACTGCTATTCCGACGTTCCATATATCATACTCTTCTATATCAGATAGATGTTTCCGAAACGTTTCTTCGTCGCGAAGATATGCATCATGCTCCATTATAATAAACTTCTCGCCATCAGCAAGCAACCTCATTAAAGAGTGATATGTTTCCAGGATTGCAATCTCGGTCGGAGTTCTTTGCTTCGAAGTATTGACTTCAAAACTATTAGAAGGATTTTTGGGAGTGAAGCATTGATAAGGTTCTATTTCAATAACATCATTAACTGCTTCGAAAGATTTGGTTGCGTGCTTGACATATTCTGTTGAAATTTGACTCTGTAGGTCACAAATCATCAATACACGTTGCATCAAATATTCCTTTCAATTAATTGGTCCGACGTTTTTGTTGTCCGTTCCGTAGGAGCAGGGAACGCCGGCAAACCCTTATAACTACATCAAATAATCTGCCGTGAAAATCATTGGCACCATTACTTGCTGCTTAGGAGTATAAAAGAATGGTCCAACCATTCCTCCAATGATCAAAAATAAAAACAACGCGACAGTTGCTCTTTCTTTAAATTTCTTAATCATTTATTTCTCCTTTACATACCAGTTACGACATTCCTGTACTGATTCAGAAACACCATCCAAAACTTCTTGAGCACAAAGCTCGTCGAGTTTACGATTGCTATCTCCTACCAACAGGATGCCCACTAGTGTCATCGCAACCACCACGCCCATTATACGCTCCAACTAATTAGGATCATAACAGGCACTACTAAAAGTGCACCAAACAATTGTGCAATTGCGATCATTTCTTCTTTTTTAGAGGAGAGAAATTCCTCGTTTTTTACTAACTTTTCCATTGTAGTGTCCTTATTGAGAATTAATTTCTATTTTTCTCGGACGCTTCTCTTCGGGTAGTTCTACTCTGAGTTTAATCACTAGTAGTCCGTTGACGAATTCAGCTCCATCAACGACAACGTGGTCGGCGAGTCGAAATGTTTCCACAAATTTCTTTGTAGTAATCCCTTTGTGAAGATATTCTTTTGTATCTTCTTCAGGATTGCCCCGAATTACTAGAACTCCAGGCTTTGCCTCGATATCTAGGTCTTTCTTTTTATAACCACCAAGTGCAAATTCCATGGCGTATTCCGTGTCAGAATATTTGATAATATTGTGACGAGGAAAACCCTTCTCATTTGCGCCAGCGGCAGTTAGTCTTTCTATCTCATCCCAGACATGGTCGAAACCAATGAAACGAGAGTGGGGGAACGAAAACACTTTTGTTCGTGTATTAACCATTGCTATCTCCTTATTAATTAAGCAAGATTGTTGTCTATCTTCCGGACAATTCCGCGAAGACACTTCTATATATAACCTATTTTTCTGCTAGAATCAAGTATTATAGGATTTATTTGTTTCCGATATTATACTTCGGACAAAGTTCCCATTCATTCTTTTCTTTGTGGGAAATTATTTTTATTTGCCGAATAGGAGCACACTCCGCTGCTTGTGTCCTATTGTTGATGGTAATCAAACCCCAATCGCTCAATAAAGTAGCGATTGTATTTCTTCTTAGAATATCGTTTTCTTCCAGATTAGATTTTTTACCGTCGAGTAAAAATAATTCTTTGAAGTGCACAATAAAGTATCTACCCTGTTTATGTAGTATATGACAAGATTGAAATAGTTTGTTTTCTTTGCGGGATGCAACACCTATTCGGGTAAGCGTCTCACGGACTTTTAAAAAATCATCTGGTTCGTTTAGTGTCACCTCTAGCATATCTGCTGGCGACCATATCTTATTTTCTTCCACCTTTGTTCACCTTACCCTTAATTACTACAATTTGTTCGGGTGAAAGCAGGTCAAGAGTCCTCTGCGCTTTTTCGTTGCTGTATCCATAATACTCTTTTATCGCTTCCACGTCATCTTCTCTTGTAGGTTTTATCCACTTAGAGAATCGTTTGCGTTTACGAACAATATTTAGTAAAAACTGAAATTGTAACAAATTATCAATCTGGTGATATTTGTTCATTTCATTAGCAACGATTGCAGTATCCTGAAAATATGATAGTTGTCGATTAACCAAAAATGGATTGTACGCCTTTTCTGTTAAATCATCTACCATGATATCTTGTTTCGTGTAGTTAATAGCATTAACAAAGTCAAACGGATTCATGATTATCCTTCAGTATATGGTGTTTTGGTTCCCAACCAAGTTCTTTAAGTACTGTCGGATTTGCACAAGTATGCTCTCTTTCCCCAACAACTTCTCGAAAAGGTAGGTTATTGTCTTTCCAAAGATGATCAACCATTTCTTTAACAGAAACTGGTTCGCCATTTCCAACGTCTATTGCTCTATTATGCCTTACTTTTTCCCAATTAGTAAGGCAAATATGAATAGCGTCGGACACATCATAAACATGAGTCCAGTCTCTGGTATGGTTGGTTACATATTCAACATCATGCCTGAGTACTTTATGATACAACATATCGGGTCGAGAGTCATCACCGTAGACAGTATGAAACCGAAGTCCTAGTGCGTTATCTGGAGCAATTTCTTCGCAAACTTTCTTAGTTGTAGCATAAGGACTTAACCACCATTCATAGACACTAGATGAGCTCGCCCAGACTATTGGACAGTCATACTGCTCAAAGATGTTTCGAGAACCATCAACATTCATTTCCCAATATGTTTCTGGAATCTTATGCGACCTACGAACTCCAGCAAGAGCACCAAGATGAACAACAGCATCAATGCTCGGGTCTTTAACATGGGTTCTTATATCTTGGTCCTCCAATAAGTAATTATGAAGCATATCTAATGGAATAAAATCATAATGATCAGAATACTTCGCGCGGAAGTTTCTTCCTATAAATCCGTCAGAACCTGTGAGTAAAATCTTCATTCTTCTTTCTCTTCTTTCACAAAGATACCATCAACCATTCGTCCTTTACGATCTTTAATATCGTCCCAAGCAGTTTCAAGGCAGTCAGTCAGCGAATAATTGTTACGTTCCATAATGTTAATCAACACTACCATGATATCACCAATATCATCTTTCATGTCTTTACCTTTGCACATATTATCAGATAACTCACCACACTCTTGAATGAGTTTACAAAACTGATCTTTGTCAGTGCTACCATCGATCAGGTTTCTATCGCGGTGCCACGTTTTAATTCGCGACACCATGACATCAGTTATACCTCTTGCCTCACCATTCCATTTATCATTCATGTATTTTCTCGCTATTTAATTTCAACGTTTGCCATAATTTCAGTTAGACAAGCAACAAGGTTTAATTCATGATCTGCAACGAACGCATTCTTGTACTGATAGTCCGCCATAATCAGAACCAACTGAGGTATTGAATTTGCCTCGACCTTAGTATACATGGCATCGAATATATGCCGAAGCACTGCGGTCATGTCTAGGTCGACATTATTGGCAACCCAAGTTCGCATTTTCTTAAAGTTCTTGGTCTTAAGAATATCGAAAAGATTCTCAAAATTCTTTTCAACCGACGCAGATAAAACCTCGCCGTTCAGTTGTCCGCCAATACTGTGGCGCTGACATTCAGTAATGATACGCCGCCAGTCTGGAGCGTGCTTCATTATTAATTGAGCAATGAGATCTTTGTTAAAAGATACTTCTTCATCTTTGAGAATTGTAACTAACCGTTCAAAGAAATCTGCACAGAGTTGCTGCATTTCTTTCTTTGTGGTATTAAATTCATATACACCACAACGAGAATGTAGCGGTTCAATGATTCTATTTTTGAAATTACAAGTTAAGATGAATCTGCAGTTATCAGAGAATTCTTCAATAAAACCGCGCAGCGCAGGTTGGGTAGATTGGGGATTAAGATAATCTGCCTCATCAAGTATGACAACTTTTACGTCACCCGAAAGAGAGACCGAAGAAGCAAACTTCTTGATCTTCCCTCTCAGAGTGTCGATATTACCCTCTTCTGAACCGTTTACAACAATATAGTCATAATCTAATTCGTCGCAAAGAGCACGAGCAACAGTTGTTTTACCCAAACCAGCAGAACCGCTGAATAACATATTCGGCAGTTCTCCCTTTGAGACTACATTCCGAAATGTATCTTTAAGTGTTTCGGGAAGAATAGTATCTTCGATGTTACGGGGTCGATATTTCTCGACCCAAAGAAAGTCAGATGACATAATATACTCCAATGCATAATATAATAGTTTACCGCTTCAAATAGGAGTATTCAAGTTATTTCTTTTTTTCTGCCTCTTCTTGTGCTGGTGTTTTGAGTGGTTCGTTTTGTGCGTTCTCAACAACTTGGATCAAAGCAATGCACTGATCTCTGAGTTGTCCAATAGTTGCAAGTTCTTCACCCTTAAACCCACCTCGTGCTGCGATAGTATCAATTACCGCGACTGTGCTTCGAGTAACCCTGTTGGCAAGGTCGACCATTTGATCAGTATCTGACATTATTACGCTCCATATGTACTAGATTTTTCAAGTGCTACCCAATATTCGATAGCGGTTTCTTTATTAACAAAATGTGAGATCAACTTTGAAGAAATAGAAACGTCATAACTACCGTCAATCATTTTAAGATTGCTGATGCTAAATACGAATTTAAAGTCTTCACTTTTTACCGAACCATTGACGTCAATAGAAAAGACATTAGAAGTCTTATCGTTGTTGTCAATAACTGATAAACTAATCACACCGTTAGATGCAGAGACAGACATCTCTGTGTGTCCAAGAACAGAAGATGCTTTCTTAACTCGACGTAATACTTCTTCATCAAGTTCGAATGTAACCTCTGCCTCAGGCATTATAATGTCTTTCGATGGTTTGGTTAGCATATCTAAATCAGAATAGAAATACTTAATTCTAGACCTACCGCTACCATCACCAACAAAGACATGAGTGTCTTCAAACTTTAATCGAGGTTCGTCGACCAAAGATATTACACTCAAAAATTCATTCAAATCATAAATACCGAATGTCTTAGGAAATTCATCATCAAGAATTGCGGTACTCAACACGTTCTTTGCTTCTGAAATAGTCTTAACAGTATTGCCGCTACTAATTACCACGTTGGGGTTAATAGAAGAAAAGTTGCGAAGAACCTCAACTGTTTTTTCACTCAATTGCATAATATATATCCTCAAATGTTTTTAACATTATACTTTATTATTTTACAAAATTCAAGCAATGCTGCTAAAATTTTTGGTCTTGACAAATTCAATCTTGCGATCAAAATTGTTTTCAAGAAGTTCACCTTTATGAGATATGACAAACACATTAGTGTCGTTATCTAATGTACCTAATATCTTCATCAGGTTCTCCACTCCCTCAGCATCAAGAGAAGAATCAAACGTCTCATCGAGCAGCAATAGATTAGTAGCAACGCTGTTTTTCATTTTAGCAACTTGACGCCAAGTAAAAAGTAGTGCTAAATCGATACGCTGTTTCTCACCCTCACTAAATGAATCATAAGAAAACGCATCGCGATGACGCGACCGTATAGTTTCTTTGAATGCTTCATCTAAATCGAAGTGAACATAAAAATCTAATATCTGTAGATATGAATTAGTGAGTTTGTTTATCACAGGAAGATACTGTTTGATTACTTTGGTTTTTATTCCTGTGTCTTTAAGGAGGGTCGAGATGACTGTGTTGTACTCTTTATCTTCTGCAAGTTTGAGTCTTTCGGAAGAACATATTTCTTGCGAATCTCGGAGACTCTCGAGCGAATCTCTTGCGGTCTGCATGCTATCCATACCTGCACCGAATTCGGATAACTGATTCTGTATAGTCTGTATTCTTCTTCTGACACCTTTAATCTTTTCTTGTAATTTCTCCGCATCATCCACTCGTTTAACTTCATCAAAATATTTAACTTGAACTTTCTCAACTTCTGCGGAGATGGTTGAAAGTTCTTGTTGTAGATTCGTATTCGCCCTTTCAATTTCTTCTTTCTTGCTCTTACACTCGGAAAGTTTATGTTCTTTTGTGCTTCCAAGGATTTCTTGATCGCACGTTGGGCAGGTGTCATTCTCTTCATAGAAAGTAATGTCCTTATCGAATTTTTTAATCTTAGATTGAAACTGAAACTCGAATTTCTCAAACTCAGACCTCTTCTTTGCAAGTTTGCCCAGTTCGGTGTCTAATTTACTTAGAAGATCTTCTTGTATTTCAACATACAGTGTTTCTAAAAGATTAAGTTCTACTTGCTCTTCTTCAAGATCTTTTTGTTTTTCTTGTCTAGCAGTCTCAGATATTTTTTCGAGTTCACGAATATGATTTTTTTGCGCAACAATTTTTGTTTCAATAATTTCTAGTTCGTGAGAATTATGAGTCATATCATCTTTAAGTTTTGACACATTTTCTTTTAAAATTGCGTTCATCTTTGAGAAAACATTTATATCAAGTAAATCCTCAATGACTTCTCTTCTCGTATGAGCAGGTAACTGCATAAAAGGAATAAACGAAGAGGATCCAAGGACGACTACCTGATGAAATGACTTATGATTGAGTTTCAGGATATTCTGCTCGAGAACCTTTTGATACTCTTTAATGTGTGAGTTCTGATTAATCAGTTCGTCGCCTTTCCAGATCTCGCAGATGGTTGGTTTCAACCCACGAACGATCTTATACCCAACGCTATTAACATTAAACTCAACCTCAACAAGCATCGCTTTATTATTGATCGTATTGATCAACTGGATCTTATTAATGTTTCTGTGTGGTTTTCCGAACAACGCGTAAGAAAGAGCATCGAGCATAGTCGACTTGCCCGAACCATTTTGTCCTACTACTAAGGTAGAGTGTGTCTTGTTTAGGTCTAGTTCTACAAAGTTGTCGCCGGAAGAAAGAAAATTTTTGAATCGTAGTTTCTTAAAAACTATCACGCAATCTCCAAAGTTTGTGCCTCAATCATTAAACGATGCACCTCGGACTTAATCCGATCTTTATCAAGGTCAGTATCAACCGCATCAATATAAGTATATAATAAACTTTCCGTGTCTTCAACACTTATCTTATCGTCGTCAACATTTGCGCCAACGAAGTCTTGAAAGTTCTCTACAATCTGTAAACCAAATATAGAACGTAAGTTTATACGATCTACCAGTTTTTCAAATTCTTGTGGATCTGCTTTATTTACAACAATCAGTTTGACAAACTTTTTATCTAAGTAACTGAGGTCGCCAATTTCTCTACCGTCATAATATACTTTCTCAAAGATAGTAATTGGATTTTCAATTGCTTCCATATCTCTAGTTTCGGTATCAAGAACATGAAAGTATTTTCTATCATCACAGTCATTCCAAAAAAACTGCATCTGACTGCCCAAATAATAGACGTTGTCAATGCTTGACTTGGTATGGAAATGCCCCGAGAGGACTGCCTCGAACTTGGAGAATAGAGAGTGTGCCATCCCATCGGAACAGGGTATGCCTTTCTGCATCTCAAACCCTGCGAGTTCTAGATGAGCGCCGACCATATCAGCAGTGCAATTATCAAGAAACTCAAAGGTCTTTTTTTCATTCTCAGGATTAATCCATGGGATCAATGCCATCTTAAGACTGCCGTATTGTTCAACAGTAGGTTGCTCGATGATTCGAACCTCGTTCATATAATGACCAAGGAGTTCCTTCAGCGCGTTTAACTTATTGGTGTTTTTGAAATAAACATCGTGATTACCTGGAATAATATCCATGTGTATATTAGAATCGCGCAAGACATCAAGAAATATTCTGCGATTGTGGTGCAGTGCCTTAAAATTAATTGAAGTGCGGTTTTCATAGTAATCTCCCAAGTTCAAGATTTTTTTAATGCCACGCTCTTCTAGAGCGGGGAAAAAAACGTCTCGATAAAATTTTTCCTGATAATCCATAAAGATTTCAGAAGAGTTACGAATACCACAATGAGTATCGTTTAAGATTGCAATCTTCATTTATTCACCAGTTATGTATCACATTTGCCATAATAAAAAAACAGGTTAGAAAGTTAACACCCACAATAACAGATCTTAACAAAGCAACATAATTGTCATAAGGTTCGGTCTTATCGTCCGAAAATCCACCCAGAGCATACTTCCATATAGTCCAGACTTTTTTCATTTAGTTTACTAGAAACTCGCTCAAATCAGAATCAACTGCTCGGGTACGCTTTACCTTTTCTTTCTTAGCGTAGGTGGTAAAGTTTTTATCTTTCTCTTTGATAACGTCGATTCTTTCTCTCAACTCATCAACGAATGCTTGCGTTTGCAAAGTAGCAGAATTATTATCTATCTCTTCTGCTACCAACAATTCTAATCCACTCTCACTTAGATATTTGAGTTTAATATCTTGCTGTTTCTTTTCTTTCTGTATTCTTCTTAAGAAAGCATACCACGCAATCTGCGTGAAATACGCGAAAGCATTTGGTTTTCCTGTTCGCGTTGCGACTTCTAGATTATAATTCTCAATCGCTTTAAGGCAATTTTCGACAGCATCCATAACCATCTCTTCGCGATAAGTGTACCTGACAAAATTTGCTTTGTGTGATAACCCTTCTGCTATTTTTAAAAAACATTCCGCGATATAATTGGTTACTTTAGGTTTTTCAGCATTGTCCTCTGTTTTTGATTGTCTGACAAGAGTCACATAATCTACAACTGCTGCAGAGAATTGAGCATTATTCACATAGTGTGGTTTTTCATTTGCTTTCATAATTACCTCAAAAAATATAGTATAGCATAAATTTAATTGATATTAAAGGGGTTGTTTTTTCCTTAAAATTGCAGTATAATAAGAACATCGTCGTTCGGGGAAGTTAGATACTAAAATCGAGGAAACTGAATGACATTACTCGGTAGCGCTCCTGAATCAGCATTTGCAATAGAGGAAACTGTTTCGTGTAATTGTTCTAGTCGTAATCTCAAATAATACTCTTCTCTTTCTTCATGAGTAACATGCGCGTCATTTACCGCATCATCATACTGTATTTTTAAATATTTATTAACTTCTGCTATTCCTAAAACATGATCGCTACTAACAGAAATAAAATGTTCTGAAGATTCTACGTATTGAAACCATGGCCGGAAAATATAATACTTTTGTCTACCCTTTCCAACACAATCGATCGCCATTGCATTTCTTACTAATAAATCTCCGTCCTCAGTCCACTCTACTATATCGCAAATTAACTCTTCACCGTTCGACAATTTTATTTGATTTGTTGTCATAACTGAACCTGCGTTACTTTAAAATTAAACTTCTCATTCTTATATATTTTAATTCTTTCAGCACTATGTCCTAGAGTAAAATTGGGTTTGCCATTAGATCTTAAATCATCGGCAATGTCGTATAGTTTCGTGTCTCTGCCATCATCTGACAATCGTAGACCTCTACCAATGGATTGTAACACCCTGATTTGCGATTTGCTGGGAGATGCGAAAACAACATTATGGATATTACGTATGTTGATCCCAGTACTAAAAGTGCCCAAGGAAGCAAGAGTAATAGAATTTGATTGTGACTCGACAATTTTTCTAATTGCTTCACGATCATTTGCTTTGACTTCTCCACTAACATAAAACAACCTCCGCCCATCTTCTAGTTTATCTTCAATCAGATCTCTTAAAACCTTTCCGTGTTTTTCCACTAGGTTAAATAATATTAATGTATTGCCTTCTAAACTGCACGCGAGATTACGAATAAATCTATTTCGTGCATCACAAGAAACAATAAAATCTATCTCGTCTTGATACGTTGCTTCCTTTAATGTATCTCTTATTTCTTTCGCATATTGTAGTTGTATTATATCTATATTTAGGTTTGCTAACTTTTTCTCTTTTTGCAGTTTTGCAGTTGTGGTAACTTTCATTACAGGTCCAAATAAACCCTCTAAAACCAGTTTATTTGTTTCTGTTCCGTCCAAAGTTCCAGTAGTTCCAAATCGATATTCAGCATTAATCGCTTTATTCATAATAGACGATAATGATTTCGCTTTGAATCCATGACACTCGTCACCAAATATTGCACCGAAATTTTCAAACCATTTACCGCTGAGTCTATGAATCGATTGCCATGTTGTTATAATTATTCTCTTTTCAGTATCTTTATCTCTTCCTGAATATATCTGATGACAATTAGCGTCTGCATCAAATCCATAATCAGTAAAATCAGAATACATTTGTTGCACTAATCCTGTTGTTGGGACAACAACTAATACTTTCTGATCTTCATTATGGTTTAAAAACCAACGCATAAGTAAGTAAATAATAAAAGATTTACCTGATCCAGTTGGAGAAACCAGAACACAACGTTTGTTTTCTATTGCATGAGTTATCGCGTCATATTGATAGTCGCGAGGTAAAAAGGGTAGGTTCTCGAAAGTTGAGATAGTTTTAAGTAATTCGATATGATTTACTTTGTTACGATCGTTTGCTAGTCCATAGTGCGAGTCTTTAAGTGCAACGCCATATCCTCGGTTCATAGCAAATTGTTTTATTTTCCAGAATAAACCGGCATTAATTTCGCCGTTGTTTCTATTAAATAAACGTATTCTGCCATCCCACACCTTTCTTCGGTATGCTGGCATAAATTTATATCCTGGAACGAAAAAACAAAAGTAATCAGAAAGTTCTTGTGCAATTGAACTCGAGCAATTAACTCGAATCATGCTAAAGTCTTTCAGAGTTACTTCAATATTTTCCATTAAACACCTGATTCAAATTTACGCCAATCTATCATATTCTTAATGGTTTGATGTCGCCATGTTATATGAGAAAGTATTTCTTTCAATGTATCTATTGTTGTTGTTAGATAATCTATTTTTGCTTGCGACTCAACTAGTTCTGGATCAGCATTAACATAATGTTCCATCTCACCCTTTAGTATTTTAAGTCCGTCAAAGGGGTCTGGATTCCAACCCATCTCTTCGATTTCATCTCGACTTAATTTACCATTATACCATAACCACTTTTTTTTCATTAGTGCTTTCTGTTTATACTCTGCTTGTCTTAACTGCAGTTTCGTATTAGAAAGAAGTTCAAGGTATTTAGAGTGCAAGAAAGGTGTTTGCCTAGAAGATTCATCAAGGTAATTAGATTCTAACTGAGAATCTTCTTTCCATTCTTCAAGAATTGTTTTTAAATCCATATTGTAAACTTCACTTAAAAAAGATATATTATACTATACTATTTCGAAATAAGCAAACCGGAAGGATGATGTGAATTGGAGCGGTGTTATGTCTGTTTGCGTTGCTGTCATTTCGATGTCGCTAACAGAGGTAGGAAAGGCGTTGTAATACCGTATACGTTTATTGGGGTTGTTCGAACTAGTGAGTAACGATACAGTAATATCAGATTCAGTGGGCAATTCCGAAACGGTTTCATCGTCAAACCCCCCTAACTGAATTCCTTTAAATGAAGTCGTATGACTCTTCTCAATTATTCGTACTAACCAATTGTACATTTCTATATATGACGTCATATCTTCATCAATTAAAAATGTGATATTGAGATCGCCGTAGGATATGTTGTCTCCT
>Ga0102963_1000994_pt1 | contig 12427 bp, 10 predicted proteins | sample SalPon2_C_H2O_MG_2_FD_84522 | JGI IMG/M metagenome (GOLD analysis project Ga0102963, IMG submission 84522) | Salt pond water microbial communities from South San Francisco under conditions of wetland restoration - Salt Pond MetaG SF2_C_H2O_MG | ecosystem: Environmental > Aquatic > Non-marine... | reverse complement strand
GAACAGGCATCTGGCACCCTAGATAACCTTGAAACCGCGCTGTCCGATCAAGGACAGTTTGCGAAATTTGCTCGCCAAATCATCAGCGATCTGGGGTATGGCGATCAGTTGGGTAATGATCCTGATATGCCCGATGAAGATCAAGAGGATCAGGCGCAAGAGGATCAGGACGAGGATCAAGATCCCGACAGCACGGGGGATGATGACAGCCAAGAGGATGAGGCAGAGGCCAATCCAGAGCAGTCCCAAGAACAACAACAGGACGCCGCAGAAGCACAGATCAGCCAAGATGACAGTGCAGATGACGACATGTCCGACGAAATGGAAATGCCAGAGGGGGATGCACCACTTGACCCGCCCCCACCCCAACCGATTTCGGATGCTGATCCCAATTATGCCGTCTACAACACAGAGTATGACGAAGAAATTCATGCCGAAGAATTGGCCGAACCCATCGAATTGGAACGTCTGCGCGCCTATTTGGATCAACAACTTGAACCGCTAAAGGGGGCTGTTAGCCGTCTGGCCAACAAACTGCAGCGTCGGTTACAGGCGCAACAAAACCGCAGTTGGTTGTTCGATTTGGAAGAGGGTATTTTGGACGCCGGCCGTTTGGCGCGGGTTGTTGCAAACCCAACCACGCCGCTTAGCTTCAAAATGGAGCAGGACACAGAATTCCGTGACACGGTTGTGACCTTGTTATTGGATAATTCGGGGTCCATGCGGGGACGCCCCATTTCAATTGCTGCGATTTGCGCAGATGTTTTGGCCCGCACGCTTGAGCGGTGCAATGTAAAGGTTGAAATCCTTGGCTTTACCACCCGCGCTTGGAAAGGCGGCCAAGCACGTGAAAAATGGTTACAAGAGGGACGCCCGCAACAACCCGGTCGTCTGAATGACCTGCGCCACATCATCTATAAGAGTGCGGATGCCCCATGGCGTCGCGCCCGTCCAAATTTGGGTCTGATGATGAAAGAAGGGCTGCTGAAAGAAAACATCGATGGCGAGGCTTTGGAATGGGCCCATCGCCGCATGATTGCACGTCCCGAGGCGAGAAAAATCCTGATGGTGATTTCCGATGGCGCCCCAGTTGATGACAGCACGTTGTCGGTCAACCCTGCGAATTATTTGGAAAAACACCTGCGCGATGTGATTGCTATGGTCGAAAAACGCAAGGCTGTTGAATTATTAGCCATCGGTATTGGGCACGATGTGACACGGTATTACGAACGGGCTGTTACGATCACAGATGTCGAACAATTGGCAGGCGCAATGACAGAACAGTTGGCAGCACTCTTTGATCAAGATCCAAGAGCACGTGCCCGTGTCATGGGAATTAAACGCGCGAGTTAAAAAATGAATAAAGCGGTGTATCAAAGTTTCGAAGCCTCCTCAGAACCTGACAAGGGGCCCGAACGGCTGATCATGCTGCGTGACCAGATGCGCAATTCTGGGGTTGATGCGTTTCTAATTCCACGTGCCGATGTGCATCAGGGCGAATATGTGGCCCCTGCCGATGAACGTCTGGCATGGCTTACGGGGTTTACGGGATCAGCTGGATTTTGTGCCGTAACACAGGACGCTGCAGGTGTCTTTGTTGATGGCCGCTACCGCGTCCAAGTGAAGGAACAAACACGCGCGCCCTTTACCTCCGTGGACTGGCCCGAAGTGCAGTTGGGGGATTGGTTAAAAGATAATTTGGCCTCTGGCTTCGTGGGATTTGATCCATGGCTGCACAGCGCTCGTGAAATCAAATCATTGGAACAGGATCTACGCGGCACGAACATCGCCGTGCAGGCCGTGGACAATTTGATTGATCCCATCTGGCGGGACAGACCCGCACCGCCCATGGGATTGGCACGGGTTTTTGAAGACCACCTTCCGGGCGAAACGCATACCGCGAAACGCACCCGTTTGGCAGCAGAGTTAAAATCCGCAGGACACGCCGCCGCGCTCATATCCCTACCCGACAGCATTTGTTGGTTGTTGAATATCCGCGGTCAGGATGTGGCACATAATCCAGTGGTTCATGGTTTTGCAGTATTGCATGATGATGCACGTGTCGATCTGTTTATGCACGCCGAAAAGGCCCAAGATATCCGTGCGCATTTGGGCAACGAAGTGACCCTGCGAAATCCAGATGATCTATCCGATTATATTTTGTCTTTTCAGGGGGCTATGCGCCTAGATACAGGAAGCGTTCCCTATGCAATTTCGTATGCATTGTCCGACAATGCGATCTTATCAACCGATCCCGTTTGCCTTCCAAAGGCGTGCAAAAACGCAACAGAATTGAACAGCGCCCGCGAAAGCCATTTACGCGACGCGGCGGCGATGTGTCGGTTTTTAGCGTGGCTTGACGCTGAACCGCATGGCACGTTGACTGAGATTGACGCGGCCACGCGGCTTGAGGAAATTCGCCGCCAAGACCCGCTGATGGATGAAATTAGTTTTGATACGATTTCTGCCGCAGGCCCGCATGCAGCCTTGCCCCATTATCGCGTCACAACCGATAGCAATCGGACATTGAACGCAGGCGAAGTTTATTTGGTTGATAGCGGCGCCCAGTATCAAGACGGCACAACCGATATTACACGGACCCTTGCAATTGGAGATCAATCAGACGCGGTCAAGCGTGCCTTTACCCGTGTGTTAAAGGGGATGATTGCCATTTCGCGCCTACGCTTTCCCCATGGTATTTCGGGACGCGACATTGATGCCTTTGCCCGAGCGGCCCTGTGGTCTGCGGGTCAAGATTATCAACACGGCACAGGCCACGGTGTGGGGCACGTTCTGTCGGTGCATGAGGGTCCACAAAACCTATCGCGCCGCTCCACCCTGCCCTTCGAGCCTGGCATGATCTTATCAAATGAACCTGGGTTTTACCGCGAGGGGCATTTTGGCATCCGCACCGAAAACCTATTGATTGTTGTCCCAGCCCCTGATCAGCCAGAGGGCAATTTGACCAATCTGCTTGAGTTTGAAACACTCACCTATGTACCCATTGATCGCCGCATGATCCTGCGTGATATGCTGAACAGTGATGAGATTGAATGGCTCAACTCCTATCACCAAACATGCCGCGACAAAATTCATCCTCGCCTAACTGCGGCGGAACAGCTATGGTTGCGTGATGCGACCCAACCGCTGTGACATAATATCGTTACAGTGACATGGTTTGGGTTCGCCAATGACGAAGAGAGGAACCGCCATGTCAGACCATATTACAACACGCCCCGCCACCGGCACATGGAGCGTTCGCGCAGGCGGTGCCGTTATCGGCGAAAGCAAAAATGCCATCGAATTGATCGAAGGCGATTTGCCTCCCGTGATCTATTTTCCGAAATCTGATTTGGCGATGGCGTTCCTTGATCAGACAGATCAAACAAGCATTTGCCCCTTCAAAGGTAGTGCAACCTATTATTCCATCGTCACAAAATCCCAAACCCTTGCCAATATGGGGTGGAGCTATGAAACGCCGATTGCAGGGATGGAAGCGATCGCAGGACATATCGCGTTTTACACACAGAACCAAGTCGCGGTTGAACAGATCTAATTAACTGTGCTCTTCTTCGGCGGCATCAGACAGCGCCTTGTTATAGGCGCGCAATACATCCACTTCGTGTAGCCGTCCCAAGATTTGCGAGGGCGCAGTTTCCCCACCCACCTTAACCACGGGTAGATACACCGCGCGCGTACGTGCAAACACGGTCATTGCGGTGTTTAATGTGCCTGCGGCACTGACATAATGCCCCTTTTCCACCAAATCCCAATCTTCTTGGATCTCATCATCAATCGGGCGCATGGTGGCATCCGTGCGCACCAGTTCGAGCAGATACCCCTGCGGGCCAATGGCGACATTAATATTGCGGCGTTCCAACTGGGTTAGGAAAAATGACCGATCCACATAGCGTGATGACAGCGCGGTTGCCAACGACACTGTGACCAAAACAGCCAATCCCGTTTGCCAGTCCCCCGTCATTTCAAACACGATCAATGTGGTGGAAATCGGCGCACCCAACACAGCGGCGGCAACCGCGGCCATGCCCGCGAGGGCATAAAGGGAAACTGGCCCTGACATTGACGGTACAAAAGACGTTGCAATGATCCCATAGGACAATCCCAAGAGAGCCCCAACCATAAGCGATGGAGAAAATACACCGCCCCCCATGCGGCCGCCCATCGTGATCGACACGGCAACAACCTTGATCATGCAAAACAATATCGCCTGCGACAGGATCAAATTACCAGACAGCGCCGCAAAGGTAGTTTCATATCCCACCCCGATGATCACGGGAAACTGTGTCGCGATCAAACCCAGTAACACACCCGCAACCGCAGGGCGTAACCAGCGCGGCAGTGTTAGGTGATCTTGGATACCCGATGCGACCGTATCCGCCAAAAAGATGGAGCGCATCAAAAACACCGCCACAACACCTGACACCAAACCCAGCCCCATAAAGGCGGGCAGTTCGATATAAGATTGCAAATCAGGGGCAAAGGGTAGATTAAATTCAACCTGATCCTCAAGGGCCATTTGGTACACCACTGCCCCCGCGACAGAGGCAATAACAATCGGTGCAAAGGCATGAAGCGCAAAATGGCGCAAGATCACCTCAAGCGCGAAAAGAGCACCAGCGATGGGTGCATTGAAACTGGCCGCATGCGGCACCTGTGGCGCATCCCAACAAATCACGCGCCGTGATCCCACGCGCGTTCACCCATTCACAGACCCTGCTCGGAAATCATCGCAGCGATGTGAACCGCAGGCCCCTCACGTCCTGTGGACCCGCCTGTGGACAGGGTGATCAAACTTGCCGCAGCCGAGGCCAATTCCACTTTCCCCTCAACACGGCCATCATGAAGAGCGGCCCCTTCAATCACATCTGCCACAGATCGCACGCGGCCATCATCGGTTAAATAGTGAAATATTTACCCCGTGGCGACACCACCAATCGTTGGGATTAGAACAACCCAATACCAATCCAAGTTTTCGGCAAAACTATGCAAACGGTTCACATCGGGCGTGCCATAGGCCCAGGTTTGAATCCAGGCAATACCCATTCCAAACAACACGGCGGCAACGCCACTGGCAATTCCAATCACAAGGGCCAGCCCCCAAAAACCAACGTGCCAAAATATCCGCAAGGATCGCAGGCGAAGACGCGCGAACATACCGTCCAAAAACTCACCCAACGCGGACATATGACTGCTGCCTTTTCATTTTCGTGCCAGAGCACTAGTGTGATCTAAATGCTATGAAATATCAGGGGGATGCAATGATCAAGCAAAATGCGACCCAAGCTTTGCGCCAACTGTTGGGGGATCGTTTCACAACGTCAGAGTCTGATCGCGAAATTCATGGTCGATCCGAAAGCCATTTTGATCTGATGCCACCTGCTGCGGTGGCCTATCCCACAACAACCGATGAGGTTCAGCGCATCGTTAAAATCTGTGCCCACTCTGACGTTCCGATGGTCGGCTGGGGCACGGGCACCTCGCTTGAAGCGCAGTCAGGGGCGGATCACAGCAGCCTAACAATCGATTTTTCTCAGATGAATAAGATACGGAATATTGATTGCGAAAATATGTTGGTCACAGTGGAACCCGGCATCACACGAAAAGAGGTGAATGAGGCGCTGCGCGATACGGGCCTGTTTTTTAGTGTTGATCCCGGCGCAAACGCATCCATCGGCGGCATGGCCGCAACACGGGCCAGCGGAACAACCACCGTTCGCTATGGCACCATGCGCGATGCGGTCAAAGCGTTAGAGGTGGTTTTGGCAGATGGGCGTACCATCAAAACAGGCACATATGCGAAAAAAACATCCGCAGGCTATGATTTGACAGCACTGATGGTCGGATCAGAGGGCACGCTGGGCCTGATCACCGAATTGACCCTGAAATTACACCCCATCCCCGAGGCGATCAGCGCAGGGATCGTCGCCTTTGAAAGCTTTGGGGGTGCTGTACAAAGCGTGATTGAAACGATCCAAATGGCTCTGCCCATGGCACGCATCGAATTTGTGGATACGGCAACGGTTCAGGCGTTTAACGCCTATGCAGATCGCAATATACCCACCATGCCCCATCTGCTGTTCGAATTGCACGGAAGCGAGGATAGCGTAAAGCAAGACGCGGAAACATTCGGCGCAATTTGTCGCGAAAACGGTGGGCAGGATTTTGAATGGTCCGAACGGACCGAAGATCGCACAGCACTTTGGTCCCTGCGCCATAACGGATACTACGCAATTTTGGCAGCACGCAAAGGTGCGCGCGCGGTTGTGACTGATATCTGTGTGCCCATATCGCATTTGGCGGATGCGGTCGAAGAAACCCGCGCGGATATCGCCGCATCAGGCCTGATGGGGCCAATATTGGGGCATGTTGGGGATGGAAATTTCCATTCTGTCTTACTTCTTGATCCTGAAAATAAAGCGGAACATGAAACGGCGCTTGTCCTGTCTGATCGTATGGCACAGCGTGCGCTGGCCTATGGCGGCACCTGCACGGGCGAACATGGCGTGGGTATCGGTAAGAAAAAGTTTATGGAGGCCGAACATGGGACCGCATGGGATGTGATGGGCACGATCAAACAGGCGCTTGACCCCCACAACCTGATGAACCCTGGTAAATTGGTACGTGATTGAGGCTTAACGCCCTTCAATCAATGTCCGTGCGGCTGCGCGTGCCTCGGTCGTGATCGTGTCGCCCGAAATCATGCGGGCGATTTCATTGACACGCGCCGTGTCCGACAACAGGTCAACACGCGACAATGTCATATCCGCGCTTTGTTGTTTCGCCACCTGGAAATGACGATCCCCAAGGGCCGCGACCTGTGGGGAATGCGTGACAACCAAAACCTGCGCGTCCTGAGCCAAACGCGACAAACGCCGCCCCACCGCATCCGCTGTGGCGCCCCCAACCCCGCGATCAATTTCATCAAAGATCATGGTATTCTGTGCACCAGCACGGGACAAACACACCTTTAGCGCCAAAAGAAAGCGGCTGAGTTCTCCGCCAGATGCAATTTTCGCCAATGGCCCAGCTGGTCCGCCAGGGTTAGTTGCAACAACAAAATCCAACTGATCCACACCCGTTGCCGAAGGATCGGCATCCTTGACCTGCGTTGTGAAGACGGCGCGTTCCATTTTCAACGGTGCCAATTCGGCACCCATCGCCAAATCCAAAGCCTGTGCCGCCGATTTACGGGCGCGGCTGAGGACTCCAGCGGCCTCATCATAGGCAGCTTGCGCCGCAGCAACGGCGGCATTCAATTCCTTCAGTCCTCCTGCCCCCATATCCAGCAGATCCAGTTTGGCGATTAAATCCTGCGCTAATGTTGGGAGTTCATCGGGCGCGACAGTGTGCTTGCGCGCCAAGGCACGGATCGCGAACAGGCGTTCCTCGGCCAATTCCAAATCATGTGGGTTGAATTCCAAGGCGTCCAAACATGCCTCAACCCCTTGGGCCGCATCATCAAGTTCCACCATCGCGCGCGACAGGGCGGCCAATGGCTCTTCCAAACGTCCCTCGGCGGCATCTGCGGCACCGTCAAGCCACCGCATCGCATCGCTCATCATGCCCTCGGCCCCCTCACGGCCCAAGGCCTGTGCCGCATGGGCGATATGGGCGCGGATTTTTTCAGCCCCCTGCATCAAGCGGCGACAGCTGTCCAATTCGGCCTCTTCCCCAACCTCTGGAGCCAGTTTTTGCAATTCATCGACTGCGTGGCGCAAAAACTCTTCTTCTGCACGCAGCTCTTCTTGGGCGGATTCTGCTGTGCGCAAATCCTTTTCTGCGGCACGCAGGGCGCGGTAGGCGGCGGATACGGTTGTCAGCATGTCATCATGCCCGCCAAAACTATCCAATAAATCGCGGTGCCCCTTGGGGTCCAATAACCCACGGTCATCGTGCTGACCGTGCAGTTCGACCAAATGTTCGGACACGGCACGCAACACTTCACCTGACACACGTCTGTCATTGATCCATGCGGTTTTACGACCATCCCGGTTGTTGACCCGCCGCAAAACCAACTCATCCTCAATGGGAATGCCCGCCTCTTGCAAGACAGCGCGTGCGGGATGAGATGGGCCGAGATCGAACCACGCGCTAACCTCGCCCTGATCTTGACCGCTGCGCACCAGATCCGCCCGGCCCCGCCAACCCAAAACAAATCCAAGACTGTCAAGCAGAATGGATTTACCAGCGCCCGTTTCACCCGTTAGAACGTTAAGACCTGAGGAAAATTCAAGTGATAGATGATCAATGATCAACATATCGCGAATGTCCAAACCACGCAGCATGTCGCGATCCGCCCCTTACAACCACTGACCTTTTAGCACTTGGCGATGCACTTTTTGCAGCCATCCCGTGCCGATCAAACGTGGCTTAAGCCCCTGATCCGTCAATAATTTATAACTGCTGTCATACCATTCGGTTGATTGGAAGTTATGGCCCAAAATGGCCCCCGCAGTTTGCGCCTGATCCGTCAGACCAAGCGATAAATACGCCTCAACCAAACGATGCAGGGCCTCAGCCGTATGTGTGGTGGTTTGGAAGGATTCAACAACATTGCGGAAACGGTTGATGGCGGCGGCATAGTTTTTGCGCCCAAGGTAGTAACGCCCAACCTCCATCTCTTTGCCAGCAAGGTGATCAAAGGCAAGGTCGAATTTCAAATTGGCAGAACGTGCATATTCGCTGTCAGGATATTGTTCAATGACAATGCGAAATGCTTGTAATGCCTGACGTGTAATTTTTTGATCGCGCCCAACATCAGCGATTTGGTCGTAATAAGACAATCCAATTAAGTATTGCGCATAGGCCGCGTCCTCTTCGGCAGGATAGAAATCAATGAACCTTTGCGCCGCTGCGCGAGTTTCATCGTAAGCGCGGTTTTCATGATGGGCGTAGGCTTGCATCATCATGGCGCGTTGGGCCCATTCCGAATAGGGATAAAGGCGTTCTACCTCGGAAAAGAAAAAGGCCGCATCGGCAAACCGTCCACGGTCCACTTCGTATTCACCACGCTCATAAATTTGATCGGGGCCAAAACCTTCGACGTCAACGAATGTTGCAGTTTTCGAACCAGAGCAACCCGCAACAGCAAAGAGCGTCACTAAAGCAGCAATTCGAAATGCGTATAAGCGGCCTGTTGTCATCTAATTCCACTTTATCTTTTTGGTCAGCTTAACCGACGATTGTGGGATGATCTAGCATAGAAAAATGTAACGCAAAATGGTTGTTACAGATTGCATACAAAAAACCGCCCAAGGAAATGAATTAATGTGGGTTATCGCCTAGGCGATGGCACAAACTTCGTCCAAGTGAGCGCCCGCCCCAGGAAGCAAGGCCGCGGTGTCATGATCGCATGTTACAACTTCGAAACACTTCGAGTTAGCAAACATCGCGCGCAATAAGGAGTTGGTTAATGCATGGCCCGCGCGATGCCCGACGTAACGCCCGATAATCGGTGCGCCCGCCAATGCCATATCGCCAAGTGCGTCCAACATTTTGTGACGCACGGCCTCATCCGCGTGGCGCAGACCACCGGGCGACAAAATCTGATCCCCGTCCACAACAACCGCGTTTTCCAACGTTCCACCAAGGGCAAGGCCATTGGCACGCAACGTTTCAACGTCACTGTTGCGGCAGAACGTGCGGCTGTCACACAACTCTCGCACGAAAGACCCATTGGAAAGGTTCAATGATTTCGATTGTTTACCAATCGCCCGATCCGCAAAATCAATAGCAAATTGCATCTCTGGTGCATCAGAGGGTTCAAAACGTGCCCACCCCTGATCGGTTTTGAATTCAACAGGTGCCAAAATTCGGATTGCTCGCACAGGTACATCCAATGCAACAACCCCAGCCCCAAGGATCGCACGCACGAAGGGAACCGCGCTGCCATCAAGGATTGGGAATTCTGGTTCATCGACCTCGATCAATGCGTTGTGCACGCCACAGCCCGCAAGTGCCGCCATAACGTGTTCAACTGTGGACACCTCGCCCCCCAGATCATTCACCAATTTTGTGCATAACTGCGTTTGTTCGACATTATCCCAACGCGCCGCGATCAACGGATCGCCGATGGTGATATCGGTTCGTTTAATCCAAATGCCGTGATCCGCCGCTGCAGGGTGAATGCGCAACGTCACAGACGCACCAGAATGAAGTCCGATGTCCGAAAACGTCAATGATGTCGATAGTGTAGTTTGCACTTTGGTCCCTTACACGTGACAGGAATGTAGCCACAATCGTGTGGTAATGTTTAGGTCGCTAATGTACAATTCAAACTTTGTGACTTTGTGTAACAAAGCCATTTAGCATAGGCGGATTTTAGCCATTCACAAAAAAACCACCGCCTAAGCGATGGTTTTTAAAAAACTTTTTGTGATGCGCGGCTTAGTTTGCCTGACGACGCAAGAATGCAGGAATTTCAATTTTTTCCTGTTCTTGTGAACGCTCGACTTCCTCCGCGGTGGGCGTAGGTGCGCTCATTGCCGGCTGTGAACGGACCAATGGCTGGGCCTTGGGTGTGGTTTCAGACCCACCTGACATGCGATTGATCAGGGATCCGATGCCAAAACGCGGACGCTCTGACTCGGCAGGTTCTTCTTCAACCTGCTCGGGCGTGCGTGCAACACCTGTGTTCTGAACTGCTGTCCGCAAACGGGCCATCGCATCCTCGGATGGTGTGCCTGGTGCTGGTGCTTTGGGGGCGACAAATGCGTCGGTTGCATCTTCTGCAACTTCTGGCTGATAGGCAGGTGCAGGTTCGTCTGACGCTGTCGGTTGGAATTCTGAAGCGGGCGCAAACATTGGCTTAGCCTCTTCCGCTGCTGCTGCGGGGCTTGCATCAAATAGGCCCGGTTCTTCTGCTGCAACGGCTGGCTCTGATTCTGCAACTTCCTCGACAACTGGAGCCGCAGGTGTGAATGCCGAAGCTGCGCGGGTTGGGACAGGAATGTCCGCCGCGTTTTCACTTACGTCGATGCCTGTTGCAACAACAGAGACGCGCATTACACCACTGATATCCGGATCAAGCGTTGAACCAACGATGATATTCGCATCTGGGTCCACTTCTTCGCGGATACGGTTTGCCGCCTCGTCCAATTCAAATAAGGTCAGATCATAACCGCCCGTGATGTTGATCAAAACGCCGCGTGCGCCACGCAGGCTGATTTCGTCCAACAATGGGTTTGCAATGGCTTTTTCGGCGGCTTGCTTGGCGCGATCTTCGCCCTCTGCCTCGCCTGTGCCCATCATCGCCTTGCCCATTTCGTCCATTACGGCGCGGACATCGGCGAAATCAAGGTTAATCAAACCAGGACGCACCATTAGGTCCGTTACGCCCTTTACGCCTTGGTATAGAACATCGTCCGCCATGCTGAACGCTTCAGTAAAGGTGGTTTTTTCATTCGCAAGGCGGAACAAATTCTGGTTTGGAATAATGATCAATGTGTCGACCATTTTCTGCAACGCTTCAACGCCCGCTTCGGCCTGACGCATACGCTTGACACCCTCAAACTGGAACGGTTTCGTGACAACACCAACTGTTAGGACACCCAGTTCACGCGCCGCTTGTGCGATGATTGGCGCGGCACCTGTGCCTGTGCCCCCGCCCATCCCAGCAGTGATAAAGCACATATGCGCCCCTGCCAGATGATCAACGATTTGTTCAATACTTTCTTCGGCTGCGGCTGCGCCCACTTCTGCACGTGCGCCTGCGCCCAGTCCTTCGGTGACCTTTACGCCCAATTGGATGCGCGATGCTGATTGATTTTGTTGCAAGGCCTGCGCATCAGTATTCGCGACAACGAATTCAACGCCTTCCAGTTGCTTTTCAATCATGTTGTTCACAGCATTGCCGCCAGCACCGCCAACGCCAAACACCGTGATGCGTGGTCTTAATTCATTTTCTTCGGGTACCGATAGATTCAATGCCATGTCACTTGTCCGCCTGATGTCCCAGTTTTCTGGGTTAATTTCGCCTATATACCCCAAAGTCTACCTCTGATCTAAGCAAAGGTCACGCAAAAAACGCAAGTTTTACGCAAAATATAGTGAAAAACATCGAAAAGTCGCCCTATCTTGCCAAGTTCGCAAGAATTTGTGGTTACCAATTCTCTTTGAACCAACGAAGCGCTTTGCGAATGGAGCGTGCGCCCAGTTTTTGCGCAGGCACTTCAAAATCCCACCATTCATCTTGGGGGTGCGCCGCAAACAGGGAAACGCCGACCAATGCCGAACAACTGGGTCCTGAATAGGCTTGTGGCAATCGATGAATACGCAAGGGGCGACCAAGGCGCACCTGCTGTCCCAAAATACGGCTGGCCAAGGTATCCATACCGCGCACTTGGCTGGCGCCACCTGTCAAAACGATTTGCTGACTGGGCAAATGTTCAAACCCAGCCGCATCCAG
>Ga0102963_1000990_pt1 | contig 12461 bp, 15 predicted proteins | sample SalPon2_C_H2O_MG_2_FD_84522 | JGI IMG/M metagenome (GOLD analysis project Ga0102963, IMG submission 84522) | Salt pond water microbial communities from South San Francisco under conditions of wetland restoration - Salt Pond MetaG SF2_C_H2O_MG | ecosystem: Environmental > Aquatic > Non-marine... | reverse complement strand
GCAGCAAATCCTACTACTGATTTTTCGTTGATATCATTTTCGTCTTTAAACATATCTTTAAATGCCATAATAAATTTCTTTTGAATTAAATTTAATATAACTCTTTGTTGAAACTTATTTGATATAAATATTAAGTTTATTTGTTTAGGAGAGAATTTCCTAATCGAGTGATTACCATAGGCATTATTTCCATTGATTTTGCCTTACCATCTTCTTTCACTCTAAATACTGATATTTTATCTTTATATGATGGTTCTCTATGGGCTTCATCCTTATCTTCAGTAATATACAGTCCATCCAAAACATATTGTCTTACATCAATTCCAAATTTAACTGATTCAGTTGATGCTATCATACCAAAAGTATCTTCAGAACCATATCCTCCAAACTCTTCAGGTATTCTAAATGTTTCCCAAAACTTCTTAGAGTATAAGGTATGCATACCACAACCAAATTTAAACTCACCAATTCTTCTAATACCTATTTCATCTGGATTTTGAGTAAATGTATCAATAAAGGTTTGTTTTAATCTAAACTTACCCAATTCATCATTTCTATTATTTGGATGAACTACTACATCCCAAGTATCATCCCACCATCTTGGAATATTTGGTGAGAGTACAAAGAAATCCGATTCGGATGATATTTGTTCAGCTGCCATTATTTGTAACTTCAGTTGTTGTTCATGTACTGAAATATCTGGGTCAACAAATATAAAGTAATCATAATCTAAAAAAGAAACATCTCTTTTTTGCTGAGTTGTTCCCCATACTGATTCATCTACTATAATCTGAAGATGTGAACGTATTCCACTCATTGATTCAGTAAATCTATCTATAAACCATTGTGGTTTTAACTCACTCTTATCCCAATCAGTTAACTTTGGATTTAGATTTAAAGTAACATACATCGTTACATCATCTGTTGAGGGGTCTAAGTATTTAAAACAATTCTTATAATAAGAAATGAATCTCTCAAACATTTCTAACTCCAAAGGCATTACATGCGTTACAACTAATGTTTTACTCATCTATCTACATTTATAAGTGTATTCTGATATTCGTTCATCTGAACGATTTCTATATTTAGATTACCCAAAGTGAATTTACCAACTTCCCCACTATCTTGAATTATCTTTGCTAATTGTTGAATGATTTTGAAATCATCATTGGTTAAAGTTTTACCATCAACCTCAACCAAAATCTCATTATTCTTTTCGTTATCGTATGGTTTGATTCTTTCATCTAAATCCAATAATGTGTTGCTTTGTTCCATTTCAATATAATCTTGATATCTACCAATTTCGAAAAGTTCATCAGTATATACAGTACTACACCAAGGTTCTAAGATTCTGAGTAACTCTAAATTACAATTCTTAATGATAAATCCAATATCATATTTTGGTGTAATAATTGGATACTGATACGAATCATTCTCAATCCAACTTCCCCATTTTCTCAGATAGTTTCTTGCAGCTTTCTGAGATGCTACTTTGTAGTAATCATCATCTTTTTGGATTTGGTCATTCCATCTATGCCCTCTACAAGTTAAGTGATACACAAATGAATCTCTACTCTGAATTAATTCATATCCAGCTAATATCCATCTCTGAAAGATATCACTATCCTCATATGGGAATGGTGCGAATAATGGGTCATGTCCACCAATTCTTTGGAAATCTTCTTTATATAAAATCCAAGGTGCAAACATACCTTTAGTAGTTACACCTTCGTTTTCCATTTGTGCTTTTTTAGCAAACTCTTCAAAAGCTGGAATATTCAAATCATCGAAATCTAATCCAAAGTTTTGAATAATCTTTTCATTTCCCGGCGGATGTAATGGTGGTTCAATTCGGGTAGCACATACTACTTTACCTTTATCTAAATGTTTTAGTAAATTTTCTAAGTAGTTTTCGGTAACAATCATATCCGCATGAATGATACCTACAATTTCGTTTGTTGCTTTTTCGATTCCTAAATCATAAAGGATAGTGTGTCCAACTCTTTCTTCACTTTGATATAAGATTACATTCTCATCTTTACTCTGAATCGACTGTAACCACTCATAAGTTCCATCAGATGAACCATCATCCAACATTACCAATTCTAAAGTTGGATACCACTTACGAATCGATGTGTAAGCGTTTTTAATATGTTGTAAATTGTTGTAGCTTGGTACTACTAATGTTACATTATTTACCATAGTTCTCTAAATAATATTTTAAATCTTCAGGTGTTCCCAATCCCCACATTTTAGGAATATCAAAGGTTCTAATTTGTTTGCCATCTTCTATTGCTTGGTTGAATACAGGACAAACATAGAACTCATTGTTTACTCTGATATCCTTTTCAATCATATCTTCTGCATACTTTACAAAGTCAGAACCATTCTTCCAATAGTAGTAACCCACCGTAGCGATATCTGAAATTGGGTTCTTTTCAGCAACCTCAGTTACCAAACCTTCTTCGTTTACTTTAGCGAAACTCCACTTTGGATGAGTTGCTCTAAAAGATACAATACCACCATCCGTATCAGTTTCGTTCATCTTATACATAAACTCAGTTGAATCCCATTCTACGAATTGGTCTGAGTTAGCAAAGAAAAGAGGATTATCATTATCGATGTGTTCTTTTGCCAACAATGCAGTACATGCAGCACCTTCGGTTAATCCATCAACCTCAACAACTTTACAATTTGGTGCGATTAGATTAAGTAGAGTATCTAAGTTGTATTTCTCTCTATGTTCTTTTTGAACTACGAAGATAAAGTTTGCATCAATACCTAAATTCTCCACCACCAATTGAATCATTGGTTTACCTTTTACATCGATTAGTGGTTTGGGGAATGTGTATCCAGCTTGTTGAAATCTACTTCCAGCTCCAGCCATTGGGATAAGTACATTCATTTTTTTATCTTCCCACTTTAAGTTGTTGTTTGTTACTCCCATTTCTATTTCAGTTAATTTTTTAAATATGTTTGTGTAAGTTACTTCAGTTGGATTCTTTACTCTTAACACATGAGCGTTGGAACGATTAGCTGCAAGTAACCCATATGGAGAATCCTCTACAATTAAAGTTTCTTCAGGTAAACACCCCATCTTTGAGATTGCTCTCCAATACATTTCTGGATGTGGTTTAGAGTTCTGTACATCTTCGTTTGAGATAATGTAATCCATAAACTCCATAATACCCAGCTTTGAAAGTACAGTCAAAACTGTCTTTCTGATTGAGTTGGAACATACAGCAATTTTGTATCCATCCTCTACCAATGAATCCATTACTGATTGTAGAGTTTGATTTGGTTTTAACTCTTTTAGTTTTTGTAAAGTTAACTTTTGTTTTTTCTCCCAAATCTCTTTGTGTAGTTCAATTGGTAATCCTTTTTGTTCAGTCAACATTTCCAACTTTTGGTTTGTTTTTAATCCATCATAAGTTGAAAGATGTTCTTGCCAAGTTATAGCATAATCACCCAATGCTTCATTAAGTGCATCATAGTGGATGTTCTTTGCTTCTACCAAAACACCATCCAAATCAAATATTACTAATTTTGTTTTCATAAATAAAAACCTACTTTAGTTACTCCCTTTTGTTGCACAACAATAGTTGAACATTCATTTGCAAATGTTATGGATTTATCAATATCACCACTTTTACAATATTCAATAGCTAATGCTGATATAAATGTATCACCTGCTCCAGAATTATCTTTTATTTCAACTAAATCTACTGGATAATGAGTTTCCATATACTTACACCCATTTCCACCCATAGTAACAATTAACTTTTCATAAAAATTATCAAATGATTGACCAGATTCTATATTATTGTTATATTCTACTTCGTTTATTTTTATAAACTTAGCATCAACCATACTATCATTTATAATTTTTTTAGTATCAACAAATACAGTATTATGATTAGAACAAATATACGAAATATCTTCGTATTTTAAAAATCCTTTATTATAATCTGATACAATAACTGCACAATAGTTTGAAAAATCTATATTTTCAATATTTGTAATTCTATCTATTGCTGTATTTTCAGAATCTATTCTGATTATTTGATGATTTGTTTTTTCCTCAACATATCTAGTTTTGGTAACTAACTTATCGTTGGTTATCAAATCAACACCTATTCCCAAAGATTTAATATTTTCATAAACATTAGCAGCCATTCCCCCAGTTTCAGTTTGACGATATGGAACTAAAATTGGTACTGGGGCATCTGGACATAATCTATCTACTTTACCATAGATAAAAATATCTTTACAACTATCCCCTATTACTAATATTTTCATTTTGTATCTTTTTAAAAAATGTTTATTCTACCCCTTAATATATCCCAAAACATCATCCAATCAGCCATTTTAGCTTTCCAAGGGTCTTTAAATGCAGCTGGTTCGTTCTTTTCAAAGAGATAATGACCAGTCCATGCAAATGGATATATAATGAATGGTATGAATGGTATCAAATACCACAACCAATGATAAAATATCAAAAAGGTACTTATTAAAGTTACCCATTGACCTAAAAAGTGTAATCTGATACAATTCTTGTTTTGATGTAATGTAAGATACATCTTATAATAATCTTTTAATTTCATACTATTATTTTTTATTATTCCAACTGATTTCCCAGTCTTTAAATTCTGCAGCTAAACAATCAATTTTATAATCCTTTCTACCACCCATTATTTCTTGAATTTTGTTTTTAGCAACATTTCTGATTCCATTTAATCCATGAGTAAGTTCTAAGTTATTACCATCCTTAATTCCTTTACGATAATTTGATTCGTTGTGCCAAATGTGTAGATTCATTTGAGATAGTACAACAATTGCTCTAATTGTTTCTGCTGTTATGGGTTCTTTACTTTCATCTAAGTAAAGTTGAATATCATGCACAATACATTCAATCTCATCGGCGTATTCTTCTTTGTGCTCTGATATGAATACTTCCTTCAATTGTACAATGCTCAGTCTATCAATCAATTCACTTAAAGTTGGTAAATATTTTCTCTCTTTCATAATTAAAGATTTGTAAAGTTTTGATTGTTTTTGTTAATTACAAAAGAATATGCTTCTATCAATTGTTTTATTCCATAATCTAAATCATAAATAGGTTGCCAACCCAAAGATTCTAATTTTTCATTAGATACGATATAGTTTCGTTTATCAAAATCTTCTTTGAAATTATCTTCTTTAATTACTAACGATGGAATATGAGTTTTTATCTTCTCAGCCAATTCGAACTTAGATAAATTAGCAGTTGATAACCCAACATTAAAAGCATTTCCCCTACACTTATCATAATTTTCTATGATGAACTGAAAAGTTCTAGCTATATCTTGTACATGAATGTAATTTCTTTTAAAATGAGATTCAAATAATAATAGATATCCATCAACTAAACTTTTGTATGTAAAATCGTTAACTAACAAATCCGTTCTCATTCTAGGAGATACTCCAAAAACAGTTGCTAACCTTAACGATACCCCATTTCCATTTTCTAACATAGCATTTTCAGCATCACACTTAGTTGTTGCATATAGTGATAGTGGTTTAAATGGAGATTCTTCAGTAATAATAGTATCCGAAGAACCATATTGTGAATTTGTGTTTGGTAGAATTAACTTTTGTTCATTTGTTAATACCTCTAAAATATTTAAAACTTGTTTGTAGTTTACATCAACTGTTAGTTGAGGATTAGCTTTACACGCAGGCATACCAACAATAGCTGCCAATGGTATAATAATATCATTGTTTTTTACTAAACTTTGTAATAATTCCACATCTCTAACATCACCCAACTTAAAACTAAACTTATCTTTTTTAAATAAATGTAATAGTGATAATTGCTGATACATTAAATTATCCAAAACAGTAACCTCATATCCATTATTTAGTAAATGTTCTGATAAAGTTGAACCTAAATAACCCGCTCCTCCTGTAATTAAAACTTTATTCATATTAATCTATTAAGTGTTTATTTTCTCTAAACCAATCAATAGTTTTCTTTAAATTATTTTTTAAAGAATCTACTTTTATTGTATCAGTCCATCCGTATTTTTCCCTAGCCATATCCACATTTAATACTTTGTGCTTTACACCAACAAATCTATTAATGTTGTAAAATATATTTCCACTATAACCAGACATTTCTTTAATAGTTTCAGCCAGTTCTCTAATTGTAACTGTTACACCAGTTCCAATATTTATCAATTCACCATCATAATCTAATACGGATAATAATCCTTTAATTTGGTCATCAATGTATATTAACTCTCTTGTCTGAGTACCATCTCCCCAAACTTCTACTTCATCTGAATTATTTTCCTCCCCCTCTACAAACTTTCTAACTAAAGCCGATACCACATGCGATTTTTCTCTATCAAAAGAATCGTGAGGTCCGTACAAAGTAGCAAATACAACAGTAGTTCCATTTAAATTATATTGGTCTTTATATGCCTCAATACCAGTATTCATTACTTTTTTAGTTAAACCATAAACATCAACCGATTCGTGCATTCTACCATTCCAATAATCATCTTCTCGTAATTCAACAATAGTACCAGGATAAGAACAAGAGCTACCCAAACCAATAAACTTGGCTTGTGGTTGATATTCCTTCCAGCACTTTAAAGTATTAGAATGGATTCTACAATTTATATCAAATTGTTCAGCTTTATGATATAGTGGCCAATCACCAGCACCCTGTAATACAGCTGCATGTATGATATAATCATATTCCAAATTAAAATTTTTAAAGGCCTCTATTGCTTTACTTTCATCTGATAAATCATATTCAGAACCAAAGTAATCAACAATACCCCCTCTTTCTCTAACATATCTTACAAAGTTTTTACCAAAGAACCCAGTTCCACCAGTTACTAAAAACTTTTTATTTTCTAAATTTTCCATACAATTAATATTAATATATTCCTCTTTCAAATGGATTTATATTATACTTTACAAATATACTATCCAATTCTTTTTGATATTCACTCATATTCCATTTACCCTTTACCAAAGCTGTGGCTATGTATGGGAATATTGATGAATCGTGGTGATACAATCCTCTCTTCTTTTCACCATTATAATAAACTACCCCATTCATATTCATTTGCCTACAAGCTTTATAACCATTTGGCTCCATTTGTTGCATATTACCTTTATCAGCTATATGTGATGGAGGGGATAATTCATATATTTTTTCTAAATCTTTTGTTTTCCAAATAGTTGCTTGGTTTGTATAAAAGTTTTTACTTTGATTATCCAATAGAAATAGATTTTCATAGTTTTTATATGGTACACTAAACTCCGTACCACCACCAATCAACTTAACAAAACTTAACTCTTTATTTTCATCTAAAATTTTAAGTTGTTTTAAAATATTATCCCATTGAACATCATCATATAAAATATAATCTTCAGCTATGTAAATACAATATTTTTCTTTTACTTGTTTAATTGATTCGTAAAACTGGTCTCTATAAGTTACATTTGTATCATAATTTATAATTGTAAAATCATCCCCAAAGTCAAAATTTGTTTTATCTACAAAAATATACTTTGGATTAATCTGAGGTATGTGTGTTCTTACAGAATCTAAAAATGGATTCCAAACATCTCTAAGAGAACTATGTGTGTTTATAACTAAAGCCAATTCCATAATCAGTTATTTAATAGTTTATTAAAAAATTGTTCATACTTTTTTTGAACTACATTTTGTGAATTAAATTTTTTTACATATTCTAAATCCATATGAAAATTATTATTAAATAAAATTTCGTAAAGTTTTTCTGCAAACTCTTCCGAACCTTCTACAATGTAACCATTTTTACCACCATCAATATAATCATAAGATATATTTGTAGAATAGGAAACCAATGGAGTTCCATTTCTAATACATTCGGTTGCCATCATAGGGCCCGCGTCAGCTAGAGTAGTTAATGCAAATACATCAGCAGTTTTGTAAACATTTGATAACTCCATTCTATTGGGTATTCTACCTAAGTACTCAACTTCAAATTTTGTATCTATTACCGATTTAGGTCCTATTGTTTGAATCAATATATCATTTGGATTATCGACCAATTCATACAACCATTTTAATGTGTTTTCAAAATAATCTTTTCCTTTTCGTTTAGATTGTGGTTGTGTTGTACCCCACAAAATTATTTTTTTATTATTGTGTGGTTTTTCAAAATCAGAATTACTATCGATTTCTTCAAATGGAAATGGAATTTGTTCAAATGGTATATTTGAAAATTTACTCATTTTGTGAACATTACTACTATGTGTTGATGTTGTTATCATATATGATTTTACAGAATTGTATAATTTTAATTTGTTATCAACATTATTTCCTTCAAAATCATTATCTAATTCTGGGTATGGAGATGTGTTACCATACATCCAATGAGTCATAGTTACACAAACTAAAGTACTATTATGTTTTTTACAAATAGATTCCAATACAGATGGATGTAAATCATCACCAGATACTAACAAAATATCATGTTCAGGTAAATTATTTAAATCCAAACCCTTTGGCAAAAAATGTGAATTATCTATTTTTTGATTAGTACTTTTAAATAGTGGTAAAACTTTTATATTAAATTTTGTTTCAGATAAAACTTTGTAAATAATATAATTTCCACTAACAGACTTACCATAATCAAATGTATCTGAAATATATAATATGTCACATTTATTATTAGACATTACTCTATTGTTCTATGGTTTTTAAATACTGTAAATTCAGTTAAATCTCTATATCCATTATCCTCACCCAAATCACTCATATGTTCTGGGTAGTTTTGGAACATTGCCAATCCATGTGCAGCTTGTTGGGGAGTCATATACATATTCCACCCCATAAAAGTAATATCATCATCTTTGTAGTACTTCTCACTTCTACCTTCGTATCTAGCTTTCTTAAACCAATCAGCTGCTTCAGCGTTATCGGTTAGAATCATACCACCTTTCCAAATTGGAAGTAACTTCTTAATGTGGAATGATAAACACATATATTGACCAGAAACATACATATCCTTTGTCAATCGCTTGGCCGCATCCCAAATTGGATATGGCTTTAATTGATACATTCCTTTCCAATGGTTTGTTTCCGGTCTTTTATCAAAGATAACCTCACCACCAGCATGTGTGATTGAATGTGGAACTGATAAGTAAGTTTTAGATGGGATAGTAACTTCGTTAACTTCCATCCACTTACAAACTAAAAACAATGCGTTTGTACAACTATCTACTGAGATAGCGTATGGAGCGCCTGTGTATTCAGCTATCTCCTCTTCAAACATTCTTACAATTTTGTACGGATTGTGTTTCATATTAATCTTTTGTTAGTATATAGAATTTCTTTGTAAATCCACAAGCTTCGAACAATCTCATACTTGCTTCGTTATCCAACTTCACTTTTGCAAATGCGGTTGGCCAGATTTCCATACATTTGTTAATCATAAATTTACCCACACCTTTGCCTTGAAAATCAGGGTGAGTACATACTCTAATATCATCCTCTATCACCCCCACATAACCAGCAGGTTCTCCATCTACCAAAGCGATTCGATAGAACTGAGAGTGATTCTTCATATATTGTTGTTGCATCTCTTCAGTAATGTGAACTGATTTGATGAACCCATCTAAGACTCTTTCATCGTTTCTGAGAATTCTTACGAACTCCCAATATTGTGGTGTACATTTTACTAATTCCATACACATATCTTTTGTAAATCTTTACTCTGTCTATAAAACCAATATGCCTCTAAATAACCTCTGTGTGTTGGCATATCCATCATAGGAGTAAGACAAGTTCCAATATCAATATAGGTATTATTAGGAAACTCTCTGAACAACTCCACAACTGCCAAGTTTGTAAATGTGGATGCTGAGAAAAGGAATACGTGGTTTTCAATATTCTCTTCTTTAATCCATTTTTTAATATCTTCAATTTTATCATAATCGTTAATCATTGCGTTGTAACCAACTCTAAAATCTTTCACAAAGAATGGTAACCTATCTAACTTAGCATCTTCATGTCCGATAAACACACAATCTCTACTATAAAAGATTGGTAAGATTTCACTAATAAAAGAATGATAATTTCCATTTACCCAAAGGTTAGCCCAAGTTAGTGATTCATCATCTCCACCAGCTAAATCAACTTGCCAATCAAAGTTCTCTTTACCAACACAACAACTACAACTAATTCCTTTATAGTAATTTGGTTGTTTGTATTGTAGTGATTCTACTAATTTTTGTTGGTAGAATGAATGTTCTTTTGGGTCAAAGTGTTTGAAATCAGGTTTTTGATAAACACCACCTTGAGATTTTTCTCCTATCTGAATTAAATTACTATCTAATTTCAATTCTCTATTTTGAAGTATGTGCATTTCACCATCAGAGAATCTTGAAAAAGCAAAATGTTCTTGCTCTCTCAATTTATTTCTTAGTTTTACAAAATGTTCTCTAAAGTTTTTCATTTCTCAATATTTCTAATACCGCTTCTGAAGTGTGTCCATTTCCATAAGGACAATTTTCACTAATATACGGATTTTCTATTAGTTTTCCAAATAATTCACTCAAATCTTTTGGTGAATCACATAAGTGTAAATGACCCGTTTCAATACCTTCGGGTCTTTCAGTTGTTTTTCTACATACAATTACTTTCTTATTAAAGAAAGAACCTTCTTCTTGCAATCCACCACTATCTGAAATAATCAAATTACTTTCCATCAATATTTTGATTAAATCTTTGTGTTCCAATGGTTCTACAACAGTTACATTTTTCAAAATGTGTCTATGTTTTTGAACATTTGGATTTGGGTGAATTGGAATTATAAATTCATAGTGAGGATATTCGATTGCAAGTTTTTCAATCTCTTCAAACCACTTATCCATCCAATGATGATTTTCTCTACGATGTAAAGTAATTAATATCTTATTTAACATTGTAGGTTTACCAAATTCTACTAAGTTATCTAATACTGAGTTGCCAACTATATGGATATTACCATGTACTTTTTCATCTATCAGATTTTGTGCTGATAATTCGGTTGGTGTAAAGTTAACATCAGCGATTCTAGCAATCATCTGTCTATAACCTTCTTCAGGATATGGATGCTGTAAATCACCACTTCTCAATCCTGCCTCTAAATAATAGATTTTGATTTGTCTATTGAATGCAGCTAATGCACATCCAAAAACAGAACCAGTATCACCTTGAACCAATACACCTCTAAAATCACCATTTGGAAATTGTAACATACAATCAGATATGATTGAATCCAATCTATTATTTGTTGTACTCATACTGATTTGGTAATCAACTTCTACATCTTTTAACAAATCAACATGCTGACCTGTAAATAGAAGTTTGTATTCACTTCTATCCATAAGTTTGATTAAAGGTTTAATCTTTAACCATTCAGGTCTAGTCCCAAAACATAATAATATCGGATTATTTTTCATTTACTAACCTCCAACCCCTTAATCGTTGTTCTCTAAAGTACTCATTCATAACTTGTCTGAATGGTGTACCTTCTACATTTTTTTGATTCGAATTCCATAATGAATTATTATCACCACCATATTCACCACCTTTTAAACTTCCCCATAATTCTTTATCATTTCTTGGGTGTGGTGGTACAAATGTGGGAATGTTAGCATACTTTTGTAACATATAAGAAAAGTGCATATCTTCACCACAAGTGTTATACTTTGGGTCAGGTAATTCTCTTGAAAAATAAGATAACCACTCTTTCTTAAAAAACCAACTATGTCCAACTAAATCAACTTGTACAGTCTTTTCATTATTACCAGGTGTTGGCCAACCGAATCTGAGATAATGTTCATAGTAAGATGAATGTTGTGGTAATACTGGATTTGGATAAAGTAATCCAACCGTTCCCATCAATCCTTCTTTTTCATTCATTGTATTCATACAATTTTCCAACCATCTTCTACCAGGAATTGTATCATCATCAAATACACAAACATATGGATTTTTAGCGTTCATAGCATAGTAAAATCTTGCCCAAACACCAAAGTTATAATTACAATATGCAACTGGTATTTCAGTTCCAATATCATAATTAATTAAATCATTATCACCTGGATTATTATACCAAAGTAAAATTTCAGTTGGAGGTAAAGTTTGATTCTTTAATGCCTCCATTTGTTCATTGAGGTTATCACCTCTTTTGTAACCATTTAATACAACTGTAATCATTATCTAATTCCGTTTATCATTCCATATTCATCAAAAGTTGGAGGTGAACCCCACTTTGATACCCACTTTTGTATATTAGCTTGTTCTGCTTTCATTTGTCTTTCTGAACTTCTACCATCATTTTCTTCTAATCGATGTGAACCTCTTGCACCAAAGTGCCAAACTAATGAAGTTGTTGGTAGAATAAATCTAAATCCATTTTGTAACATTC
>Ga0102963_1000988_pt1 | contig 12472 bp, 26 predicted proteins | sample SalPon2_C_H2O_MG_2_FD_84522 | JGI IMG/M metagenome (GOLD analysis project Ga0102963, IMG submission 84522) | Salt pond water microbial communities from South San Francisco under conditions of wetland restoration - Salt Pond MetaG SF2_C_H2O_MG | ecosystem: Environmental > Aquatic > Non-marine... | reverse complement strand
TTCCTGAAGATGTTTACTACTACGATAGTGACCTATCAGATTTATTGGAAGATACTATTAGAGGGCATTTTGACAAAGCATTTACTGATGGCACATTGGATGATAAATTCCCATTTGTCATATATGTGGATGATATTGAAACACATTATGTAGAATGTGCTATGGATGAATTAAAAGAAGAATGGATTTAAGATAATGACTTTTAAATTAAATAAATATGAGTGAATTGAGAGATTACAAACCCGAAACAGTGAGGAAGCACTGGACTGACAAAGTAAGGAAAGCTTTGGTCGGCAAAACAATTACCAATGTACAATATGTATCAGACAAAGAGGCTGAGGACTCAATGTGGTACAACAAGCCTGTTGCTATACAGCTTGACAATAAGTATTGGCTCGTGCCAATGTCAGATGATGAGGGAAACGATGGTGGTGCTATTGCTACTACCATCAAAGGATTAGAAACAATACCTGTAATTTAGATAGATATGAGAGAAGAAGCACACGAGTTAATTAACTTCGGCAACTCAAGAGAGACGGCTGAAGGAGAGGGAATGTTGAGAGTTATAGAAGCTATAGATAAGATACTCAACATAGACGGAGACGAAGCCACAGATGGCGAGATTATAGATATGATATATGAACTAATAAATAATTAAACATGAGAGTATATGTAATAGACACAACAAATCTCGATAAAGGTTTCGAGGAGATGAGTCAAGAAGAATTTATGACAGAATCTGAAAGACAAGGTAGGGTGTATTCCATACATGGATTTCAAAGAGCCTTCAATGAAGAAGAAGTGAATGTAAATACAGATGTAATTTTAATTAAATAAACATGAAGAGAACACCACAAGAAATCTATGACTACGAGAGTAAGAGAATAGATGAATATGAGGCTAAGCTAATGGCTTTGCTTGAAGAACTAAAGCTAAACCCTGATGTTCAGGACAGGATAATTTCACTATGGAATTGGAACGGACACGCAAGAGCAATAAAATCTAAAGCGTATCAGGACATGAAGAAAACAGAATTTGATGAGGAACATGAGTCATCAATTATGTTTGGAGTAGATAACAATCAATAATAATTTTAATAAAATGCCAAACCACGTATATAATGTAATCTCGGTTGAAGAAAAGTATGCCGAGAAGCTAGCAGAGATTGCTAAAGTAGGGCTGTGTAGATACTACAAGCCAATGCCTGAGGAGTTAGTAGGAACAACAAGCCCTCAGAGAATAGATGAGACAATGTCTAAGGAGGAACACGAAAGGCTAACAAAGAAGTATGGAGCTGCCGATTGGTACACATGGGCTAATCGAGAGTGGGGTACAAAATGGGGTTGTTACGAGGGAGAATATGAAGACGGACGTTATAGTTTTCAAACAGCATGGTCTCCTCCAAGTGGCAAGATATTCGATATGCTTGTCAAGGATATACCAGATTTTGATTACTTCTGGGAAGAAGAGCAGGGATATGGTGCTGAGATTAGCGTAGTGAAAGGAGAGATTGTAGAGCAACTTGAGTGGGGTATTCCTGATTGGGAATATGTGGAAGGAGAAGATGAAATCCTACTGCTAACGGAAGACTACGAAAACTATATGGGTAAATTCAAGAAAGGATATTACCAACATTATGACCTTGAGGGTGGCTACCTTGGGGATACATTAGAAGAAGCCAAAAATAAATTAATTTCATTTAAATCATAAATTATGAGTAAGTTAAAACTAACGAGAGGTTCACTCTCACAAGAACAAAAGCAATTTCTAATCGAAAACAAAGACTTAAGCCTCTCAAAACTACAGAGGTCATTCGCTAAGAAATTCAACAGAAGAATGTCTGTAAGAAACATGACTAATTTTTACAGAAGACTAGAGCCTGTACGCAAAGAGTCTCTTGACAAGGTGTCTATAAGTATATCCAAACACAAGCAGTGGAGTATGGACGATAACAAGTTCATAGTTATAGACGCTAAAGACAACAAGGTAGAGATAAACCTCGATGTGTTTACAAAGGAGTTTGTCAAAAACCTGTGTGCCTTTAAGAAACAGGCAGAGGAAAGAAAGTTCAATGAGAGCATTGAATTTTGGAATAAATTGTAAAAAAAATATGAACATTATGTTGCATATATAGTTTATTCTTATTATATTTGCGTATATAATTTTTCATACCCCCCCTCACAGAAGTAGTTTTAGGTAGTGTTAAGAGTTTTCATTTCAAGAGGGGGGTTTTTATATTAAAATTAAATCAAATGGGAAGAATGAAAGAAGTATTTGAGCGTGAAAGAGAGCTAACAAAACACCTCAAGGTTGATATGTTCAGCTATGAGGAGTTGAAGTTTTATTTCAAAAACTTAGGCGATTACTATGCCGGTAAACTCAAAACAGATGATGAAGCGAAATAAATTCAACAAGTATTTTGACATAGTGAGCGAAGCCTTTGGCTTAGATATACTCACTGACACAAGAAAGCGCAAGTTTAGTGAAGCTAGATATGTGCTGTACTACATATGCAGAGAGAACAACATGAGGCTCGAAGAGATAGTAGAATTTCTTGAAGAGAAAGGATACAAGGTTAGCCACACCAATGTTGTTCACGGACATAGAAACGTCTCGGCTATCCTAGATAGTGGAAGAGATGAAGAGCTTAGACAACTAATAGATTCAGTATTGTAATGTACACGCTACACGATGTATGGTACGATGCGTTAGATTCATACGCAAGTGCTAAGCTAAACACAGGAAAAGAAGAAGCTGTTTTTCTAATGGGAGTCAAGATTAAGAAAGATGACGATGGCATTACCATCTACAACACCAAGAAGGGTGGATTGTTCTACAAGGAAATCAATGATTCTCAGCTAGATGCTTTCCTAAATAACGGGTGGCTCGTTGGAGTGTACAATGTAGCTAAGGACAACGCTAAAAGTTCTTTAGATACCGTGATGACATCAATAAAAGAAGAGATGTCAGGTAGCAAGAACGAGAAGCGTTATGAATATCTCAAAGAAAAGAGAGTAGAATTGATGAATAAAATAAGCAGTTTAATTAAATTAATAGAAAATGAAAACAATAAACATTAAGGGTAAGGAGTATGTAACAGTGAATGAAAGGCTTATTCACTTCAGAACCAACAAAAACTATCAGGATTGGCAAATCCACGAGGATGTTATCTCTGTCGATTCAGAGGGTGGCATATTCAAGGTAACAATATGTGATAGCAACGGAGTGGTAAGAGCGCAGGCTCACGCTCAGGAGGATAGAGATTCAAGCTATATCAACAAGACTAGCTTTCTTGAGAATGGATTTACCTCAGCACTTGGTCGTGCCTTAGGTTATCTAGGCATAGGCATCGATGCATCAATCGCTTCAGCAGATGAGGTTGATATGGCTGTAAAAAAGCAAGAGCTTCCTGACAAGTTATCTCTGTCTGTTGGAGATGACAACTGGGATAAAGTTACAAGCTACATCAAAACAAACAAATCTCAGGGTAGCACCAAGCTATTGAAGGCTTTGAGGACTAAGTATGTTATCTCAAGACAAGTTGAGAAAGAACTCAATAGCATTATAGCTTGAGCGCTAAGGATATAGAACTTCTTAAAGATGACGAGCATTACTACGGAGAGTTGGGCAGAAAATACCTGTCTAACTCAGACGTAGGTGCGCTTCTCCACAACCCTAAGAAGTTTAAGCAATCAGGAGAAGAAACAAAGGCTATGATTGAGGGTAGATACTTTCACACAGCCATGCTAGAACCTGAGAAGTTAAGTAATTTTGAGTTCATAGACGTCGCAAGTAGGAATACTAAAGCGTATAAAGAACTCGATAAGCTTGTACTTCTTCAGAGAGAAAAGGAGTGGCTTGATGGACTTGTAGATACAATGAAATCAAACCTACACTTCTATGACCTTATATATAAGGAGAATAATGAGTATGAAATTCCGGGACTTGCAGAGATTGGAGGGGTTATGTGGAAAGGAAAGGCAGATGTTCTGACTGACGACTACATAATTGACCTAAAAACAACAAGCTCTATAGATGATTTCAGAAGGTCGTGCTATAAGTATAACTATGATTCTCAGGCTTATATATATAGGTGTATCTTTGGCAAGCCAATGATGTTCCTGGTTATAGATAAAACCACAATGAACATGGGTATATTTGAATCCTCTGAGGATTTTGTCCAAAGTGGAAAGGACAAAGTAAAGAGAGCCCTTGAAGTATACAATACGTTCTTTGCTCCTAATAGTGAGGGGGACATATCTAATTATTTTACCTATGAAGTACTTTAAAAGTTTGTTTCAAAAGAAACAAAAACCCGAACAGTTTTGGATTTGTATTCCAAAATATGTAAATTCGTCCGATGAATACGATAAATTTTTGGTAGACACCATTGATTTTATTCATCAAAATGTTAATATTAACTCTAAATTTAATAATTATGTCTAAACAAGAGAAAGTTTTCGCTGATGGTTTCGTATTCAAGCGAAGAGAAAATGCACCTGAATGGGTGATTGGTAACATCAGTGTCAAAGTAGAGGATGCTGTTAAGTTCCTAAACAACAACGCCAAGAATGGCTGGGTAAACCTAAACGTGAACCAAGCCAAGACAGGTAATGTTTACATTGAGCTCGATACATTTGAGCCAAAGAAGACAAGCAACTCTGTACAGAGCGAAAAGGTCGAAGCTGACCTTCCGTTGAACTTCTAGTCAAATAGAGGGGGTGTAAAAGCCTCCTCTTTTTTTCTCTATACTATGTTGATTTTTGTTCTCTATATATATATATATTTAATTCTATATACTTTTATTTTTTTTTCACACATCTAAGGGAAAAAATCAACATATTAACATAAAACACTATAAATCAAATACTTAGTAATTTAATTTCAACATGATAACTATATTCCGTAACATAAAAGAAACATCAACACCATTTTATAGGTCTGTTGATTTTATTATTGATAGGATAAGGAATGGCTCTTCAAAGGAATTGATTAAGGAGATAAGGTCTCAGAGAGATAAAGAATACAGAAACAAACTTAAGCAGAACCTGCCGGCTATATGCTTCTCAGGGAGGTTTAGCAAGCGTTCTGATGATTCTATTCTTGAACATAGCGGACTTATATGCCTTGACTTTGATGGGTACAAGACAAAGAAAGATATGAACGATGAGAAGGAGCGCATATCAAAGAACAAGCATACGTTCTCTGTGTTTGTTTCTCCTTCGGGGCTAGGGCTAAAGGTATTGGTTAAGATACCTCGTGAGCCTGACAATCATAAATCATACTTTAAATCATTACAGAGCCACTACAACTCGGATTACTTTGATACAACGTCAAAGAATATATCAAGGGTTTGCTATGAGTCATACGACCCGTTGATTTATGTAAACAATGATTCTGTTGTTTGGGATAAGGTTGAGGAGCATGAGTATAGACCTGTAGATAAGTACTCATCAAAGCCAACAATACCAATCACTGATGAGAATAAGATAGTTGATATCCTGATGAAGTGGTGGACTAAGAAGTACGGTATTGTAGAGGGAGAGAGAAACAATAACGTATATGTACTTGCGGCGGCCTTCAATGACTACGGAATAAACAAATCACTTGCTCAGTATATTATGGATAGGTTTTCCTCAAGTGACTTTACACAGCAAGAGATTAAGCAGACCATAGACTCAGCATACTCTCAGACACAAAACTTCGGCTCTAAATACTATGAAGATGAAGATAAGATTGTGTCTATACGTCAGAAGATTAAGCGTGGTGTGTCAAAGAAAGAACTCAAACAGAAGCTAATAGATGAGAGCAATGTAGAGGAGTTTGTTGCTGATTCTGTAATAAATCAGATAGAGAACGAGTCGAGCCGTAAGTTCTGGACAAAGTCAGACAAAGGTGTAATCAATGTTGTTCATATTCTTTTCAAGGAGTTTTTAGAGGACAACGGATTCTATAAGTACTCTCCTGAGGGTAGCAAGAACTTCATCTTTGTTCGTGTAACAAACAACCTTATCGACCACACATCTGAGGAGGAGATAAAAGATTTTGTTTTAGGTTATCTGATGGACGTAGATGACTTCTCTGTATACAACTTCTTTGCAGACAAGACAAGATACTTCAAGGAAGACTTCCTCTCTATGCTTGCACCTGTAGATGTTTACTTTATAGAGGATGACAAAAACACATCATATCTATACTACAAGAACTGCGCTGTCAAGGTTAAAAAGGATAGCGTAGATGTTATAGACTACGTTGACCTAGATGGTTTTGTTTGGAAAGACCAGGTGATTGATAGGGACTTCGATAGATGCGAAGCCACAGAATGTGACTTTAAAACATTCGTTGCTAATATATCCGGTAAAGACATAACGAGAGTTAAGTCAATGGAGAGTACAATGGGTTATCTTTTACACGGACACAAAAACCTTTCGTATTGCCCTGCTGTTATATTAAATGATGAGGTTATCAGCGACAACCCTATGGGTGGTACAGGTAAGGGTATATTTGTTAGCGCAATATCTCAGATGAAAAAGCTTGTCGTTATTGATGGCAAGTCATTCAACTTCGAGAGGTCGTTTGCTTATCAGCTTGTATCAGCAGATACTCAGACACTTTGCTTTGATGATGTCAAGAAGTATTTTGATTTTGAGCGATTGTTCTCCGTTGTTACTGAAGGTTTAACTCTTGAGAAGAAGAACAAAGACGCTATCAAGATACCATTCAGCAAATCTCCAAAGATAGTGATTACAACTAACTATGCTATCAAGGGCAAAGGTAGCTCGTTTGAGCGTAGAAAATGGGAGCTAGAACTCAAGCAGTATTACAGCAAAGACTTTACACCTCTACACGAGTTTGGTAAGCTTTTGTTCTCTGATTGGGATGAGGAGGAGTGGTGTAGGTTTGACAACTACATGGTAGGAAACCTTCAGACATACCTCGACAAAGGGCTTGTTAAGAGTTCGTTTGTTAACCTTAGAATTAGACAGCTATCGGCTGAGACATCACACGACTTCATCGAATGGTGCGGGCTTATCGACGGTAACCCTGTTACTGATAAGCTTGTTATGAATACTCAGATATATCTCAATGACCTGTACAATGATTTTGTATCTGACAATCCTGACTATGGTAAGAACGCTAAGATGACAATATCAAGGACTAGATTCTATAAATGGATTGAGGCATATGCCGTATTCAGAACAGGAACAGAGCCTATAAAAAGCAGGGATATGCAAGGTAAATGGATAAAAATGGTTAATGAAGATGGCAAGAAAAAAGAAGAAGATAGCCTCGCACTTAGTAGAGACGAAGAGTTTTTATTCTGACCTTAAGTGGTGCATAGAAAATGATTGGCAGGTTTATATTGTTCCAACTATAGCTAAGTTCTGTAGGATAGCCATACGAAAAGGCGGGATAACAACAGACGGAAAGCCTTATAAATATATAGACGGAGTGAAGCACACCAGTCAAGAGTTTCTTGGAAAGATAGAATATAAAAATCAAAACGATGCTCAGCGTGCTTTGCCTGATGTCTATAAAGAAATAAGGAAGCGATATGAATGAAGATTTTTTTAACAACAACATACACTTTGCTATGCTTAACTCGTATGATGTTATAGTAAACAATATACCTGTTGAGGATATACTTATGACAAGCATGCCGTTTCTTGCTCACAATCCTTTTGATGCCATATCAAGAGACGATATGGAGGGTATGCTTGAGTTCTTTGAGGCCCAGGAGGAGTATGAAAAATGTATAAAGATAAAAAAAATAATAGATGCAATTTAGAGACTATCAAAAGCAGATAATAAGCAGTGGCTCTGATGTACTTAAGAGTTCAGGATTTCTATACCTGTCTATGGAAGTGAGGACAGGGAAGACACTGACATCTCTTGGGATTGCTCAGAATGTTCACACTCATCATCTTCTGTTTGTGACAAAGAAGCGAGCCATAAGTTCTATTGAGGACGATTACAAAAAGCTAAATCCTAGTTACAAAATAAAGGTAATTAACTATGAATCATTACACAAGCTAAACCCAAGCGATAAGTATGACCTGATTGTTTTGGATGAGGCACATTCTATGGGAGCGTTTCCCAAGCCTAGCAAAAGAGCTAAGCAGGTCAGGGAGATTATATCGCTACACAGGCCGTATGTGATACTGCTATCAGGAACTCCGACTCCGGAATCGTATAGCCAGATGTATCATCAGGTTTATGGGATACCAACCAATCCTTTCGCTGAGTACAAAAACTTCTACAGATTTGCTGATGATTATGTGAAGGTTACAACAAGAAGGATAAACGGATTTATGACAAACGATTACTCAAGAGGTCGTGATAGTATTATTCAAAAGATGCAACCATATACCATATCATATTCGCAAAAAGAAGCGGGGTTTAAGTCTGAGATTGAGGAAGAAATTATGAGGGTTCGCATGAATCCTGTGACATACTCAATGTGCGACAGGCTTAAGAAAAACCTCGTGCTTGAGGGCACTGATGAGGTTGTGCTTGCTGACACTCAGGTAAAGCTAATGCAAAAGCTACATCAGATGTATTCAGGCACTGTAAAGTTTGAAAGCGGCAACTCTATGGTGTTTGACAATACCAAAGCAGAGTTCATACAGTCTACATTTGATGGAAAAAAGATAGGGATATTTTATAAGTTTAAGGAAGAGCTAAACGCTCTAAAGAGTGTGTTCAGAGATAAGCTTGTAACAGAACTTGACGACTTCAATAATACTGATTGTCACGCAATAGCACTTCAGATTGTTAGCGGACGTGAGGGTATATCCTTGCGTAATGCAGACTACATTGTGTACTACAACATTGACTTCTCAGCGACAAGCTATTGGCAGAGCCGTGACAGAATGACAACCAAAGACAGAACATACAACAAAGTGTATTGGATATTCTCTGAGAATGGTATAGAGGATAAGATATACAAAGCTGTATGCAAGAAGAAAGATTACACTATAAGACATTTTAAAAAGGATTTACTAAGTTTGTAGTGTGACTGAGCAGCAGATACAGAAGAAAAGAATAGACCAGCTTGAGGCTGATGGATGGTATGTGATTAAGTTAATCAAAACCAACAGGAATGGTATACCTGACCTTATAGCTATAAAGAAGGACGATGTGATGTTTGTTGAGGTTAAAAAACCCAACGGAGTTGTATCTAAATTACAGGAGTATAGAATGAAAGAACTAGAAAAATATGGAATTAAAACAGAGATATATAGAGGTTGAGACATTTGAGTTTGACCACTCATTCATAGACAAAATATCGTCAACATTTGGTGCGGTTGAGTCTATGATAGTTACAAAAAAGATAGATAGCCTTCATCTTAAAAAGATGTTATCAGACTCAAACTACACATTTGGAGGGGTGATATCTAGAAAAAACAAGAAAGACAAGTTTTTTTCAGTAGATATTATTACCTTTGAGAATAACGAGATAGGTCTCGTTGATGTAAATGAAATAGAATTAGACGAATATTTAGAATTAATAAGCCATGGCCAGTACTTTGAACATATCAACGACAACTCTTAGGAATATAGTAAATAGAGAGTTTCGTGTTAGTATAAATACAAAATCCAGAAAAAGAGAGGTAGTAGATGCTAGGTCTGTATACTTTTCTATATGCTATCACAATCTTAATATGACGTTGACGTCTATAGGAAAAACTCTAGGTAAAGACCACGCTACTGTACTGTGGGCTGTCAAAAAAGCAGACCAGATGTATGAGTATGACAAAATTTATAGACAAAAATACGATGATGTATTTAAGGCAGCTATAGAGGCAGGAAGTAAAAATGGTAAAATATCTCCAAGCAGGCTAAACAAGTCAATGCTAATGTCTGATGCATATATTAAAGAGCTTGTTGGTAAGGTAGAAAAGCTTGAAAACGAGAACAAGAATCTAAAGAATAGAATCGAAGGAGGAAATACACATAAACATATTCTAGGCGGAATCGATATACCAAACGAGTACGTTGATGAGGTTAGAGATAGAATTAAACTTTTTATTCAGTCGCTAAACTGGAAGGGCTCTGGAGATAAATGCAAGGTGTATAATTCATCTGAAGGAATAAGTGAAAATGTATATTAATATGAGTTACGGATACGAGGACATTGACAGGATAATAGATTTTAAAACCTGGACTACAAGAAAGAAGATTGACGAGCTGTTTAGGATAGATACATATATGTATACTAACCTTGGAACTGACTCTACAAAATTAGAAAAAGAGGCTGTGAAAAAGAAGTCAAGAGCCATATATAAGGCTATCTCAAAGATAAATCCTGAGGTTGGTAAAAATTTAATTTATCAAATGGATAAATAAAAGTTTGGTTTTTTAAAATATTTGTAATAGCTTTGGTTTAAAATTTAAGTTTTGTCAATAAAGAGGTCAAATTTTAATGGTATAAATTACGTCAACATGCTGATGGATGTTATATATGACGATGTCACTGATATATATGAATCTCTTATGGACGAGGACTTCGTCGCTATGAACAATAGCATAGACAGTCTTATAGCACTTCTTAAAGAAACAAAAGATATTCACCAAGATGAAACCGACAGATTATAGGCCAAGGCTTCGAGGAAACAAGAAGGCGGCTTTTGACAACATTACCAAAGACGAGAGAAGAATTCTTGTTATTGGTGACCTTCACGCTCCGTTTACGTTAAACGGATACCTTGAATTCTGCAAGGAGACCTACGCTAATTACAACTGCAATCAGGTAATATTTATTGGAGACATTATTGACAACCACTACTCTTCATATCACGAGACAGACCCCGATGGTATGGGAGGCGGAGAAGAGCTTCAATCAGCCATTGATGAGATTGCTTATTGGTATGACGAGTTTCCAAAAGCTGATGTGATTATCGGAAACCACGATAGAATGATTATGCGAAAAGCTCAGACTTCTGCGATACCAAAAGCATGGATTCGTGAGTACAAGGATGTTCTTGAAGTTCCTAAGTGGAACTTTGTAGAGCGTGCTGTATATGATGACATTCAGTATATACACGGAGAAGGCGGTACAGCTAGGACTCGTGCTAAGAACGATATGATGTCTACAGTACAGGGCCATATACACACTCAGGCTTATAACGAGTGGATGGTTGGTAAGAACTTTAAGATATTCGCCATGCAGGTTGGATGTGGCATTGATGCCAACGCTTACGCTGCTGCTTATGCCAAACATTTTAAAAGACAAGCTATAGGCTGTGGCGTTGTGATTGGAGGTCACACAGCAATCAACTGTTTAATGGAACTGTAATGAAAGAAGAAGATTTAATTGACTTAGGGTTTGAAAGAACTGATGTAACCAAAGAAGAAAGTGGTGGCCCAAATGATTGGCACTACTATACTTATGATTTTACAAGAGACTTCGCACTAATTAGCTGCGACAGCGATGAGGCTGCAAAAGAAGGTTGGTCGGTTGAGTTCTTTGATGAGGGAAGCAGTATAAAGTTCAAGGAATACCCTAAATTAAAATCTCTCATTGCATTAATTGAAGACGCAAAGGTATGAGATTTAGATTAATACAAAACGCATCGGCATTTTTTGTAATACCAACTATAACGGTAACACTTGACAAGATTTGGTACGGACACAGAGAGATAGCTTTAGTGTGGCTAAAGTGGCATGTGTGTTTAGAATGGGGATATGAAAATTAAAGTAAGCAGATACCACAGCCAATGGGGTCTTGGAGTGTATTTTACACATTTTAATAATGTATACAACTCTATTGTACTTGATTTGATTTTCTTTTACATAGAGTTGATTATAAAAGATTATGATGATGAATATGTGGAATACGAATAGCACATACGATATTATAGAGAGCGCAGAGGACAGAAAGAAAATGCCTGTATATTCGGGTGTTATCAAGTATTTCCCTGATGCAATCAAGGAAGTATCTAAGTGTAGTTATGCGGGGCAACAGCAACACAATCCTGATAAGCCACTAGCTTGGGATAGAGATAAATCAGGAGATGAGCTTGATGCTCTTGCAAGACATCTGATAGATGCAGGAACAATAGATACAGACGGAATACGCCATTCGGCTAAGGTAGCATGGAGGGCTTTGGCTAATCTTCAAAAAGAAATAGAGAATGAAAAAGGATTATAGCAAAGCAATAGCTTGGACTACAATAAGTTTGCTGACCTTTTTAATATGGTCAGGTATATATAATCTTATATTCTAATGAGAAGGTGTAACGTATGTAAACGAAACAGACCTAATTGGCTGTACAAGACATCACAAAAAAAGACTTGTAGAAAATGTGAGTACAGCTGGTGGCGTGATTTGCTCAGAATAATGGTCAGAGACAGAAGGCTTACTCCTGTTGAACGTTTATCGACAAGAGCTGGTTATATGGGCGCTGGATTTTTAATGGCAGGACAATGGACTGTAGAGCCGGGCTTATTCATTGCTGGATTTATTCTT
>Ga0102963_1000984_pt1 | contig 12494 bp, 14 predicted proteins | sample SalPon2_C_H2O_MG_2_FD_84522 | JGI IMG/M metagenome (GOLD analysis project Ga0102963, IMG submission 84522) | Salt pond water microbial communities from South San Francisco under conditions of wetland restoration - Salt Pond MetaG SF2_C_H2O_MG | ecosystem: Environmental > Aquatic > Non-marine... | reverse complement strand
CCAGTAACCTCAATAGGACCCCTATTAGGAACCCCGGTAGGACCCCCACTCCCTGACCTGCTATTTTGTTTTATATTGCATTTTTGTGTTACATTACTTTCATTAAGATCACGCGCGGTAACACCCGGTTGACATATAGCTATCTGTGTGTTACAATTTACATTGTAACCAGATGGTAAATACTTATCACCAGAACAATATTCCATTCCGCATGGTAAACTATTCATAGCTATATCTTCAGGAAGGCCGAGTTTTTTCATATTATCAACTAACTTTTTAGCCTTGAAACAACCAGCTGCATTGGAGTTACTTTTACACACAGTTGAATAATTTGTAACGTTATAACACGAACATTTTCCATTTGTGGGATTTGATTTACAATAATTTTGATATATTTCTTCCTTATTTGTAATATTACCACACATACCTGTATCAGTTATATTAGAACCTTTTGAACACCAAGATTTTAAAAGTGTATCATGGACAGTCGCCCCCAAATTTTGAGAATTACAAATATTCTTTTTATTTTTCATGTTGTTATCCTTAGAACAAAATCTTTTACCAACTTCTTTATTTACACTATTCTGAATACATGTTTTATCATTTGGTAACTTGAACATAAGATTTTTTTCTTTACTACATAAATGTTCAATTAGATCTGTATACATATCTAATCTTTCATCACCATCTGGTATATTTGCTCTCACCTGTCTAATCTTTGTTTCATTTTCATCGTATGCACATGCATATCTAGGTGGATTTGGATCAAGCTTATTATCTTCTCCTCTTCTGACTCTGTTTCTAATCGGATATCTATCACCACCCGCTGGACATGGATCCTTCCTAACACCAGGTTTTATTTCATATTCACCATGGTGATTTTCATGAAACATTCCTGGTATCCATTGAGGAATCCCGTACACATTCATTCTTCCGACAGCTTTAGTATCATATGGAATTCTTTTAATACTTATACCAGATACTTCCCCCACCATATCACCAAGATTCCAATAACCTTCGGAATATGCAGTCGCAGGTGACCAACCTCCACCTTTTTCTTTTATAAGTCTATCAAAATCTCCAAAGTGATTATGTTTAGTTAATATCACGGAATATTTATCATCACCACAATTTCTTAATTTAACTGCCATTCCAACATCATTATCTATAGCACCACTAAAAATTGAATCCTTATCTGGAGATAATCGATATGCTTGTGGTCTATCATATGGATATGTAATATTTCCATCCCTATTATCTACAATGTCAACGTAACAAGTATTCGCAATCCTGTTTTCCTGTTTTTTTTTGTAAAAAGCTTTTGATTTTTCAAGTTCTTCTCTAAGTTTTTTTTGGTATGCAACCATTTCCTCCCTAGCTTTTGCAGCTTCTGCTTCTGCCTTCTCAGCAGCTCTTTTCGCTGCTTCTTCTTTTTTCTTTTTCGCTGCTTCATCTCTCTCCCATAGAGCATTAGCAGCAGCAGCTTCAGCTGCAATCTGGGCTGCAATCTGGGCTGCTAGAGCCTCTTCCGCTTTCTTTTTTTCAGCTTCTGCAGCTGCCGCTGCTTGTATTTGTGCATGTATATTTTCAGGTTTAAAAAAAGCAAACGCCATTTATTAATATTATATATCATTTTATTTTGGAATTGTAATAATACCATATTTTTTTTTCTAAATTATTATAATGGGAGCTGGAAACAGTAAAAAGCAAGTTATAGAACAAACGTTTAAAACTGATATACTCAACAAAGAGATTCAGAATTTTATATCAAATAATTCACAGACTGTATCAGCAGCCGGATACAATACCCAAACGGGGAAGGTGCGAATTGGAGGTGATGTTTACGGTTGTGATATTATGTTACAACAAAATATCAATTCAAAAACTACATCTACCGGTGTACTTGATGTTGAACAATTGGCTGAACTACAAAAAATGGTAGAAAGTAAATTAAAAACAGAGGCAAATGCTGAACTTGATAAATCATCACAAATGGGTACCGTAGATTTCGGATCTAAATCCAATCAAGAAGTTAAAACAGAGGTAGAAACTATAATTACAAATGTATCTGAACAGACATTTTCTCAGAATAATTATAATGAAATACTTTCTACACAAACAAATACACAAGATATGGATTTTGAAATAGCAGGAAATATTGATTGTAGGGAAGGAGGTGGTATAGATCTTAAACAGGATATCACTTCACAGATTGTAGCTAAAGCATTAACTGAATCTATGATGGATGCCTTTGTAGAAGCAGAACTAACGGCTAATATTATTACAGAGTCGGAAACAACAGTGACTTCCTCAGATGAGGGTTTTGCCGGTTTAGCGGATAGCGTTTTGGGTGGTATAGGAGATATAGTGGGAAATATTTTTGGTAGTAATGCATTTATTATTATTGCAATAGTTGTGGCGGTTTTGGGATTTATATTCCTACTTTTGAAATCTGGCGGGATGAAGGGTGGTAGAAAATCATCATTTCAACCCACACAAATGCCTCAAATGCCACAAATGCCACAAATGCCACAAATGCCACAAATGGCTATGGGTGTGCAATTTAAAGGAAAATAATTAAAGAAATCATTTACTTTAAATAATAATGATTCTCAGCATTGATGTGGGAATTAGAAATCTAGCAATGTGTTTATTCGATGAAACATCAAAACATATTAAACAGTGGGATGTTTCCGGGATACCACCTGAACATAAAGATGGTGTGTACGTTTCTTTGAGAGATCATTTAGATGAGCGGTCATGGGTGTTGACGGCTGACACTATTCTCATAGAGAAACAACCTGACAAAAACAAAAAAATGAAAATGGTGGAGCACTTCTTACATGCATATTTTGTCATAAAGTCCCCAAAGTCGGAGACTATCATTTACGATGCACGATTCAAGGTGCCCGATGTGGCTGGACCTGGTAAAAAGCAATATGCTAAGAGGAAAAAGACCTCCATAGAGAGATGTGAAGTCTTTATCCATGAAAATGCATGTAATGCTGAATGGATACCTATATTTAACAAATCAAAAAAGAAGGATGATCTCGCGGACACTGTTATGCAGGCAATAAGTTATACAAATAGAATACCACCCAAAGCCTCCAAGGCTCCCAAACCCCTAGTGGCTCGAAAACCCAATGAAAATCAAAAGGCCACTAAATATTCAAAATCTAATCTCGCGTGGATTTATAAAAATAAACCCAAGTGTGAATGCCTAGAAAACAATAAAAGATTCATGAAGGATCTCAAGAGGTACTACAAAAATCTGGACGAACTCATTGCTGAGATAGGGTAATTTTAACTATACTAGATCCCCTAAATCCCTCAATGTTAGTGATTCCCTTCTCTTTACAAAACTGTGTTACTGCAGCTTCTACTCCACTGTGGGTAGTATAGTCGTGACATAAAATGACTCCACCGGGTTTCATTTTAGGGTAAACAGCCTTCAGATCCCTAAGAGTACCAAAAATAGAATGATCTCCATCGATAAATGCAAGATCAATGCTTTTATCTTTGTGAATACCGAGTGTATAGGAACTATCACCCCTAATGGGTATAACAATATTTTGAAGATTATTATTTCTTACATTTTCATAATATTTCAAAAAATAATCTTCACATTCCGGTGGTGGCCCACTTTCAGTAGTGAGATCTTTCATGTTTTTTTCCCAAATATCATGGGAATAAATGGTCGTACCATGTTTCGTACAGAGACCTGCGAGCACACTGCTACATCCCAAATAACTACCAGTTTCAATGTAAAGGGAATTAACTGGTAACTTATGGTATTCACTTATAAGTGCAAGTGTGTCATTTTGATTAAGGGTACCCTTCACACCATTAACAAAAGTATAAGCGATGCCGTCAGAATCTACTGTAAAGTCAAGATCCATATATAGTTACTGGGTGCTAGTCTTTTAACCAATTTACTTAAAGATATAAAAGTATAAATACATAAATGGAAAAAGTACATGACCATGGCTTCGTTAGACTTGTTGATCACATGCCCCGTGAAAACCTAGATAATGCCATTGTTCAGGCGGCTAGGGTATCCTACGGTGACGGGACAAAAACGACTCGTGGTGACACTGGTCTCATTAGGTATCTCATGCGCCACTGGCACACTACACCATTCGAAATGGTGGAATTTAAGTTTCACATTAAGATGCCAATTTATGTTGCTCGTCAGCACATGCGGCATCGTACAGCGAGTATTAATGAATTATCTGCTAGGTATTCGATCGTGCCAAAGGAATATTATACACCTGAAGAAGTGAGAGGTCAGGCAAAAATAAATCGTCAGGGGTCAGAGGGAGTTGTTGATATAGATACTAAGCAGATGATTCAGCACCATGATGATTCATTTGCTATGTACGAGGAACTCCTAGAAAAGGGTGTATGTAGGGAGCAGGCCAGGGGTAATCTCCCGCAATCTACATACACAGAGTTTTATTGGAAGATTAACCTTCATAACCTTCTTCATTATTTGCATCTCCGTATGGATGCACATGCTCAGCAAGAGATTCAAGATTATGCAAAGGCTATTTACAGACTCGTGGAGCCATTGGCACCCATAGCCATGAAGGCATTCGTTGACTTTAGGGTTAATGCAGTTACCCTCACGGGTCCGGAGATTAAATATATTACAGAAGGAACACCCATAGAATCTCCCGGAGAAAAAAGAGAATGTGAAGATAAATTAAAAATTTTGGGCTTAGATAAAAATATCACAAAAGAATAAAATGTCAGCTCTCCCCAATATCCCTTTCTTCCCCACAACCAGTATCCAAGATAAGTTCAAGAAGTTTCGCAAGAATATGGACAAGCAGCACAACGAGCGTATGAAGGAACTTGGAGATAAAATTAAGGACATCGCGGACAAGGAAACCAAGCGTGCCAAGGACATTGCTCAGGAGCACAAGGACTTTTTTACACCTGAGAAAGAAGCACCTAAGAGTACTACACAGATTGACTTTTACGAGAAATAAATATATTACATATGATTCATATATACGGTAAAATAAACAACGTATTTATGGTGTCATCCTTTAATTTCCATTGGAACCCTATTCATTATTTCTTCTGTAGTCTTTACAAGTTTATTTTTACCGTCATGATGAAAACCATCCTCTATTAATTTTTTGTATTTTTCCACATTTACATCAACATTACATTCATCATGACAGTGAGCATAATGTCTTATTTTATTAGCTACGAAATGCTCATCACCAAATGAAGACAGGTGCCACCCAGCATCTTTATATTTTGGTACAGACCATCTCAGTTCACGGAGTTGTTGAGGTTGAAAATGTTTGAGAATATATTTTCTCGTAATCACTGTTCCAAACCAAGGTTCAACTTCATTCATAAAATTAAAATTATATTGAAATCCTACCATGTGATACGACGCAGCCTTGACATTCTGGGGTATATAAAGGTATTCCCTATTTGGTATTTCATCGACATCCGAAATAAGAACAAATGCATCATCTGGAATATCATCGAGACCCCTGGTAATACAGTTACGTTGGTAATTTTCCCTAATCCATGGATTGTGGGAATCTGGATTATCTTCTACAACAATATGAATTATTTTATGTTCCCATTCCTTGAAAAGTTCCTTATTATTTTTGTAATATAAATCTTTTGGTTCACCTCTGTGTGTTACAGTAGATTCAACAATTACAAACTTATCAACCTCGGGGGATAAGTATGTAAGACGTTTCTTTAACACATCAATTTCATTGTAAAATGTAAAACAATCGACAATCATTGTTATTGTTATCACATCTTTATTCTTTAATCCCGGATAATACATTGTATAATACAAGAACAATCATGAACTCTGTGATGTATCCTTTTTCTAATGCAACAATTGCCATGAGTAAAACATATTGAGAGTTTCTTATTTCTTTTTGTGTTTTTTCTATAGACCTTCGAACGGATGAACGTGACTTCTCTAAGCCTAGTACAGCCGTACTAATATCCCTAATACGCGAAGGCATTTCTGTTGTAGCGCTCACGAGGTCATTAATATCAACCAGATCCGAAATCTGTTCCTTTACAAGAGGCTCTAGGTATTCAAAATATGTAAAGTCTGGATCCAATCTTACACATGTACCCTCCACGGTAGAGAATGTTTTTGCCAAGTATACAAAGGATGTTGGGACTATGAAAGGTTTTTTACGTGCAAGTCTCAGTAAAACTTCATCTTCCATAATATCATTAGCTACACTTTTACCATCTAGGGTTTCTAAGTAGTTGAGGACTGTTTTGAAAAAAAGTTTAATATCTTCCTTGTCACTCGTGGCTGGTAATATAACTCTTAGATCAATGAGTATATCAACTATACCTTGGGTATCCCTATTCACTATACAGACGAAAAGTTTTTTAAAACCATCCATGAGATCTGGGGATAGGGGTATTATCAATCCAAAATCATAGAAAACAAGTTTACCATCATTTGTAAAACCTAAGTTTCCAGGGTGTGGATCCGCGTGGAAGAATCCCTTTTCCATGGTTTGAATGATGTATGAGTTGATGAGAGCTTTACATATAGTTTTTTTATTTATATTTGGATCCGTAAGTTCTGTCAGTTTAACTGATTCTATATACTCCATCACAATCATATCATCATTACAATACATAGGGTAAACCATAGGCGCCGTTACCCATTCATACTCACTCATGGCTTCTCTAAATCTTATGGCATTTTCAGTCTCTAGTTTATAATCTGTTTCACTTAACAGGTATTCAATAGATTCTTGTAATACAGTATTCGTACCCACACCCGTATCCACACCCAATCCCTCAAGAAAATCGACAATTTTCACAATATTATCAGTATCAAACTTCATAATTTCGTAAATCTCTGGACGTTTAACTTTTACTATGACATCTTCCCCAGACATTAATACAGCCTTATGAACCTGACCTATACTAGCTGATTTATAGGGTTTCATGTCAAATGAATGAAATAGAGACACGTCTAGTGTATCTTTCAAATCCACGGGTGGTACATTATCTTGGAGAGATTCCAACTCTCGGGTGAACTCCACTGGATATAAATCTGTACGTGAAGAAAGTATCTGTCCAAGTTTGATGAAAGTGGGACCCAACTCTATCAACTGATCCCTTGTCCACCTTCCTAGAGTGGCCTGATCCCTCGTGAATGTTTTACGAAATAAGAACTCACCAGCGAATCTCCACGTTTTTAGACGTTGCTTTCGTTTTGGGTTGATAATGGTGCGGGGTTGTTGTGCCACCAAGCTACATGCCATCTTATCTAATAAATATAAAGTTTTCTTTATACAATATAACAAAGTATGTGGTGGATATTTATAATTTTATATTTTTCATATTTATTTTTAGGACCACACTGGGAAAGAAAAGTTTTATTGGGACAAAAATTAGATATAGTTAAAGATACACGAGAACTGTTAAGACGTTCAGTCTTTATTTCTTATGTATCATTACTGTATACCGCGTGGTTTTTGTACACTAGAAGTTATAGCGCTTTTATAAATGCAGCCTTATTATCACTACTGTCTACTATAGCATACATAGATGCATATGGACCTGAGGATACCATACCTTCTCATATAATTTTGAATATTTTTGTCTTGATAATGGGATCGAATATTTTGGATCTACAAACTAATTTAACTTTTTTACTTTTACTTTTTTATTTAGTTATGAAAAAAAATATTTATAAAAATTAATTTTATATATCATTTTCAGACCCATCAAGCCACATGTCTACTATAGTTTCGTAAAGTAAAGATGTTAATGCAAACTTATAAGCTAAAAATCCAATCAATGTATAACCGTAATCAAATTGAAAATCATGCCCCATGTTCCACGTCTTTTCAAAAAGTGCTGTAGCTAAAGGTATTAACAGTTGTTTTTGAGTAGAAGTTTCAAAATTATCAACATATCTCTGTAATAAATACAGGTACCCAAACGAACTTAATGACCCGAGGGATGCAGATATCCCTGCCTCGATCCCTTTTGTTAATAATATAGAACCGCTTATACCAGCGCCATATACCAACGTAGTTTTTTTCAATTTCGTTTTCAATTTTGGGTATGTGTTTGGAACTTTACAAACAGCTTGCATATTTTAAAATGGTTGTATACCTTTAAATGTTACCCCCTTTGACATGGTTAAGAATAATTTTGATTTTCTCATATCATCATATGACATAAGGAGCCAACGATCCCAAAACTCTTCGCTGTAAATACTTTCCCAATCCTCTTTATGACTTTTTTCCACTTTTAGCATTTTTCTATGTATTTCAAAATGATCACTCTCTTTTATAACATCCTGTGGGATTATGGCACCTCTTCTGATGAGAGATTGTCTCATGAGCGTTGGACTTTTGTGATCTATGTAATAACCCTTATTGACATCACCAAAATCAAGTTGGATTTTTTCTGGTAAAATAACTCTAAATCTTCTGTTTATGGATGGACTCGGTAATAGTAAAATACTCATTAAAGATTAAAAACATTATAATTATATAGCAATAATGCATCAAGATTGGGAACCGGTTGTATTGAGAAAAAAGCCTGCACCTACACAATTTACACAATCCCCGGGTCCCACAAAGGAACAAAAATTGGATAGAGCCGAGGAACCATCGAGTCATAAAAAGGTTACTGGATCGATGGCACAGGCTATCATGAAGGGTCGTATGGCTAAGAATCTCACACAGTCTCAATTAGCTATACAAATAAATCAAAAACCAAATGTTATCCAAGATTATGAAAAAGGTAAAGCCATTCCCAATCCCAAGATTTTACAGGATTTGAGACGAGTTTTGGGTGTCGTAATAAAATAGAAATGTATTATAATGGAAATACATATAGTAGGCGCTGGGCCCACGGGTCTTACAGTTGCATGGGAACTTTTAAACATAAACAAGAAACATGTAGTTCATATATATGACAAAAAATCTGGAGCTGGTGGATCATGGTGGGAACCCAGTATAACGGAACGTGATTTACATGCACACAGAGTAGTATTTAGGGATACATTTGTCAATACAAATAAAATGTTTAATGAAATGGGTATATTGTGGGATGAAATATTTTATCCTATGGATACAACACCACCTTCTCCAGTTTCTTTAACTTTTAGGGATTATTTTACTCTTATGTCTCTAGCATTTAGAGTTACCTTACAACCAAAAAAATATTCTAAACTCACAGTCAAAGAATCTATCGGGAAGCTTAGTGAACAGGGTGAAAAGTTAGTAAAGTCGGCCACCCATATAATAGATGGTGTTCATTGGAACATGATGACCGCTTATGAGTTTGTAAAAACTTTTGATTTTGTGGGATTGTCCCGGCCTCACACCCAACGAGTATCTGGAAAAGTTATGGGTGACAAAATGAGAGATGCTTTAATTAAGAAAGGGGCTATATTTCACTTTGAAAAGGAGGTTGTAGATGTTGAATATGGCGATGGTTTTGTAGCCACTTTCAATGATAATACAGTTGTGAACCGTGGAATGTTGATTTTATGTCTAGACAATAGACAAGCGTTACCCTTCATAAAAAACAATTGGCCCGAGGGAACCCATAAAACAATAAAGTCATCTGCTTATGAGTGCATTAATGTCCTCTTGGATTATGATGAACCGATATCATTACCATCGTATTTAGATATTTCTATGAACACTGAATGGACATTGATACCAACCGTATTGTCAGATGGTAAAACAGTCTCATGTGGATTGGTGAGACTCACTAAGGAAGTCATCAAAACAAATCCTGACATGTTAAAGGCTAAAGTTTTAAAACAACTGGGTTTACCAGAGCCTAGGAATATTCGTATAGGTTGGGGTTCAGAATGGAATGGGGATAGATGGGTTTTTGATCAATCTTCTGGTATAATAAGTAAGTATGGACACGTTCCTTTCTTTGGTAAAAATAAACATGTGGCGCTCTGTGGTATGATGTCAAAAAGGAAAGTTCCCTTCGCTAGCATGGAGGCCGCTGTGGAAGTTGGAAAAATATTTTGTCATGAAACATTTAAAACTCGTGGACCCACGTATCCAATTTTATTGAGTGAAATTATATTAATTATTTTAATTTTAATTTTCATTGTATTAAAAAATAAAATAAATATTAAATTATGACTTTCAAGTGCATCATCCACGAGCCCATGTACGAACATAATAACAAAAAATATATTCGTATCGTGGTGAATCCCATGTCCCGAAACTTTGTTACCCATTGGCACCAAAAAACCCCTCTTAATGGTGATGTTCGTGATAATCCTCTCGATGGTAATATTTTAACAGTAAAGGTTCCTTACAGATATAGACGGGTATTATGTAAGGTAGAGGGTACAAAACCAGTTCAATCATTGTCCAAGGGTGACGAAGTTGAAGCGGATATAGAGTTTATGGGATCTTGGCACAAGGATAAATATTGTGGATGGTCATGGAAGTTGAAACATATAAAGTTTATATCCGAAGATATATTATGAGTTTAACACGATCGGGGTATATTTTACCAGAAACACAGGAAATTAAAAACGAACTCACTGTTCGTGCAGTTGTGAACAGTGAGTTTGGATTTCCCCCACCACCCTTTAAAGTTTTTAGAAAATCAAAAAATGGATTGTGTGTACCAAGATTTTACGGTCAAGAAAAAAATGGTTTAGCCACTGATGATAAAAGACCTGAACCAAAGCGAGTAAAAGTAAACTTTGTTGGTAAATTGAGAGACGAAACATTTCAAAACGTTGCACTCGAAAAAGCGATTCAAAGTGGTCACGGTATTCTTTCTCTACCGTGTGGCTACGGTAAAACTACAGTTTCTTTAGCAATTGCATGTAAACTTAGGTACAGAACGATGATTATTGTTCATAAAGAGTTTTTAGCAAATCAATGGAAAGAGAGGATAGAGCAGTTTTGTCCAGGTGCGACCATAGGTAGGGTGCAGCAGGATAAAAAGGAAGTAGAATGTGATTTTGTCATTGCGATGTTACAATCTCTTTCCCTAAAAGAATATTCATACGAAGATTTTGATTCTATAGGAACACTCATTGTAGATGAGGCACATCATATTTGTGCAAAAGTTTTTTCACAGTCTCTATTCAAATTGTGCCCTAAACATATTTATGGTCTATCGGCTACACCAAATAGGAAAGACGGTCTTACTAAAGTTTTACACTGGTTTATGGGTCCAACCTTTTTTTCAGTAGAGAGAGAAAATCAACAACAGGTCGATGTTTTTCCAGTGGAGTTTGATTCTCCGCGATTTAGGGACCCCCCGCCGTGTACACGGTTTGGTAAATTGTCACTCGCTACTATGATAACGGAGCTTACGGAGATGAGAGAAAGAAATAAACTAATAGTTAACACGATTAAGAAGTCCTTAGGTACCACGAGACATATTCTCGTATTAAGCGACAGGCGCCAGCACTGTGAAATGTTACATCAATGTTTTCCCAATACATCCGGACTCTACATGGGTGGGATGAAGGAAGAAGAACTTTCAAAATCTAGTACAAAAAAAATAATTTTCGCCACATTTAGTCAAGCCCATGAAGGTTTAGATATACCCAGTTTAGACACTGTTATTTTAGCAACCCCAAAATCTGATATTGTTCAATCGATAGGAAGAATTATGAGAGAAACAAAAGGTAAGAAAAATAATCCACATATTTATGATATATTTGATCAATGGTCAGTATTTTTTGCAATGTATCACAAAAGATTGAAAGTTTATAAACAGGGTGGGTTCAATATACCCAAGGTAAGTGACAATGATAGTGTTTTTCCCACTGGAAAATGTCTTGTACAATTATAGGAATGACTTGTTCCGTAGGACGAGCCACACAAAAATATAAAGGGTCATCCGCAGCTTCGACGCTTCAAGATGTAACCGAAAATGGTAACACTACTACTTTAAGTATCGTAACGGATTCGTATTTTATTGGTGATGGTAGTTTGTTGAGTAACATAGATGCAACCCTTCAACAAGTTACAGATAACGGAAATACTACCTCAAACACCATACAGTTTACAAATACCTCAAACTCAATCGTAGCCAGTGGTAACGTGATAGCTGCATATTTTCAGGTTGATGGTAGTTTGTTAAGTAACATCGACGCAACCCTTCAACAGGTTACGGATAATGGAAATACTACCTCAAATACCATACAGTTTACAAATACCTCAAACTCTATTGTAGCCAGCGGTAACGTGATAGCTGCATATTTTCAGGGTGATGGTTCCCAACTTACGAATATTCCAGGATTCGGGGGATATGGAACTTTTCAACAAGTGACTGATGAAGGAAATACTACATCAAATACCATTCAATTTACAAATACCACAAACTCCATTGTGGCTAGTGGTAATATATCTGCACAAAGGTTTTACGGAGATGGTACTACTCTCACCGGTGTAGCCTTGTCATCAGATCTAGCCTCAAATGCCATTAGGGTTACAAACCTTGAGTCTAACTTG
>Ga0102963_1000974_pt1 | contig 12599 bp, 15 predicted proteins | sample SalPon2_C_H2O_MG_2_FD_84522 | JGI IMG/M metagenome (GOLD analysis project Ga0102963, IMG submission 84522) | Salt pond water microbial communities from South San Francisco under conditions of wetland restoration - Salt Pond MetaG SF2_C_H2O_MG | ecosystem: Environmental > Aquatic > Non-marine... | reverse complement strand
ACACATCAGTATACAAAAATAAAACCTATACCAAAATACAAAATAGAGAACCAACTACAAAAAAGACGAATAGACGTTGAAAATGCAGATTTATTGACTCGGTTAGCAAAAGTAAGAGCTGCAACACACACGCATCATCATATATCTGTAATACGACAACTGCAATTGAAAAAACATCTTACACGAGTGAAAAAAATAACCGAATTACAACGTATTCAAAAAGGTAATGCTCAGTTATTGAATGCTATTCAAAAGGTGAAGCCTAGTATATGTATAGAAGAATTTGAAAAAGATTTTGAAAGGTCGCGAAAAATAATGAAAACTATGTCGCTTTATCCAGAATACATCAGATAAACCCATTTACAATTCATTAAATAAATCTAATTCATACAAACCATAATATTGTATATCATTATCGCTGAATGTTATATTATCCTGAATTGGTTCTATCTCGTCTTCTTCATTTTCTTCTTCTTCTTCATTTTCCACAAAACATGCAAATCTTCGAATGTGGTGCAAATTTGAAACAGATAAAGGTATAGCTGAAAAAATGTAAATATTGTCATATAATTCATGGTCAATACTTGGTGGAACTAATAATTTATCATTGTTGGATTCATCTGTTTTGAATAAATTTATATATTCTCCATTTTCTGATTCGTCACAAATGTAACCTATTTTAGGAAATTGAACTTTAATACTTTCTTTTGTGCTCAGATAGTGTAAAAATTCGTATTGTTTAAATAAATTCACAGATACGTTTGATATGGTTATATTACGAATATTGCCGGCATTGATAATCTCATCAATAATAGCCCATTCCATGGGTTCTGGTTTGACAAAAGATTCGGAAGACATATCAACAAATACAAAAATATTATTGTTTTTATCTTCTAAAAAACCTTTGTACATGGTTTCCATGTTCAGGATTGTGCTTGTTTGTTTTTCAAAAAAAGAATTTATCTGATTCAAAAACTCTTCGTCAATCAAACTTATATCAGAGGTTTCGTCAGTATCTTCGCTAGAAGAAATAATTCCATATTTACTCTCATTTATTTCAATAAAAGGACGCATATTCAAATCAGTACTAGGGAATTCATAGTTGTTATTAATCTTTGAAAAAAGATATCGTATGTAAGGTAAACGTAGTGTTTGTACTACTTCGTATAAACATAAATGTAAAGTGTACTGCTTCAAATAATCTCTTTTATATTCAATATCCAATGACAATGAATCTTTTTCTAAATATTTGAAGACTACCTTATCATCCAAAGGAGCAGTGGTTTTTTTGGTAGAGGTAATATCAGTAAGAAAGGCATCTTCTTCCTCTTCAATCTCCAAATGAGTAGTAGATGGGGCATTCATAAAATGTTCAGTTAAATAATGCTTCAATTCGTTTTCTGTAAAAGGCATATATAACAATTCTTCTATACTATACTATATTTATATCTTTTATCTCAGTGCAAAATATAATTTATTGAAACCACATAAATAATTACTCATACTATAGCATATACTACTACACAGTACATATTCCTTTCTCACATTCCAAACATGGCAGACTACAATGATAACAATTCCATAGGTAACAATTCGGAACATTTGTTAAGCGAAGAGCCTTATCATTATGAAACTTTTCCAGATGATGATATTCAAAGTATTTCAACAGAATCATCTGCAAATGAAGAGTTTTCATTAATAAAGAAAAAGCAGAAAAATAAGAAGAGTAATAAGAAAAAGGATGATAAAGGGTATCGTAAAATCAAAGGAAAAGAAGGTAAATTCGAATATTTTGCAACAAGTATTATTCCTGGTCTCTGTATTAGAGACCCTATTTATGGTCGTCATATGGATAATCATCGAGTAGGTTCAACCGATGAAGATTTGTATTTTAAAGTCACTTATATAGCTAATGGTGTAAAGGAACCAGACCATCTATATTATGATAACCCGGAACAGTTTGAGAGTCATATGAACTGTAATATTAAAGCTGAAACAAAACAAATATGGGCTGATAAATATCAAATTGCTCTGCGAAATATGGAAAAGGCAAATTAAATAATATAAAAAAATATTTTTTTATTGAACAATGCGATTTATACTGTATACATTTCTAGTAACGTTTTATGAAAATAATTTACATATAAAAAATAAAGGTCCTCAACTGTTTAAGCAACATCATGCTGATTTTTTATCTGGATTCGATTTACGACATAAATTAGAACCGATAGACAATGAATTATTGGCTAACCTCTCTATATACAAAAACAAAAAAGAACTTTTAGACAAGCTAACAAATAAAAAAATAAATATCAGGGACAAATGTAAATTGATAGAAAAATACGATATAATACATGAAACTATTGGCGAAAATGTATGTAACGGAGGACTATTGGAAGATTGGGATTTTGAATTATGAAATAAATAATGTATAATTATTATATAAGTATATTATAATTATGTATGAGCAATCTATACCAGCTATAGCGTATGTGTTCATTGGTATAACATCATTGGCAGTAACATATTCACAACTTATGAAATCGCAACCAGATGATGAAACTGAACAAACGGATTCCCTTTTAACAGAGGAAAGTATAGAGTCCTCACCGAGTCCTAGTCCAAATACAATAGAACCTACTGCTCCAGTAGAACCGGAAACTATTCAACAAATGAATTCCAATGTCCCTATTGTTGAAGCCGTACCAGTGACTAGTACAACCAATTCAATAACAGATATGCAAAATAAAGGTGGTAAACAGAAAAAAAGAGGCACTTCCCATAAAACGAAAAGCATTCAAAAAGTAAAGAAAATACTCAAAAAAAATAAGACTAGGAAAAACACCAAAGCCAAGTAAAAAATGTTGTAAGTGGTTTTATTACAACATTTTTTTATTTTTATTTTTTGTTTTTAGCAGCAAGTCAATTGGTAAATTTCTCTTTCTAATTCTTCATATTCTCGCATCATATCTAGACGGTCCTGATAAGTAAATATTGAAGTAGTATGGTTATATGATTGGTTCAACGGTAAAATGTAGTCAGACGCTTCTTCAAATAGATTTTTCACATTAGCAGTAATTCTTTCTGATAAGCAATTGACTGTATCCAACACTTTTTTCCGCTCGCTTTTTGGAACATGTTTTTTGATTTCCCAATATTGAGTGGCTTCTTCGTCGTAAACCAGATGCATAATTCCTCTCTCTTCTAACAATGTGCATAACCTATTAGCATCTTCGCTATCCATCAATTCTACTTTCAAAAACGCAAAGAAGTAGTAATATCCATTTTCATTTTTTTTTCTATGCATATCCAATTCAATCACCTTACCTATGTTCAAATTGTAGAATGCATTTTTTACAATATTATTGGACACATCACCCAGTATTCTGGGAATGTAGATATCAATAACTTTGGAAGTAGTGTTCATAATAAGTTGTTTGTTTAGTTGTTGAAAAGAATAGATAAGCGACATTGTCAATTTTCTGCAAAATCTCATATTTTTTCGAAATTTTGTATTCGCGATTCACGAAAGAAATATTCTACCAACTCATCATTATTATAATCATTGATGTAATATATATTTTTGATACCAGCTGCACATAACATTTTCATACAATTCACACACGGATAATGTGTAATATAAGCATCTGCATAATCACAGCTAACACCTCGTTTTGCACAATCAGTAATCGCATTTTGCTCAGCATGCACTGTTGCCTGTTCATGATTATCAATTACTTTAGACTCATGGGGACATCCTGGTAAAAATCCATTGTACCCTTGAGAAATAATTCGATTATCTTTAACGAGTAAGCAACCAACCTGCAAACGTTGGCATGGTGACCTAGACGCAGTTACTAATACAATTTGTTTGAAATATTCTTCCCAAGTTGGTCTACGACGTTCCATTTACTATAGTATTCTAAAAATATTTAGGTAGTTTTATAAAAATTGATTTTGTAAGGCAATAGTAGAAGGCATCAATTGATGAACGACAATAATTGTTTTCCAGAAATAGATATTAAAAACATCCCTAGACCTGTTTTGAAACGAAGTCATGCTAGATGTTATACAGACCAGGAAATTCAAAACTATGAAAATGCAGGAAACTCTAATAATACCAATTCAATGATTCAAATTATCAATAAAGCAAAATACAACTTGGTAACATATTGTGATGATAACCCAGTGCAGTATGATAATAATTTCCCGACGCTATTGCCAATTATGTATAATGAAGATTATATAAACGATTTTATCAATAATAAAACTCCTTCTCCTCGAAAAATTAACGAAAAAAATACACAAACCGAAGCGTCTACACTTACAAAACCTACCTTGAACCGACAACAAACACGTTGAATAACAATCATTTAAAACAAAAAACTATATAAATAAGTTTATTGATATAGTTCATAATGGCCAGTGAAGAAAAACCGTTGATACCTACTAACTTCCGTTCGTTAGTAAAAGATTTTACAGATGATTTAACGACTGTTTTTCCGGAATATGATTTTTATTGGAGGCAATGGGGTACCGACCATATTACCGATGGAGAGTTGAAAACATTACTAGATTATTGTGCAAAGGTTTATCCAGAACGTTTTTTTGATATATTATCACAAAACGAAGATATATTTAAGGAAGATAGTAATGTTAACACTTATTTTTTACCAAAAATGAGTTTTCAATTATTATTCAATTGTGAAGGTGTAAGTGAAAAATCAAAAAAAGTCATGTGGAAGTATTTACAGCTGATGTTGTTTACAGTTGTTGGTAGTGTTGATGACAAAAAGAACTTTGGTGATACTGCTAATATGTTTGAAGGCATTGATGAGAATATTCTACACGAAAAGATGCAAGAAGCCATGGGAAATATTACAGAAGTTTTTCAAAATATGACTCCTGACTCTGATGCTAGTGGAAACACGATGGATGGTGAAGACAGTCAAATGCCTGAAAACATGGAAGAAGAAATGAAAAACATGTTCAAAAATATGCCAAACATGTCTAGTATGCCTAATCTCGAAAATTTGCAGACCCATATGAAAAAAATATTTGATGGAAAGATTGGTAAGTTAGCAAAAGAGTTGGCCGAAGAAGTTGCTGAAGAATTCAAAGACTCTTTGGGTGACATGGAGAATGCAAACCCAACCGATGTTATCAAGAATCTCATGAAAAATCCTAACAAAATCAAGAATTTAATGAAGACTGTAAGTGGTCGTCTAGATGATAAAATGAAAAGTGGTGAAATCTCTAGAGAAGATATTATGAAGGAAGCGGGTGATTTTTTGAATGAAATAAAAAAAACAGGCGGAGATGCAGGTGTTAATGAAATGTTGAAAAATGTAATGAAAGGAATGGGTGGATTAGGTAAAAACGCAAAAATAAACAAGGGTGCTTTAAATCGTTTGATGAAACAATCTGAAACAAAAGAAAAAATGGCAAAAAAAGCAGCGGCTAGAAAGCAAGAAATGTTAAGAAAACAGGAGGAAGAAAGACAAAAAGTATTTGCGAGAGTTCGTGAACAAAACCGTCTCAAAGCTCAATATTCATTACAACAAAAGGAAAATGAGAACAAACTAGTATTCAAATTAGATGGTGAAGATGAACAGGAAAAGTCTTTTATTCATCCCGATATTGAAGCAGAGTTGATAAGAGAAGAAGAGTTAGAAAAAGAAAAAGAAAAGGCTACTAGTACCACAACTAAAAAAAAGAAAAAGAAGAAGAAGAATTAAATTATTTGCAACCAGCATTTGCTAGTTTTTTTTTCAATTCCTCTACTAATTCTGTAGTCGAAGTAACATACATGTTTGGAAAAATTGCATGTATAAGAGCTTTTGACGAACCAATTAGTAATGTGCTAGCTAAACTACCTGAAAATTGCAAATGTTCAAAATATGTCATACATACATTTTTAGGATGAGTTATAAACCATAATTCAATTGAGCGGTACATATTACGAAATATCATGACAGATTATATAATTTACACAGAATTATATATTCGAATATTATATAAATGAATATCTTCAAATTCATCAACGTAAAATTATTCATATTAAGTTTACTTATAGGGTTATTCGCAGTATATATTTTCATGCCCGATATGAGAATTATCCGCGTGTATCCTACACCAGAAAATGTCTCTATTTTACAATACAAAGACCAAACCGATACGTGTTTTTCTTTGAAACAAACAGAAGTTTCTTGCTCAGAACATAAAGATAATATTACTAAAATTCCTATTCAAAGTTAAGAAAACATAGTGATTATTATTTTAGCATCTTATACTATACATGAATTTCAGAAGACTCTTTCATTCAGAAGTCGGTAAAAATATTATATCTATCATTTTAGGACTAGGACTAGCTACTTTATTTAGAAAAGTTTGTCACGATAAAAATTGTATTCGATTCAATGGACCAATTATTACAGATATAGAAGACAAAGTATTCAAACACGGCGAGAAATGTTATAAATATAGTGCTCAATCTGATAAATGTGATACTACAAAAAAAGTAATACCTGTCATATCAAACGAAGAGGCAGAACAACTAACCGTATAATATATTTAGTATATTCGTTAAACTATACAATCAAACATGTATATTCATTGTATAGTTTGTAACCATGGAAAATATTACTAGAATCGCTGATTTACCAATGAATGGAGGAGGAAACGGTCATAATATGCCTGCTATGCAAAATCAGATGACTTTACCAAGTGTAAGTATATCAGAAATGAAGAAAAAAAACGAGACTGAAATGCAAACGAATTATACTCCTATCAATCCTCATCCAAATCCATTCGGTATAAGTGAACAAAATCCTGTTATGCAAAATCCCGATAATCAACGTTTGGAAAAACCAGCTATGAATATGGAACAATTTCAACAAACTGGTGGTTTACCTGAAGAATTTCGTAATCAGATTTCTACTATGCAATCACAACCGTTACCTTCTAGAGACATACCTATGCAAACTGAACATTATAATATAGATGAAAATGTTCAACCAAATTATATTCCAAAGCCCAAGAAAAAAGTCGATTTTGTTGAAAACCACCATGATATGACTGAGCAAAATCTGCGTGAATATGAACAAAAGAGATATCGCGAGAATAAACTAGATGCCATATTAGATGACCTTCAAATGCCCATTTTTGTGGCTCTATTATTCTTCTTATTTCAATTACCAATGATAAATACAATGATATTCAAGCGCTTCTCCTTTTTGTCTATTTACAATGAGGACGGTAATTTCAATTTCTATGGACTTCTGTTGAAAAGCCTTCTTTTTGGTAATTTCTTCTTGTTCTCGAATAAGGTAATTAATTTCATCAGCACACTCTAAAATAACATATTGACCAGTATATTCAATATGTTTTACTCGTTCCATTATGCTAATAAGTCAGTTAATCTTTTACGTAATGTTTTTGATTTAATATTCTTTACAGGTGATGGGACTTTACGGGTTTTTCTTTTTGTTTTCGGTTTACTCTTTGTTTCTTTTTTCTCTTCCGTATCAGCTTGAATATCTTCTTTATGAGGGGAATATTTCAAAAACCACATCTGATATTCCTCTGATTTTTTGTCAGCATTAGTTTCTGCAAAAGTTTTGAACATTGTTGCTTTTTCAGAACGTATATCTTCGAGGGTTTTCTGTTTACCGTAACAATTTATAGTGAAACGTTTCAATAGACCTTTGTCAGTCAGTTTGTTCTCTTCAATAACATCAAATAAATATTTGGATATACACAATAAACGATTTTTATTATAATGTCTTTCATTCGCATAAATAAATGCCAAATAGAAAGATAATATTGTTTCAATTGTTGCAACGTTTACTTCTTTATCACCGATGTTTATTTTATTATAACTATGACAGGCAATTGGTTCATAAATAAATACAAAACTTTTATTGTCTACTTTAATTTCATAATGTTTGGGAATAATTTCTCCAATTTCTTCGTGCAAAACCATTTTTGTATTTTTGTATCCTTCATCATGTAATCTTTCAATCAAAATGTCGGCACATTTTTTTGGCTCTTCTGACAATACATCATAATCCGGAATTAGCTTTACATGTGCTCTTTCTTTCTCATTCATATGTTTTGAGTAAAGATAAGTAGAATAACCTCCAAAGAAAATAGCTCCCTGGTCGACAAGATTGTTTCGAACTATCGTATTCAACTTATTTGTAGGGCTAGTACCATTCTTAGCAAAATCAACTTTATCACAATTCTTTGTTTTTAATGGATGATATTTATTTAATAAGGCTAAACGTTTCAATATTTTTTCCCAACGAGATACATCTCCATCTGGTCTAGACAACTCTAAATACATAGACATGCGTAAAAAATCAGGGGGAGCATATCGAAGACCATTTATTTTGATTACATCTTTGGAAATACTATTATAAATTTTGGGATGCAAAAAAGTAATATCTGCAATCGGGATGTAATTCACAAATACTTTGAATGTACCAAAGTGAACTCCGGATTTAGCTTCAACATCTTTGTATCCATTTTTATAATAAATGTCAGCTAATTCCTTTGCATCTTCAATCGGATTTGGTGAGAAAAAATCGTAATCTGGTATTTGAATATCTCGTTTATAGAATTGAGCATATTTTGGTAAAATATTATTAATAGCGGTACCTCCGTAGCATATAAGCTTCTTTTTTCGTAAAAAATCTTCTACTATAACTAACATTTTTTTCACGTCTTCATTGTTTACCTTCTCCATACCCTGTTTTTTCTCAGTTTCATCTACTGCATGACGTAATATTGCTAATTCACAATCATCAAATGTCATATCAGCATCACATAATTTATTTTTGAAATCACCGGTTTGTTTAGATTTCATTAATTTACGTATATATTACTATATGATATTTTTCTATGTATTGCGTTTGTAATTTTTACAAATGTAATACAAATATAATTTCGACAGTTGCAGGACTCGAACCTACGCGGGAATATCCCAAAAGATTTCTAGTCTTTCGCCTTAACCACTCGGCCAAACTGCCATTTATAGATGTAAAAATTTAATTCCACATCTACTTTATCTAAAAACTAATAGTTTATATTGTTTCATTCATAAATGTTAAATGTTCTCGTGTACAATACATCTTTGAAATGATTATTTCTTTCTGGACAATTCTCTTTGAATACGTTCAAAATATGGGATTGCTGCTGCTAAAGGAACAATACCTCCTTTGCTATCGTTGAAAAAGGTTTCACAGTCCATCAAATTTTCATCTACTAAATGATATCTATATCCAACCATTTGAGCACCGTAATTCAATATCATTTTTCTCATGTCAGGGTTAGTTGTTATCTTTTGATAAGGTAATACTAATTTGCTACTGATGGCGGTGGTTGATACATTATCATCTTTGATAAGTGGGGGATTTGCCGCCTGATTTTCTAATGATGTTAATCCAAGTAAGTTGATAGTTTGACTACCACTTTCAATATTCAAATAATTAGATAAATCATAACACGATACGTCATTACTATTACATTTTGCATACTCTTTATAATCTCTATGAACGGTTTTGTCTACAACTATAACAATTTTTCCCATAATTTCAGATAACTTGGTTTCACGAGTAACATCACCTTCGAATAGTTTCGACTTCAATGTTGAATCTATTGCTTTAGCTACTTCTTTATAGCAATTAGTATCTTTTGTTTTAATACGTAAATGAATAAACAAAGGGTCTTTTTTGTTTGGAGAATTACCAGAAAATGCGTTACTAACAACAGTAGAAAAAATATCTCGTAGAAGAAGGCTATTTTCAGTATCAAACACTTTGAATTCTGGGTCGGTACTTTCTGCAACTACAGTTTGATAATTATCCCCCTTCTTACTATAAAATACTTCAAAATCTAATAATCTACAACCTCGTGATAAAGCAAATTTTACCATATTTTTATTTATTTTTTTACCAGATGTTGCAGCGTTAAATGCAGATTTGATGCAATAATCTTTGATAGGTAAATTAGCATATTTAGGTTCGATGCTTTGAATATTTCCCATGCTCAAAAAATTCTTATTGTTTTTGACACTCAGGTATTCATCATTGTCTACTGCACCTATCATATTGGCAAAAAAACTAGAAGCATCCCCCAATTCTCCTCGTATGTTAGTTCTAATTTCCATATTTTCTTTCACTGTAAAAAATTTAACAATTCGTTGTCTATATATGTTAAAAAATACGTGAAATAAAATAACAAAGATTACAATGTAAAGAAATAGATAAAAATATTCCATCTTTTATATATTGTATATATAAACAAATATAATAAAAATATACTATATATTATAACAATCTACTATGGCTGGAGGATTACTAAATATAATTTCTACTGGAAATAATAATGTATTTTTGACAGGAAACCCTTGTAAAACCTTTTTTAAAGTAGCATATGTAAAATACACAAATTTTGGTCTGCAAAAGTTTCGTATCGATTATAATGGTTTAAGAGAATTGCGACCTTCAGAAGATTCTACATTTACATTTAAAATACCTCGTTATGCTGATTTACTTATGGATACATACATAGTTGTAACCTTACCTGATATTTGGAGTCCAGTGTATTCACCCTGTGATGAAACCAGTGGTAGATGGGCACCATATGATTTCAAATGGATAAAAGATATTGGGACACAAATGATAAAAGAAGTGGTTATTAATTGTGGTGGGTTGACACTTCAAAGATACACTGGAGAGTATATGGCAGCAATGGTTGACCGTGACTTTAATGCTGAAAAAAAAGACCTTTTCAACAAAATGACCGGTAACGTAATAGAATTACATGACCCAGCATATGCACACGGAAGAGCAAATGTGTATCCATCTGCATCTTATACTACTGCTACTACTGGTGCGGAACCATCCATTCGCGGACGTAATTTGTACATACCTATCAATACATGGTTTACATTGAACACTAAATGTGCTTTCCCATTGGTTGCATTACAATACAATGAATTATCTATAACTGTTACAATGAGACCTATCCAAGATTTGTTCCAGGTAAGAGATGTATTTGATTACAGCTATGCTTTTCCATATGTAAGACCAGACTTCAATGAAAATCGTTTTCAGATGTATCGTTATTTACAAACTCCTCCTTCTGGATTTATTTTTCCAGCAAACTATGAAAATAAAATCAATACATGGAATGCGGATGTACATTTGATATCTACTTACTGTTTTTTATCTAAAGAAGAAACACAAAAATTTGCAATGGAAGACCAGATATATTTAATTAAAGAAGTATATGAACACAAATTTGAGAACGTTACAGGTTCTAAACGAATCAAATTAGAAACAAATGGAATGATAGCCAATTGGATGTGGTTTTTGCAAAGAAATGATGTAAATCTCCGTAATGAATGGAGCAACTATACAAATTGGCCTTATCATAATTTGCCATCAAATATAACATTAGCTCCATTGGAACCTATTAGTGGTACGGAAGCAACATTGAAATACGGAATGGGAGTTCATCCTATTTCTGTGCAAAATACTGGTATAACTATTACTGGTAATTTTCATCCCGAGAATCGTAAGGAAATATTAGAAAATATGGGCATACTATTCAACGGTGAATACAGAGAAAATATTATGGAACGCGGTATTTACGATTTTATAGAAAAATATACTCGCACACCGGGAAATGCAAAGGATGGTTTGTATTGTTATAACTTCTGTTTAAATACGAGTCCTTTTGAATATCAACCGTCGGGTGCTATCAATATGAGTAAATTCAAAACAATTGAACTCGAAATCAATACATATTTGCCGACAATAGACGCTGTCAACTCTAATTACGATGTAATATGTGATGCAGACGGTCAACTGCTAGGTGTACGTAAATCAAACTGGAGACTGTATGAATATAACTATAATTTAACCCTCTATGAAGAAAGATATAATATTTTATCTGTCATAGGAGGAAATTGTGGAATGATGTATGCAAGGTAAACAATTGGTTACTTATACAAATATATTATAGGAATATATATATAATATATTTAAATTTTATGGCTTCATCTGAAAATAAAGTAAATAAATCAAAAAAAGAAACGTTTAGTAATATTAATATTGATAATGACCATAATTTTCAGACTGCAAATATGGAATATAAGATGAAAAAAATAAAAAAAAAATCAAAGTCTAAAATTAAAAACAATTTCAAAAATATTGAAACGTTTGACACCTTATATAATGAAGACACTCATAAAAAAAAACATACATCAGAAGAAGATGAAAAAGAGAAACCTTCAAAAGAAGTCGAAAATTTTGATACATTAAGTAGTATTTTTACAAATAAAGTAGTTGAAGGCGCTGCTAATTTAGATGATAAAGAAAATAGAGATAACTGGGAAGGTCATGATAACGTTAAAGATGAAGAAAAGAAAATAGACTGGAGAGACAAAGGTGTGAAATTTGTTGAAGATGTTTATGACAATCTTACATTTGTGAATAGAAAACTTAGTAAAGAAATCACTTATGCATTATCTAACAACAACCCAACAGAAAAAGATGAAGAATTAATGGGAGACTACCTTTCTACCCTTT
>Ga0102963_1000972_pt1 | contig 12601 bp, 10 predicted proteins | sample SalPon2_C_H2O_MG_2_FD_84522 | JGI IMG/M metagenome (GOLD analysis project Ga0102963, IMG submission 84522) | Salt pond water microbial communities from South San Francisco under conditions of wetland restoration - Salt Pond MetaG SF2_C_H2O_MG | ecosystem: Environmental > Aquatic > Non-marine... | reverse complement strand
TATCGTTAGCTATTTGGTCTACGTAGTTAGCGTTCGCAGCGAAGATGGTTGGTCACGCACGGCCGTGAGGCGCGTAAGCTGCAAGATGGCAGCGTTGCTATCATTGGGTTTATGGATAATGACCGCAATGGCAGGACGCTGGATCGCTTATGCAGAGTACCTTTACTACCCGGCATAGAATAAGCACTCGCGCTAAATAGAAACGAAGAGCGAACCGCTATCGCGATTAATGGCTATGCCTGATAACCAAACATTGAGATGAATACCATGTTAGAGGAAGTTTTAACCGCCCCTTTTTGGATTGACATTGAGAACTGGCCACTCTCGTGGGAAATCGGTGGTACCTCATGGTTTCCTTTTCTCGAATCGATTCATGTTATCGCCGCGGCATTGCTTGTCGGAGCGATTGCGACGATAGACCTGCGCTTACTTGGTTTTGCTGCAGTACGCTACCCAATTTCGACACTCAATCGGGAGATCCTACCTTGGGTCTGGGGCGCATTCGTCATTGCGGCGATAACTGGGCTCGGCATGTTTATCACCCGAGCGGCGTCTCATGTTATAAACCCTGCGTTCCAATGGAAACTCATTCTGCTAGCGCTCGCCGGAGCAAATATGATACACCTGCATAGAGGTCTCGCACGGCAACTACAGGCGAGCAACGAACGCAACAATCCAGAGTTAAGGCTTCGACTATCAGGACTTACCTCTCTACTTCTTTGGGGCGGAGTCATGCTCGCAGGTCGCTGGATCGGCCATATAGTTTAAAGAATATAGCGACGACTTCCGTACACAGTCGCTGCTGAAGACCACTATCCTTAAGAGAAAAAGGAAACAGGGATGAAGCGACTGTTAATCTGTGCAGACGGAACGTGGGGATCTCCTGAAACAAAGCATCCAACCAATGTTGTACACCTAACACGGGCAATCGCTTCTTTCGGCTACAAGCCCGCATCAGGCTCCCCCTCCGCGCAAGGCGAACGCGTTGAGCAGATCGTGTTCTATGACTGGGGACTCGGCACTGAAGCGGATAAATATCTAAGCGCGATTACTGGCGCTGGCATCGATAAGAACATCCAAGACTGCTATCGATTTTTGGTTCATAACTACGAGAAGAACGACGAGCTGTTTTTTTTCGGATTCAGCCGTGGAGCCTACACCGTGCGTTCGCTGGCGGGTCTGCTTCGCAACGCTGGCATAGTAAAATCACTCCATGCCGACCGGATACCTCAAGCCTATTCGATGTATCGACGCCGCGGAAAATCTGCTTCGCCAAACTCCTTGACCGCTTTAAATTTCCGCCGCCTGTACAGTCATGCCGACCGCATTCCGATTAGCTTTATTGGCGTATGGGACACAGTAGGCACGCTGGGTATACCCGCGCCGTTCTGGGGATCACTCAATAAGCGTAGCTTCCTCTTCCACGATACGGCCCTCAGCAGTAGCGTAAATACCGCACGTCACGCACTCGCACTTGATGAATACCGGAGCGACTTTTCTCCATGCCTGTGGCAATATAAAAAAGGAGCCGACCTAAAACAATGCTGGTTTGTAGGCAGTCATAGCGATGTTGGCGGCGGAAAGGCAGAAACGGCTCTCAGTAACACACCACTTGCATGGCTTACAGCTGAAGCACAAACCAAAGGCCTTCGGCTCAACCCCGAATCTGATGTAGCGAAACTCATAAGTGATAATGCTTATAACGCTAGCAACACTGATAACAGCGACACCCCAAAACGGATCAGTGCTAGGATTCACAACTCTGCGCGCGGACTTTTTTCCGCGAGACCAAGGACTACTAGAGAACTTCGCGGCTCCGTCCATGCTAGCGCAAAGGACTACTGGGAAGACGATGTTTCAAACTATAGAAAAACCGGACGAACTCTCAAAAAGCACCTCAAGTCCGTCGGAGGCGACTGGGCGCGTGTTTGTATTGATAACTGAAAAAGCAAATCCGCTGCAGGGGCAAAAGAATTGAATCAAGCACGACTAGAAATCGCTCAGAGATGGTTCCTGAACCGTTATCCCGGTGGCTTCGCGCATCCCGAACTCGAGTTAATCGGCAAAAAACATCGCTTGGATAAAATGCAGGATTTCGTGAATAACCATTTCGCTCAAAAAAAATTTCGTGACACCGATGAATTACTCGCCGACTGGGTGAAGCTTGTCAGCCGAGCGTCGTTGGTATCTATTTTCGAAAAACCAAAATTCCGCGACCTAGTGAATGACCTATCACCAAAAGAAAAGAATCGCTTTGCTGCCGGTCTAAAGGCACAGCTTCATGGCGATCAGCAGAAGGGTTTTGAGCAGATATTACAAGTATTGCAGTGCTATAAATTTGCCAAATGGTCGATCATTAGTCTCGCCCCAGTCTATGCAAGCCCGCAAGAGGAAGTCTTTGTAAAACCGACTACCGCAAAAAGAATCATCAGTTTTTTGGAGCTCGACAATCTCGTGTATCGCCCTCAACCGAGTTGGGCATTCTATTGCGAATTCAGACGTCAGATTGCTCAGATGCGCGCATTGGTTGACTCTTGCATTGCACCTAACAATCTCGCCTTCACCGGCTTTTTGATGCTCTCGCTACAGGCCACAGAGGATCTGGCTAGCATCCGCTAGAGATGACTCTTCATGGCGATAACCCCGCGGAGACTCAATCTTGAGGTGCCCCCCCTTCCATGTCCTTCTGTCTTCTGGAATGAACAATAATTTTTTTCTTTAAGGATTGCACACTGGCGTGACGATGCTATGCTCACGTAATAATAATACAAAGCGAGAGTAGCTATGGTTTTCTCATCACTATTCAATAACGCTCAGCAGCTTCGTCATCAATCTGCGTACAAGATTGCATCCGCGATATTGACTGAATCTAGTCAACCCCAACCTTTTGATTTTGGTCCTCGTTTCTCATTGCACTACGTATCGAGATGGCTCTCGCCTTTCTTAGTTTTGAATCTATTTCTTGCAAGTGTTGGGTTGGCTGAGGATGCGGGAAATCTCTACAACACGACCTTCGACATTAATGCGGGCCGAAGCTATTTCGAGAAACAGTGCTCCCGCTGCCACGGATTTGACGCCCGCGGCAACGATGAGGTTGGCGCACCGAATCTTACTGGACCATTAACGCGAGCGAGCAGTAGCGCTGGCATCTATACAATTCTACGAGAAGGAATTGCCGGTACTGCGATGATGGCGATAGATCCAGAGGTGCCTGACTCGCAGCTCTGGCAGCTAGCTGCCTATATTGAATCTCTCAGCCGCGAGTCTGCTGACATTGCCGTAAGGGGGTCAGTCGAGGTGGGCAAGGCTCTTTTTAATGATGTCGGTGAATGTCTTGATTGTCATATGCTTAACGGCAAAGGCGGCAGACTCGGCCCAGATTTGAGCAACATTGGCAGCGAGCTCAGCCCCGATGAACTTGGCCTCGCGTTAATAGATCCCAGTGCGAAAGTCGAACCGCGCTGGTGGTCGCTTACGCTAGAAGACAAAAACGGCATGAGCCGAAGCGGCCTGCGCATGAACGAAGACAGTTTTTCTGTAAGAATTATGGATACTGATTCTCAGCTCTGGTCCTATCCTCGCTCTGCCCTGCGCCGCGTTGTCCGCAGCGAAGAATCTACTATGCCAAGTTACGCCGCGAGGTTTAATGACACACAGATTGATGACCTTGTCGCCTTTCTTTATTCACTTCGGCCGGAGGCTACACCATGAATCAGCAACCAAACGTAAGTCTCACACCCACGCCGGAAGTGTCTTGCACACGCAGTGGCAGACGCTTGATTGGGTTCGAGAGTGCTCTGTTTTTCATTCTCGTGCTCTGGACGATTTCTGCACAGGCACAGCAGGTAGCTGAAGAAGCCTTCGCGACCGTTATCACACCCGCTTTTGACACCATTACTTGGGAACGCCTTGTTGCAGCCGATGAAGAACCGCAAAACTGGTTAAGCTATTCAGGCACTCACTCCTCGCAGCGATACAGTAAGCTCGACTCGATAAATCGCAGCAACGTTGGCCAACTCGAGATGAAATGGGCTTATCAAATACCCGTAATTGACCGCGCGGAAACTGTTCCGCTCGTGGTCGACGGCATTATGTTTATCACCGAAGCACCGAGCAATGTGGTTGCTGTCGATGCCAGAACTGGGCGCGAATATTGGCGTTTTGATTATCAGATTCCTGAAGATATTCGCATCTGTTGCGGCCGAAACAATCGGGGCGTGGCTATTCTTGGCGAAACTCTCTTTATGAGTACTCTGGACGCCCATTTAGTTGCGATCGACGCCCGCACGGGCAACCTGCTATGGGATGTAGAGGTCGCCGACTATAAGGCAGGCTATTCCAAGACGGCTGCGCCCTTAATTGTAAAAGACAAAGTCGTTACAGGTATCGCTGGCGGGGAATATGGGATTCGCGGCTTCATTGACGCCTACGATGCCGAAACTGGGGAACTTGCTTGGCGCACCTATGCGATTCCAGGCGAGGGCGAACCCGGAAACGAAACGTGGTCTGACGATTCATGGAAGACCGGCGGAGCGGCTACGTGGCTCACCGGATCGTATGACGCCGATCTCAATTTAATTTACTGGGGTACAGGCAACCCCGGGCCTGATTGGAATGGCGATGTCAGGCTCGGCGACAACCTTTACTCAGATTCGGTCCTCGCTCTCAACGGTGATACCGGTGCAATAGATTGGCATTTCCAATTTACACCGCACGACGTGCATGACTATGACTCAATCCAAATACCTATACTCGCCGACATAGAGATCGATGGCCGGACTCGCAACGCGATGCTGTGGGCAAATCGTAACGGGTTCTACTACACACTAGACCGCCAAACCGGCGAGTTCATTAAAGGCAAAGCCTATGCAACTCAAACTTGGGCGCAGGGGCTCGACGCCGCTGGGCGCCCCATCCGAGTGCCAGGCATGGCGCCGTCCTACGAAGGCACGTTGGTCGCGCCCCCTATCGTCGGTGCAACGAATTGGTATTCACCGGCTTTCTCGCAGCAAACTGGACTTTTTTATGTGACTGCGTTTGACGGCGAACAGGAGTTTTTTAAACGCGACCAAGACTATGAAGAGGGCGAAAGCTTTACTGGCGGGGGTGGCCGTTATCTGAAACCTATGGACGCATTCCATAGTGCGATTCGCGCCATAGATCCTACGACCGCCGAAATCGTCTGGGAATTCCCAATCATGCCACGCTCATCTGCAGGAATATCAACAACCGCCGGTGGCTTGCTGTTTAGTGGCAGTGCCGACGGCTACTTTTACGCACTCGATGCGGCAACCGGCGATGAACTATGGCACACCTCTCTTGGCGCGAGGGTGCATGCTGCGCCGATGACATTTGCCGTCGACGGTGAACAATTTGTCACTATAGCCTCGGGCAATGTAGTGTTCACCTTTGGCTTGCCAGAGTGAGTTGGCGATACTCGGTTAGGCGAAAGGACGAACCAGTTCTTCACTGACATCCCAGAGACGTTCGGCGTCGGCGTCAGTTGCATGCGCCGCGATTCTAACCTTGCGCCGCTGATAAAAATAATTGCCATCGGCATTCACGCTCGCGGAATCCTCCGAGCTCGCCAACCAAATGAATGTGTCTGCACCCTTTTCTACGCTCACCATAAAGGGGTAAATGACTACACCTATCGCCCCAGAGAATAGCCCCCCTTTACGCCATATCGGCGTCCTGACTGCGCCTGGATGAAACGAACTGGTGACAATATTGTGGTTGCCGACCCTCCGCTGCAACTCACGCGCGGTCAGCAGATTCATAAGCTTAGAGCGCCCGTAGGCGGTAAGCGTTTTATACCCATTATTCAGTCCAAGGTCGTCAAAATCGAGCGGGCTATTTTCGTGCCCATACGAACTGGTGAATACAACTCTGGCCAGGCCACTGGTTGACGCACGCTCTAGCGCCGGCATCAATTTCTTAGTGAGCAAGAACCCAGATAGGTGATTCGTTACAAAAGTCGTCTCAAAGCCTTCCCGGGTTTCGGTACGTCTCCCGTTAGCCGAGCCGGCGTTATTGCAAAGCACATCGATTTTCAGAAAGTCCTCTAACAGTCGATCTGCCAAAGCGCTGACTTCTTCGAGCGAACTAAAATCGGCGATATACAGACGCCCTTGATCATTTCCCGTCTCTTGTTCTATTTTGGCGAGCGCGGCGTCTCCTTTCTCTTTGCTTCGACAAATAAGCACGACTCGCGCGCCCCTTGCCGCGAAGTTTCGAGAGGCTTCGAAGCCTATGCCACTATTCGCGCCAGTTACCACATAGACTTTACCTGACAGGTCTTGAACTAACTTTCCCATATCTTTTTCCCTTTTTACTCGATTCTCGAGCCAAAACCTCATCTGTAATAGTCAACCTTCACCAGACAGCGCTTGAACTCAGCCTCCCTTAAGGCTATTTTCCAATAACCGAGAAAGCACATCAAACACAGCACAGGTCAGACAAAGTTATGAACGCTAAAACTTCACCAAATGTTCAGCACAAAGGCGAACGCCAGGCTACCTTTACTCGCTTCGATGAGTGCAGCAAACAAGACGCTGAAATTATTCTCGAGAATTATACGCAATTCGCACAAGAAATACCGACGCGAGTCCTGGACCATCTTCGTTTACTCGACGGCGATTTTGGCGGATTCAATGTTGACCGTCTTCAGCACAGCCTTCAAACCGCTACGCGTGCGTTACGTGATGGCCGAGATGAGGAATACGTGGTTTGCGCTCTGCTTCATGATATTGGCGATACACTTGGTACGTATGATCACGGCGGGCTCGCGGCGGCGATTCTCAAACCGTTTATAAGCGAGGCTAATCATTGGATGCTTCAGAATCACCCAATCTTTCAAGGCTATTACTACTTCGAACATCTCGGTGGTAACAAAGATGCACGTGAAAAATTTGCTGACCACCCTCATTACGAGCACACCAAAGAATTTGTAGAGCTCTACGATATGCCCGCTTTCGACGCCAACTATGACAGCTTGCCTCTCGAGCACTTCGAGCCTCTCGTCAGACGCGTAATGAGCAAACATGTCGATGTCGCAGGCTAACCCATTCCAGCGGTAACACGGCTCTGAATAAACTCTACTAATTACAATTTAATCGAGTACCTCATGTCTAAACCACCCAAGAAACGTCAATCAAATTCGTCTACCGACGCTAACAACGCCAGCATAAGCCGCTTTCCAATTCCGCCCTTAAGCGCCATGGAGCCAGATATCCGCCAGCGCATAGAGGACGTCCAAGCTAAATCAGGGTTTATTCCTAATATTTTTCTTGCACTCGCCCATCGCCCAGACGAATTCCGCGCATTTTTTGCATTACATGATTCGCTCGTCGACAAAGATGAAGGGCTTAGTAAAGCCGAACGAGAAATGATTATCGTGGTCACTTCTGCGCTGAATCAGTGTCTCTACTGTGTGATTGCGCATGGCGCAATTTTGCGCATTCGCGCTAAAGACTCACTACTCGCAGACAAGCTTGCGGTTAACTATTTAAAAGCAGACTTAGAGCCACGACAGCGTGTAATGCTCGATTACGCTAGTAAAGTCTGTATGGCAGCGGACAGCATCGAGGATGAGGATTTCGAGGCGCTAGAAGAGGCTGGATTCGATCAGGAAGAGATTTGGGATATCGGCGCCATCGCAGCACTTTTTGCCATGTCCAATCGCTTAGCAAATGTGATGAGCTTGCAGCCCAACGCTGAATTTTACGCTCTAGCGCGGTGAGTAAATTAGAACCGAGCAGACATGCAAAAAATCCTCGAGACCTGCAAACTCTATGCCCAATGCCTTTACGATAACCGCAATTAACGATGCTACGGAGTCCGAAAACCGTATGCACAGCGATGACGTCGCTGCTCGTTACGGGTTTAAGGGAGCGCTCGTAAGCGGTGTCAATGTATTTGGCTATATGACCCAGCCGCTTGTTGCCCAATTTGGCGCACAATGGTTATCGAACACAGGCTTTGACGTGAGATTTCTTTTACCCGCTTACGAAGGTGATCAGGTAAGTGTCAACTCCGCTTCTGCGATAACACCAGAACATAAAGATTTACCAGATCGAATCGAGACTCGCGCGTTCAATCAAGCTGGGACCACATTAGCCACTCTTGCATCCTGGCCACTCGACTTATCAGACCACCCTAGAGCATATGCGATGCGGAAACAGGCGCAGCAAGAAGCGGCAATTTATGCTCACGATAAACGCCCTCTGCTTACGTGGGACGTCATTCAATTAGAAAAGGCAGCGCCAACGTGGCTCTGGACCCCATCTGCTGAGGATAATGCTCGCCACGTCGCTGCACAAAGAGACACGGCTGCCTGCTATTTTGGCCACGAGGCGTTGATACATCCCTATTTCCTATTGGATACGTGCAACCGTGCGTTAATGCGACTCTACATACTCCCCGCATGGATTCATGTTGGCACTGTAGGCAGCATGCTTCGTGCAATCAAGATAAATGAGGAAATCGCTGTTGATTGCCAACCCACTGACCGTTGGGAGCACAAAGGACATCAATTTATTCGGCTATACATTACGATGTTTTCTGGCAATGACTTGGTCTTTGAAGCTGACCACACCGCTATTTTTAAAATTGCTCAAAAATAGCTAAGTAACAAGCTAAGAAAGAGCTTATGAGTCACTTAAATCGCGCGTTGTCAGCGCTGCCTCCCCTGTCCGGATTTTATGAAGGAAATATTCATGTTGAGTCTTTCTACTCGAACACTCACCGTTCACTTTCAATCGATGTGCCCGCGGGCAGGTAATACCCTCGTGATAATGCTGTTCACCGCACTGTCCTTAATGAGCACTGTCACACAAGGTGCAGACAGCATTGCAGACCGAATCCTCCCCCTGCGCGATCGTGCTGCGCTGCAGGACGACATCATCGCCGACCGCCTTGACACCCTGATCCCGATACTCATGCGACGCGAAGGAATCGGCGCTTGGGTATTAATTGCTCGCGAATACAATGAAGACCCCATAGTCAAAACTATGTTACCGGCCACCTGGCTTAATGCTCGCCGCAGAACAGTGCTTTTATTCATAGATCGAGGCGAGGGACTTGGGGTCGAACGTATGGCTGTTGCGCGCTATGCGGTAGGCGACCTCTTTTCCGGGGTATGGAACCCGGAAGAGCAGCCCGACCAATACGCGAAAATTGCCGAAATACTCAGCGCTGCAAACCCTAAAAATATTGCACTTAATTTTTCGAACGACTACGCACTCGCCGATGGGCTAACCTATTCTGAGCAGCGCGACTTCAGCGCCGCATTGCCGGCATATCTGCGCGAAAGAATAGTGTCCTCCGAACCACTCGCAGTCGCCTGGCTTGAGACGCGCACCGAAAGAGAAATGGCCGTTTACGCCGACGTGATGGCGATTGCGCATGATATTATCGCCGAAGGTTTTTCTGCCACGGCGATCACGCCTAGCAAAACCAGCTCGGAAGATCTCGAATGGTGGTTTCGACAGCGAGTGAATGACTTAGGACTCACCACTTGGTTCCACAACAGCATAGAGATCGAACGTCCTCAAAGCGCTACCGATGCACTTATCGCACAAGGGGCGGCACTCGATATTATCTATCCTGGCGATCATGTACATATCGATTTCGGTATTAGCTATTTGAATTTGCAAACAGACACACAACAAAACGCGTACATTTTGAGACCAGGGGAGAACGAGGCGCCTGAGTATCTGCAGCGGGCGCTTGCTGAAGGCAATGCGCTACAGGATATTCTGACGTCGAATTTTAAGTTAGGTCGTACGGGCAACGAGATACTCGCCCGCAGCAGAGCGCAGGCAATCGCCCGAGGCCTGTCTCCAATAATCTATACCCACCCCATTGGCTTGCACGGACACGCCGCAGGGACGACCATTGGTATGTGGGATAAACAAGGGGGCGTCCCTGGCAGCGGAGATTATGCGATGCAGCCCAACACCGCCTACTCCATAGAACTCACCGCCGAGGTGAATCTTGCTGAATGGGGTGACGCCCCCATGAAAATGAAACTCGAGCAGAATGGTTTTTTCGACGGAGAGACATTCAGTTATATTCAACCTAGACAAACGCGCTATCACCTGGTTACAAGCGATTAGTCCCCTCGACCCCACTGTACGAGCTGCCTCGCGTAGGGTAGATTAGTAAGCTAAATTGTTAAAACATGGCGTCGAATCAATTAATCATTGAGTGAGTAAAAGCGTGCCCGAAGACACAGCGCCCGACCCTACCATCCCTAAGGTGCAGAAGGAGCAATACGATTGCGAACGAGTTCGCAGTGGGCTCGCACCTTTTGCTTATATCCAAGGCATTTCTGGTGGTAGTGAATTGAGTAGAGATGACGCACTCGCGCTCGCAAATCGAACGGATACAGCAAACCTAGCGCAGGAAGCGGCACAACTCAGAGATCTTGGTTTCGGTAAAATCGTCACTTATTCGCGCAAAGTGTTTATCCCCCTCACTCAGTTGTGCCGCGACGTCTGCCACTACTGCACTTTCGCGCAAACGCCTAAGCATATCCCTCAGGCTTACCTGCCAATCGATGAGGTTATTGCAACCTGTCTCGCCGGCGCTGAAATGGGTTGCCAGGAAGCGCTCTTCACTCTCGGGGAAAAACCTGAGTTACGGTACCGTGCAGCGCGCGAAAGTCTCGCCGAAATGGGCTTCGCCACCACAATCGATTACGTAGTCGAAGCCGCTCGACGAGTTCTCACCGAGACAGGCCTTCTGCCGCATATTAACGCAGGCAATTTAACTCGCGATGAGATGTTAGCACTACGTGACGTCAGCGCATCGATGGGCATTATGCTTGAGTCTGCTTCCTCGCGACTTTGCGAGAAAGGCATGCCGCATTATGGCTCGCCCGACAAAGACCCTGCGACTAGGCTCGCCACGCTCGATCTTGCTGGTGAGCTGCGCATACCTTTTACCTCGGGCATTTTAATCGGCATCGGCGAGACTCGGTTAGAACGCATTGAGTCGCTTCTTGCGCTTAGAGACTCTCATCAACGATTCGGGCACTTGCAAGAAATCATCGTGCAGAATTTTCGGGCCAAGCCGCACACTAAAATGGCCCAAGCACCAGAACCAAATCTCGACGACCTGATCTGGACCCTCTCCGTCGCTCGATTGATTTTTGGCAGCGAGATGTCTATCCAGGCGCCACCCAACTTAAGTCCGGGCGTGTTGGAGCAATTGATAGCCGCGGGCATTAATGATTGGGGAGGGGTTTCACCCTTAACCCCCGATCATGTCAATCCAGAAGCGCCGTGGCCGCATCTCGCGCAGCTCGCGCGCGATACTGGCAGCGCAGGCAAATTCTTAGACCAGCGATTAACAATCTACCCGCGCTATCTCATTGCAGCAGAGATTTGGCTTTCGTCGAAGGTCAGGCCAGCAGCGCTTAAGCAAAGTGATGCAGAGGGCTATGCCAAGCGCGACGACTGGGTTGCTGGCTTAAGCGAGCATGCACCCTCCTCCGAATCACCCAATCGATCGGCAGAGGCAAGCCCTGAAATTGCTAAGATCATTGCGCGTTGTTTAAATAAATCCCTTATTACAGAATCCGAAATCGCCTCGCTGCTTCGCAGCCGCGGCGATGACTATGACGCGGTAATCGCTGCTGCCGACACCTTGCGCCATGCGGTTTGCGGAAACACTGTCAGCTATGTAGTTAACCGCAATATTAATTACACCAATGTTTGTTACTTCAAATGCCAGTTCTGCGCCTTTTCGAAAGGCAGCGCGAGCGAGAATTTGCGCGGCAAACCCTACGATATCAGCGCCGAAGAAATAAGCAGACGCTGTGTCGAAGCGTGGGCGCGCGGTGCAACCGAGGTTTGCATGCAGGGCGGAATTCACCCTAGCTACACGGGCCAGACCTACCTCGACATCATTACGACCGTGAAGCAAGCCACCCCACATATGCATATTCATGCCTTTTCGCCGCTTGAAGTCTGGCAAGGCGCTGAGACGCTTGAGATATCATTGACTGAATTTCTCACCCGCCTGAAGAGTGCCGGACTCGATACATTGCCCGGCACTGCCGCCGAAATCCTGCACGACGATGTACGCGCGCACCTATGCCCGGACAAGCTCAACTCTGCTCAATGGCTCGAAGTCATGGAACGAGCCCACTCAGTAGGCTTCAAGACTACGGCAACTATGATGTTCGGACACATCGAGCGCCCCGAGCACTGTGCGCGACATCTTTATGCCATAGCAGAGCTGCAGCGCAAAACGGGCGGTTTCACCGAATTCGTCCCCTTGCCCTTTGTCGCGCATGAGGCACCGATGTATAAAAAAGGCAATGCTCGACGCGGCCCTAGTTACCGTGAAGCGCTGCTAATGCATGCAGTCCCGCGCCTGGTTTTCAATGGCTTAATAGACAACATTCAAGCGTCATGGGTCAAAATGGGGCGCGAGGGAGTCGCGGCATGCCTCAATGCCGGTGCCAATGACGTCGGTGGTTCGCTTATGAATGAAAGTATTACCCGTGCCGCTGGGGCGGAACATGGCGAGGAATGGTCTCCAGCCGAGATAGAAACAACTATCCTCCGGCTAGGACGCCAGCCGAGGATGC
>Ga0102963_1000965_pt1 | contig 12668 bp, 21 predicted proteins | sample SalPon2_C_H2O_MG_2_FD_84522 | JGI IMG/M metagenome (GOLD analysis project Ga0102963, IMG submission 84522) | Salt pond water microbial communities from South San Francisco under conditions of wetland restoration - Salt Pond MetaG SF2_C_H2O_MG | ecosystem: Environmental > Aquatic > Non-marine... | reverse complement strand
ATATAGTATATAAACATCGTAACGTTCATCTGCAGCCATTTGGTTGAACAACTGAACCATTTCATTGATTGGTTTCATTTTTGAGAATATACCTGGCACATTATCTAACTCACCATTGTAACTCGTTTTGACGAAGTGTGGTAGTTGGTCGATGGCACTTTGGAAATTTACCAATGTGTTATCGAGGTCAAAGTAAACTATTTTCTTTTTCATCTTTATCATCTCACTCATTTACTATGTAAATATACGATAATTAGTTGGATTTACCAAACTTTTAATGTTAACAAATTGTTAAGTCGTTATGCTATTTTTAATACCGATTGTACACTATTAAATTCTTTATCGGTCATATACGTTTTGTTCATACTCAACCACCCACCAGCTTTATTAACTGCAGCCATATAAGAATCATAGTTTGGATTTTCAGAAGTCATATTTTTGAACTCTCTGTATTCATTAACCCAATACTCAACAGTTCCCCACTTTGGAGAGTTGTTACAAAACACATAAGATGGAAAGTATTTTAGTGGAGTATTGTTATCGGTAGTTATTGTACCTTCGTTATACTCATAGATATCTTCCATACCATTGAACGAACCTGCTTTGAACTTATTACCAAAGGAATTAATTTGTTCGAAAACGTTTTGAGATATTTCTGAACCATCTGAATTAGATACATTTACATGAACAGATGAACCACCACTATATACACTAGATTTACTCCAAACCTTAATCTCAGGAAAGAATTTCTTTACATATTGTTTGATGATTGAAGCGGTATTTTTTGCACCCATATAGATGTGGGTTTCATCATTCCATTTACAATCCCCTTTCAATCGCGCTGCTGAAATTGGAAGTTGATACTCTGTGCCTTCGATTACTAATTTGATTTTCTTACTCATAACTTATTTATTTTTTAATTTTCAATTGGGTCAAACCTTAACCCCTTATTACCTTACTAATGTACGACTATTTATTGGATTTACCAAATTTTAAATGTTAATTTATGTTAAATTTTCTCCTTTGTGTTTTTCTTTACGAGTGTATTTTTTCTTATTTTTCTCTACATTAGAACGCATCGCCTGCCATATCTCTTGTTGAGATAGGGTTATCTTTTCTAATTTAACTATATGTTCTTTCTTATCACTCATTACTATAGTAAATATACAAAAAAAGCCTGGTATTACCAAGCTTTCAATGTTAAATTTATGTTAAAAATTACTTCTTTTTCTCCTCTGATGGTTTTTCTAATTCTTCAAAATCAATTGTATCTGGTGTATTTGATAGAATCCAACCTTTGAGTTCACCCTGCCAATATTTCTCAGGAATAATACCACCACCTTGCTTTTTGATAGGAAGTGATTTGAATCCACTAACAACTGGTTGTGCTTTTTTAAGTTTGTTCATTTGGTTAGGTTCTACTTGGATTTCCTTACCATTTGAATCAACAAACTTTGCTGTGAATTTATTATTATTTAAAATAACATCAATTCTACCATCTAATCCTTTTGGCTTTATCTTAGTTAGAACTTGCCACATAGTTTTACTAGCACCTTCATGTGTTTGTAATAAGATATCATCTGGTACAACTCTATCTCGCGTTTTATTCGCTTCAACAGCTGCATGATAGTTTTTAAGTACCCAAATAAGGTGAACGTTTTTAGAATTATACCCAGCTTCGATTAATGGTTTGATAACATCTGTAATTGATGATACTTTTTTAGCAGTAATATCAAACAATAAGTTAGGTAAAGTTTCTTTGTTATTCTTACCACTTAACATTGATACTAACCATTTATCTTTTAACCCCATAGAATCTACAATATAATGTAATGATGCTACATTGTTAGGGCTCTTCAAATCAGATGCAATATCAGAGATACTCATACCCTTACCAAGTACAAATTCTTCAATATGAGCTTTAGGTGATAACCCACCACCTTTACCCGGTTTATCTGATAATGTCTTACCATACTTCTTATACCACTTATCAACTGAGAATTTACCTAATTGGTCTAACTTCCCAACTGCTTTCTTCATCTCATCAACATCTCTTACTTTGAATCCTGCTGAATCTATAAAGTTATCTATTGCGAATCCCTTACCACTACCAGCACCACCTGCCATAAACACTATCTGTCCGTAAGGTGCTCTGTTTGAGAATGTGATTAGTTTTTCATCTAATTGTTCGGATTCATTTACTGATTCTTTTAATGAAGATTTTTTGTTAATGATATTTTTTATATCATTGAATGTTTTAAATGGAAAATATCCTTTATTTGGTATAAACACTCTTGAAGTTGAATACTCTATTTTAATTTCTTGTAAATCGTAATTGTACTTATCTTCAATATTATACTTTACACTAAAAGTACTCACATTATCTCCATATCTATTTGGAAATTCTGGAAATTCTTTTACTTCTCCTACTCCTTTTTTTGTTTTAAGGAATTTAAGAACAGCATCATGTATTTTTTTTAATGAGTTTACATCAGGTGATTCATTTACTGATTCAGTAATTACTCCATTCTTTACATTATAGTATGTAGGTATCTTATCCCAATCCTTACCATTAGTTTTAACACCAGTATAAGTTTGGTTACCATCTTGCTTCCAAGCACCACCACCATCTTTGAATTTTATCATCGTTGGTGTATCTTCATACCAAGTCCACTCACCATCAGATGCTTGAGCTACATACTCAGCCCACGATGGGATTTTTTTAAAGTTTGGTAATTTCTTTTTAGCTTCAGTAACTACTGATTCGTTTTTTACATCTGAATATAACCCTTTGACCCATTCGATAGATTCTTTATTTGGTTTAACCTGCTTACCATACTGTTTGAAGAATTTTTTAATAAATTCATCTTCTGTTGATGATGATTTGATTGTAAGGTGTATATCACTCATTATACCTTCTTTAAGTCCTTCAGGAACACAATTAGGAACTTGCTTACCACCTTTGGTTTTCATACCAACTTGTTTGTAGTTATCCCAACAAACCTCATTGATTACCGATTCTATTGTTTCATTGAACTTGTTAGTGTGTTCTGATATAAATCTAAGTTTAGTCTTATCACCTTTATATTTCTTAGTTAAGGCAGATAAGTAATTTCTGAATAATTTAAAGTTTTGTAGTATATCACCTCTAGTTGGTGTAATTGCAGCATCACTTCCATTGTCTCCACGAACTGCCTTCATACCATCTAAAAACTTACTATCTAATACTTTAAGATAATCAACAAATGTCATATCTTTGGCTTCACCCAATTGTGATTTTATCTCTGATTGTATATATTCTTTTAAATTCATTTTTTATCTCCGTATGGGAATAATTTATTTAGTTTTGCTTGACGCTTAGAACACCCACAATCTGATTTACCAATTGATTGAGCTACCTTTTCCGCTAAGATATCCAATTTCATTGCTGATGTTATTTTTTTAACATCGTCCCCTAGCCCCTTTGACTTACTCATAATACTATCCTTCAATTCTTAAATGTAAACCTTCTTTTACCATACTCGTATATACTTCTTTAATCAAATCCTCATCATCAGAATCTTTTACTTCACATTGACCACTATTGTGAACAATACTTGCTATTGATGCTGATTGTAAATACGGATAATTTAAATACTGTTGTACAATTCGTATAACATTATCAAATGAGTTTACATCATCATTTAAAATATACAATTTCATATATAAATATGTTTAAAGTTTGTATTTCGTTTTAAATTTTGTTATAACGTTAACCAATGAATCTAAATCACAAACATCGGCTTCCATCGCGTTATCATTGTCATCCATTACATACACTATCCACCCATCAATTGATTTCACTTCCGGTGATAGCATTTTTACTAATATTTTCATTTCTATTCTCCAAACGTTTTAGCATGATAACAAGTTTAGCACATTTTTCGTAATGTTCGATGTCAGTAAAATATTCCAATAATAGGTTTATAAACTTTACCTTCATCTCATCTCCAAACTCGTCAGTCCATTTGAAATCTGTTTTTGTTAAGATTTCATATGCATTTATCATTACTTTCTTTTCGTAATTCATTTGATAATAAATATAGAATTAATATTAGTGAATTAGTTTATTTACATATTTCTGAACTTCTTCATCTACACTTTCACGAACTAACATGGTTTTGATTCTTACATTTGGGTATTTTGATTTGAGTCGGTCTACTGCATCTATGTTCTTCTTAGAATCATCGGCAAAAGCTATGTCGGTATACCCTTTCTTAATATGCTTTTCAATCCAATCTGCTTTATCTTTAGGATTATTACTACCTAATGCAACAACGTAAACATCCATTCCATACTCATCTTTGAAGAATTTACGGACTGGAAATGCTAACTTCCTTGCAGTTAGAATCGTAACCTTTTTACTTGGGTTATCTAACATTCTCTGAAGTAGTTTAAAGTTCTTTTTGATTACCTTTGGATTGTTTAGTTTTCTATTGAAATCTTTGAAATCAAATTCATCACCAGGTTTTTCATTATAAGTAGCGTAATCAGCAGGGTCTAACTTAGTTGTACTACCATCTTTATGGTTTACATAGATAAAGGATACAGTTGTAGCAAGAGTATCATCGAAATCAAAAACACGAAGAACTTTACCTTCGTTTAATATTTGAATTTCTTCTTTAAATACCTCTGATATAAATTTACTCTTATCCATATTATTTTAATTTAGGGATTCCACCAATTTTAGGGATTCTCTTTTTCCATGTAGTATAAATCTCAGTTCTCTTCTTAGTTGTAATTACACCATCATCTACCAAAGAATCTAAATAATCATCAACCACTTTCTGATACGGCTTCTTCATTGTTTTAGCCTTTGAGTATAATCCATGTATGTTAGCATCTACCTCTTTTGGTAATAAGAAGTATTTGTAGTATAATTTAGGGTTGTCTTGTATTTTACGTCTCATAGCATCATCACCCCTCATTCTTTTACCGGGTTTTTCTGAGGCAGAATCTTTACCATGTGTTAGGTGTTCTATTTCATGTCTTACCAAATCTCTGAGTACTGGTTGTATCTTTGAGAAAATACTTCCATTTATATCATTCGGATGGATACCAATATTCACTTCTAATGAGGGCCAATCTTCATCGGCTTCGGCAAACCCATCAATAAAGAACTTATCTGGTTCAACACCATCTTCAGTTACTGCTAATTTAAGTAACACCTCAACATCAACACCACTTATATTATCTGAGTAATCACCAACTTTTAATTTACGAGTTTCTTTTGCAAATAAATCCTGCATTGTACCTATAGGGTCTTTACGAACCGCATACCCTTTAAACTTCTTTGGTTTAGATTCAGTACCACTACCTTTGATAGCACTCTTTAGAGTTTTGAATACATCTTTGTTTATCTGACCCGTCAGTTTATCGTACATTCCCTCTATTATTAAATCTTTTAGTTTCATTACAAATATACGAATTTTTTATTAAATATCCAACTTTTTATCGGATGTTTTGAAATCTTTTTTTCTCATCACAGTCTTAGCGATTGCTTTGTTCGACATTTTCATAAACGGAATGTTTATGTTTGTTCTATCATCTACTGCAACTACTGAATTGTAGGTATCTAAGAAATCTAAGAAATCTTTCTTCTTCTTAGATAATCGTTTGAAAAACCCAATCAACTCTGCAGATGATATCTCTTTATCGTTACGAGGGTCATTTAATCGGTCAAAGAAATGTTTATCTGTAAGTACTACATCCATTGGATTAAGTTTCTTATCTGCGAATGTATCAATCTTTTGTAAATCACCCATTGGAATTTCGTTGATAGTTCCTTCGAATTGTTTAGAAGTATCCGTTTTTAAGAACGGGCCTCTACGAATTGTTTTGAATGGTACGTTTAGTTCCTCTCCAAACAAGTTCTTTGGTGCTAATATCTTTAATTTAACTATCTGAGAATTATTATCAATTCCCAATACTTCAAACTCAATATCTGAATATTTCTTACCTTTGAATGTAAGATTTTTACCAGTTATTAATTTATGTACTTTACCACCACTTACAGCGTTTGCTTCATCTATTTCATCATAACCACTACCATATGGTGCTGATTTACCATTGTGATTAGGTGCTACGTTTTCTTTTAGTGTTTTTTTCCAATCCTCTAATCCAACTAAATCAATCTTTTGTGATTGTGCATCATAGCCACAGTTATGACAAAAGTATGGTCTATCATCACTATGTATAATATCCCAACTATGAGTACAATTAGAACATTGAATTGATGCACCTGTGCTTTCATTCATTAATCTGAATTTCATTAATGGTTTGTTGTTGATTGTAATATCACCTTTTTCGTTCTTACCGATTGATTTAACAACGATTCTTTTATTTTTGAACTTACCACCCAATACAGTATCACCTACGTTAATTGGTATCGTAATGTCTTCATTTGCTTTTTTAGTATTGTTAGCCTTCATCGTCTTTACTCTATCCGCTTCAGCTTGTTTTAATTTAGGAAGTATTTTTCTAGCTACTTTTTGTATTTTCCCTGGACTCTTAGCTAACTTTTTAGAAAACTTTAACTTATCATTCATACTCATATCCGCTGGAGATTTCTTCATCATCTTCTGCATCAATATTGTTTTCGCTTTTCTCTCAGCTGCTTTTAGTAAATCTGAATTAGACCGCTTCTTCTTCATCTTTCTGATACGTTTCTTTAATCCTCGTTTGAGTCTGGATTTAGATTTACGAGCCATCTTCATTCTAGCTGCCTTTCCCATAACTTCATTTAATGAACTTGCAATATCATTATAAAGTTCAATTGCTTCATCTCTTTTTAAGTGTAATGTGAATGTAGGAACTTTTACATCTTTACCAAATTTGTAAATTGCAGCACCCCATCTGTGATGTCCATCCACTATGTAGTTATCCTTAGATATGATTAACGGTTTCATATCAGTAGGTTTGTTGTATTTTTTTGAGATACCAATAACCTTAGATTTAATGAGTTCTTTCTGAGAAGCTTTTAGACTTCCTGCCATACTAAGAGCTTTAGTTACTTTTACTTTAGATTTTGCCATACTAAGAGCTTTACTCAGTTTTTGAGTATTCACTTGTGGCATATCTTTTCTGTTATAGACTGGCATAATTTACTTTTTCTTTAATCTACTTTTTTCAGCTCTACCTCTGTTCTTAGATTCTGATTCGAATCCAACAATCTTTCCACCTTTGTGAGAAGCATCCTTATTATCTCCGTTACCGTATGTGCCCTTATCTCTATTGTACTTATTCAGTTCTGCTCTGTATTTCTTTGATTTTTCAGATTTACCGTACTTTGCGTACTCTTTTTTGTAATCTCTTTTAGCCGCTTCCTCTACTGATTCTTTTAGTTTTAGTTTTAAAGCTTTACCAATATTTTGTAAATCTGTTTCATCTTCATAACGTACATTAACAAATTCAGGATTCTGACTTTGTGGTTTTGTTACAGGTATGTAATTGATTTGAACATACTTTTCACCTCTTCTAGTTGTCTTATATTCAATATCTAAATACTTGTAAACATTTTTAAGTCTAAATTTAGCATTTTTTAAATCATCTTTATCTACTTTTTCATCAACAGGTTTTGCATCGTTAAAGGCTTGGTCTAATTGCTCATCCTCTTTTAACCCATCATTACCATCTAGGTAACTATAAACTGATTTTAGATAATCATCTGCCAGAGTAATTTTTGCAAACACCCAACCATCAACATCCTCAATATTCTGTTCTTTCATCTTTTTATAGATTCCTTTAGAATATTTCATCGCTCTTTCGAGTGATGCGTATGTCATCGAGGTCTGCGAATCATCAACTTCTTCAAGGGATTCTGTGACCCTTGCTATCTCTTCGCTTATTATTTTTCTAATCTCAACTTTATTACTTTCAGTAATATTCGTATTACCATACTTCTTTTCAAGAAGATTTACTAATTTTTCTAATCGTTCCATTAATAACCCTTTTGATTAAAATTAGCTACTTGAACTAATTTGTTTCTTCTAAGTTGTTCTAATTTGAATTGTCGCAATCCTTCATTCATATTAGAATTATACAATTCTTTGTTTTTTGGAACGTTAATCCAATCTTTCCAACTATATTCTCGTATCATACCTATAAATATTAAAATTAATATATTTTATGTAATACAAACATCTCTGAATATATATTTTCAGCATCCGTACAAGCTGACCCTAATATTGCTTCAGAAATTAGTGTATTTTGTATTGTTGTATCAAATGTGGTTGTATTTTTTGAACTGAATATCTCTACTACAGTTTCCCCACCCGAACCATCTTTTCGTACTGTTAACTCTCCTGTGGATAAAATAGATGCAGTTCCAGCCCCACCGATATTTCTAATAACGAAAGTTACATCTAAATTCCAATTTTTGTTATCAGCTGCAGAAAGTGTAATATTTCCAGTATCTATTAATGTAACACCATCTGATTTAAATTTTATATCTAATGTATGTCCATTTGAAATATTGATTTTACCAGCCATCTTTAAGTGGAATGTATCTCCAACTTTAAACCCATTTGCTGGAACTGTTAGTGTTCCTACGCCCCCATCAAATAAACTACCTGATGTTGCAACTGGTGATGCACTACCTGATATAGGTGAACTATCTCCAGTCTGTGTGTATAATCCATAGTTGTTTGATGTAACATAATTTACATTACTTGTTTGTGTATATTTTGTAACTCCACCTTGTACTACTGCAAATAACTCTGTCCCATCTAATGAACCCGCAGTTGGTAGTTCTGATATTCTTTTATCGTATCCCATTTTTTAACCTTATAGATATATTTTTGAACCATCTTCTTGTAATAAGTAGAATCCATCTTCTTGTAAAAGATACGGAAGTGAACCACCGTCAATTGGATTTCTTAGAAATTCTTCTAACTCCAATTTACCTAAATAAATTTGATACTTCTTCAGTACCACATTTTCATTCAGATTTCGGTTTTCGTTTAAACTCTTATATTGATTCCACGTATACATCTTATATAAATATAGTATTATTTTTTATCACCACCATTTGCGTGTTTAACACCCATAATAGTACCAATAATACTGAATGAATTGGTTAGTAAGATACCAAATAGATTTGACCAGGTCGATTCTATGATTTTAGAATCATGTCCTAATAATAACACAAACACATATAATCCAGTTGTAACAAATCCAACACCCATAATAACCCATAGAGCAACTCTTACAATACTACCCATTAATTCGGTTTGTGTTTTCTTTTGTAGTAGGGAAAGGTCGGTTTCTGCAACCTCTTTTGCGTGTTCTGCTTCAGACTTTAATTTATGGGCTTCTTCTTTTGATTGTTCTGCAAGTTGTAATGCAACTTCCAATTCTTCTTTTGCCTTTTCGGCTTCTTCTTTTGATTTTTTTGATTGTTCTGCAGAATCTATGGCTTCGTTAAGAGCTTTTTCTAATTGTCTATTTACTCTTTTGTTTTCTTTTTGAGCCCTCTCTAATTCAGAATTTTGTTTTTGAACTTGTTTTGTAACTTCTAATCTTTTTCTACGAGAAGTTGAATCTTTTTCTTTACATAACTTTAAATATTCTTCGAACTCTTCATCACCTTCTTCTGGCTCAATGAGTTTTAGAAAGTTACCCTCAACATAAACTCTCTTATGTTTGGCAATTTCTAATAGAATATCCCTCGTAGATTTTTGTATTTTCATCTTTCTTCATTACTTATACACTTTGAAAGGTGCTGTTCTATTTTTATAACCTTCATAATCAGCTTTAAATTCTTCTAATCGAGGTTCTATATCATCTGATTTAATAATCCAAAATTGAGCTCCAACTGCTCTAGCCTTTTCGATTTCTTGTTCATCCTGAGAAGATGAGATGATTCCGATAACTACTCCATTACCATACTCATAATTTATTTTTCTGATTAGTTCAATACCATCAAAAGAAGAACCAATTATATTTAAATCAACAAATACACACTCTGGTCTTTCATCTATAGGCCCATCTGTAAACCATTTCTTAAAAAGTTTATCTGCTTCATCAGAAGAATCCAATGCTTCTAATGCAAGAGTAATATCTAATAGAGAACACGCATCTTCAAACACAAGATGAAACAAATTCTCATCATCTACTAACATTAACGAATCAATCATATCTTTATTCTCATTTTAGTTCCACTTTCAATTTCAACTGTTTCGGGGTCATCTTCTATTTCTTCAATTGAAAGTTCAAAGCCATGCTCTTTTAGTATAGCTTTACAAATATTTAACCCAAGACCCGTTCCTTTCTCTTTTTGACCTTCTTTACGAACATATGGTTTAGATAACTCATCAAATTCACTCTGAGTCATACCTCTACCATTATCTTCGATAACAATGAAGCTCCCTTTGTTATAATTACCTTCAAAATATATTTTAACCCATTTTGTTGGTGAATCATTATACTTTAATCCATTTCTAATTAAGTTATCAATTGCAGTACAAAAAAGTGGTTCGTTTACTTCTAATGATACAGGTAAATTATCATCTAAAAGAATCTGATTTTTATATGCAGTAAGTGATAGATATTCATCTAAGATTTGTTTAATATTATTTGGTGTTTTCGACATCTGAGCATTTTCTTTTACTAAATTAGTAAATTCATATACTCCACTATATACTTTTTGAGCATGTTTAACACCATCTCCTAACAATTGTAGTGGTGCTCTTAGTTTTTTCTTTTGTTCATCATCTAATCGTCTTTGAAGTGAACTCAATCCCCTAGGGATGTAAGTGTTAATACCACTATGCATATCATGTCTAATGATTTTTGCAGCGTGTTCTAAGTATATATTTTTCTTACTTAAATCATCTTTAATTTGTTGTTTGTTCTGAATAAACTCACTTACCACTTTAAAGAATGGAGGCATAAAAAATACAACACACCCCCAACCAAACTTAGCAAGAAATAAGGTTGGTTCACATATCCCAAATACAATGCAGGTTTGTACTGCAAAGAAGGTCATCATAATTAGACCTGCAACTATTAAGGAGATTTTGGAATTTATAGATATTCCATCCAGAGCGTTCATTTACAGCTCCGTTTTCTTAAACCCACATTTCTCAAAAAAGTATTTTGAAGGACAGAATCCTGTCCAAAGGCCGATTTGTAACATCAAACAAACAAATATTACAACTTCCCAAGATTGAAGTAGATACCCTACTATCAATACCATTGACATTAGAAAGTAAACCATTCTGGTTGATGTTATATATTGTAGTAATGTTTTCATTTTCGTTCTCCTTTATGTTGGTCAATCTTATCAAGAATCTTATTAAGTAACTCTGTTTTGATGAAACCACTCATTGATGCGTTTTTAAGAGCTGAGATAAGTTGGAAAACAATAAAAGGCATCAAAATGGTTTCTGATAACCATGATGTGCCTTTAAATCCTAATTCTACTGAAAGAATTACTGTTAATATTAATATCCAAGCAAATAGTGTTTTTAAAACTTTAACTGCTTTGTATGTTTTGAATCCTTCTCTTTTAATTCCAGCAATAAGACCAAAGAATCCATCTAATAGAACAACTGCAACTAATGCAAGATATTGTTCGGTGTTATCTGCGGTTAAATTCATAAAATATGAACCCATAAATGCACACGCCGTACTAATCGACATAATAATCTGTGTCCAGGTTGATTTTAATAATTGCATTTTAGAACCCATATTGAATTAATTCTATGAATGCTACTTTTATTCGTATCCATAATCGTTGAGTCCATCGAAGGTCTTTGAACTCTTTTGTTATAAATATATCAGATAATTCTTTCATTATGAAATATCTTTACTTTCAATCAATGTATAAGTAAATGAGTTTCCGTAAAGTTTTGCAGCCTTATTTACTAACTCCATAAACAATTTGAAATCTGCATTTGCTGCAATTACTTGGCAACCTGCTGACCACTTATCTATTTGTACAGATTTTCCACCTTCTCTGGAAGTAGCTCTATGAATATTGATTCCGTATATACCTTCGTGAATATTTTCTTCTAAGAAGTCATATACACCATCTTTGTTTTTATCTCTATAAACTTTTAATGGTTTATGTTGTCTAAGAGCTTCATACTTACCTTGATGTAATCCAATCTTATGTGAACCTCTGTATTGTCCAGGTACTAAGATTGCTACACCATCCTTATTCAATAAGTTTCTTTCCCAATGTGAGCCGGGGTCTGTTGTTGCTTCAAACTCTTCATACTTTAATTGACCACCTACAGAATATGATAAAGTTACCCAATCATCAAATTTGTTAGTTACTTTACCACCTGTTTCAGAATTTCGAATACCCACTATGTTTAAGTTGTAATCTCCACCCTCAAACCATCTGTATCCTTTTTTTTCAACTGCTTTTTGTATTTCTTCTCTTGTAAAACGTGCCATTCATATCCCCTAAGTTATATATCATTTGATTTGTAACTGTATTCGAATATAAATATGTATTAATTTAGTTTAACATGCGAAATTGGTACAATCCATTCCCTATCGAATGGGTCTGTTACCTTAACTTCTTGCTTTTCTTCGTTTACTGATATAACTATCACCCTCTCCCCTACGGGTAGACACCCATTGTGGTTGGTGAAAGTCTCCATCATTCTCGTTTTCTT
>Ga0102963_1000963_pt1 | contig 12676 bp, 22 predicted proteins | sample SalPon2_C_H2O_MG_2_FD_84522 | JGI IMG/M metagenome (GOLD analysis project Ga0102963, IMG submission 84522) | Salt pond water microbial communities from South San Francisco under conditions of wetland restoration - Salt Pond MetaG SF2_C_H2O_MG | ecosystem: Environmental > Aquatic > Non-marine... | reverse complement strand
TTGTATGAGAAATGTATCGAGTCAGTTGCTGATTATTGTAAAAAGTATGCCATAGATCATAAAGTACAAAAAGAACCTATACTTCGAATTAAACCCGACCCGTTTACCGGTAATCGTAGTAACGATTCATATATGAAACATGGCGGATTTCTTCCTATCTATGAGAAAGAGAATGCATTCGATCTGCTTGATGATTACGATCAGATAGCCATTATTGATGCAGACGTTTACATTCGGCCAGACGCTGGCAATGCATTCGAAGAGTTTGGTGCACACCACGCTTTCGGTGCAGTTGTTGAAAGAGAAATGCCACTTACAAGCGAATACAAACAAAAGATTACTAATTATAGTCGAATGCAATATGCGACGTTACAAGATGTTGATTGGAAATGGAATGGGCTTGGTGGTGAATTTTGTAATATGGGCGTTATGTTTATCAACAGTAATAAATTTAAACCCTATTTACGAGGGCAGACCGCAAAACAGTTCCTTGACCGCTACGAATTTAAACGGTTCATCGATGGCGAAGGAGCGTGGAAATGGTCTACCGATCAAACTCTTTTGAACTGGTGGATTAAAAAAACAGAAATCTCAATCAAGCATCTTGACTGGAAATGGAATGGTTTGTTCACCGCAAACACAAAGATAGAAAAATGCGACTTTGTTCACTTCTTCCTTAAAGATAAATTGCCAAATGGAGGAGAGGATATCGATTCTTTATTGAGGGAATTGATTGAATGAGTCTCTGGGATAAATTTATAAAAGATATATCTGATGAATTTAAAAATAAAGAACATTTTTTAAACGGAACTACCATTAAACGTTGTATTCATCCTAAAATAAATTCATTAGACGCAATAAAATATCTTAATGCAGTTAGTCATTTAGATTTTTTAAAACCAGATCCGCAAACTGGAAGTCCAACGCGTTCTATCGACAAATTTAGTTTAGTAACTTTACAATCATCACTATATTTAAAAACTATGATAAAGAAATCTAATTTAGATGATATTGATGAAATACATGATATTGGTGGCGGTTACGGCAATATGGCATGGACATTAAAAAATTATGGATACAATAAAAAATATATTATATATGACTTTCCGATTATGCAAGATATTCAGAGATATTGGTTGGGTGAACAAGATATTGAAGTTGAATATAGATCTATAGATGAAATTGATCCTGGAGAAAATTCACATCTTATAGGTACGCATAGTATAAATGAAATGGATTTATCTGAGAGAGAAAAAATACCGTTCGATAGATTTAAATCATTTTTTATCGCACATAATAAAATATTTAATGAAATAGATAATGTAAAATATTTCAGAAATTTAGCAAAAAATTTAAATCATAACACTGAACATTTATTTTATGGAGATGATGATGGCCCCTTGCAGAAATCACACTATTGGTTAACAGGGATTAAACTATGAAGAATTTAATTATGCAACACTTTGATGGTGAACTTCGAGACCTTGATGAACTTTCAATAAAAAATATTCAAGAGTATGCTAAGATGGTTGGCGCCGAATATCAATTGATAAGAGGTAAACCATTTAGAAAACATCTTACATCTCCTTGTCAAAAGGTTTATGTGTTAGATGAAGAATGGGATGAATATGATGATGTCTTAATGTTAGATATAGATATGTTCGCTCCGAAAAATATGAATGTAAATATATTTAAACAAGAAGGTGTAGGTTTGTATGCTGATACACAGATTAGACTCCATAGAAGATTGACTCAGCATTATCCTATGCAATCAAGCATTGATGCGCCTTATTGGGGTGGCGCAATATATAAATTAGACAGAAAATTAAGAAAAAAATTAAGATCTGGTCTTGGCGGAAACGAAAGTTGGATGAACAAATATAATGAGTTGTATCATTATGAAGATGAAGGTATCATGCATACATTAGCGTGGAAAGCTGGAATACCAATAAAAGGTACTATATTAGATAGAAAATGGTGTCAATGTAGTTTTCTTCCAAATCCAGAAAAAGCAGGGTTCATTCATATTCGCACAAAGGTTACACCATCAGGTCCAAAGAGAAAAAAAATAGAAAACTATAATGAACTAGTTTCAAAAAATATATTATAAAAATAAGGATATATGTTTTGGAAATAAGAAACCCAATTGATTTATTGACATACAAAAGATTTGATGTTCCTATTAAGTTTATGTATGCATCAAATCTATCAAGTGATTTTTATAAAAGCGCATATAAAGAACATTTAGAAGTTTGGAATAATTTTCGTGAAGGAACCCCAAATAAAAATGGTTTTGCTGATTTTGATAATGCATTTAAATCAATAATTGATAACGTTGTTGATGAACCAGTCCCAGTAAATAATGAAGGACACATAGCAAATGGTGCTCATAGATTAGCAGCAGCATTGTATCATAGAAGACCTATTAATATTAGAGACACAAATGACAACGAAAATTATGATATTGAGTGTAATTATGAATTTTTTATTAACAAGGGGTTATCACAACCTATCATAAAAAGAACAGCATTAGAGTATGCAAAACTTAAATCTAATACGCATATAATTTGTTTATTCCCCATTGCTCATACTCGTATTCAAGAAGTTATGAATATAATCAGTGAATACTGTAATATATTTTATCATTCTTCTACAAAGTTAAATCCTGAAGGGCAACTCGGATTAATGAAAGAAATATATCTTGACGATGGTTGGGCAAACGAAGAAGGTATAAGAAGAAAAGGAAATCAATGTTTTAGAGGACATCCGGATGTCACATTTGTATTAGTAGATGCAAAAAATCTTGAAACTGTAAAAGAAATGAAAAATAAGATTAGAGCATTATTTAATGTTGGCAATCATTCTGTTCATATTAATGATACCCATGAAGAAACAGTTAGAATAGCGAAAACTGTATTTAATGATAATAGTATACACTTTCTTAATAACAGAAAGAATATTTCTTTTCCTAACTACAAAAAACTTATGGGCAATATCAAACCAAACGATAATGAAGTAATTACTGGTTCAACGGTATTATCATTATATGGATTAAGAGATTGTAAAGATATAGATTTAATCTATTATAATAATCCACCTGCTGATTCTCATAATCAATATTTAAAAACGCACTATAAACTAACTCTTGATAATATTGTCAATAATCCGATATATCACTTGTATTATCAAGGATTTAAATATGTTTCGTTAGATGTGATAACGTATATGAAGAGAGTAAGAAACGAACCAAAAGATATTGTAGATGTACAATTAATAGAGAAAATGAGAACTTAAAATGAAAAATCTAATCTATCAAGTTTGGGCGGGCACACTTTCAGAAGAAGCGAAAGTTAGTAGTAAATTGATGAAATCCTATGCTGAAAAGATTGGCGCAGAGTATATACTCGATCTAAACCCAAACATTGCTGGCAAAATATGTGATGTTCCTATGTACTTTGAATGGTTAAATCCAATAATAGATGATAGATTTCTAAAGTATGATAAAGTTTTAGCGGTTGACTTAGACGTATTCCCAGTAGAAAATTTAAAAGAAAATATATTTGAAGAAGAAATTGGTGACATTGGCGCATGCACTGAGCCATTTCAAGGAAAACAAAGAGCAACAGTGACTGTAGGCGGTCACATAAATAAACAAAATGATGAAAGATGGGCGTCTGTCGTAAAAAATAATTGGGGTATCAGTCTTCCGCGAGATGAAGATAACAATTTAAAAGTATATAACGCTGGAATGGTGGTTTTTACTAAAGAGGGTATACATAAGGCAAAAGAATGGATGCCTTTCCAAGAATATATTAATTTTATGAGAAAGGAAGGATTCGGAAGATTCTATACCGTAGATCAGAATTATTTTCATTTAATGGTATTTGCAAATGAAAATGTGGATTTTACAGAAATGCATAACGGTTGGAATTCTCAGATACATTATGTTAGAGGTCCATTAGCAATAACTAGCAATATAAATGATGAGAGAACTAAAAACACAAAACTTGTCCATGTACAAATGACGGGGCATAAGTGGAATGAACAAAGTCTCTATGAAATCGTAAATCTCCCGCAGAGTAAATGGAGATTCGAATATAAGGGGAAAAAATGAGAATTTATGAACATAAATCTTACGAAGAATATGTCGCAGCGCAAACGAAAATTAATAAAAGTAAAGTCAAGAAGGGTTGGATATATGCAAATCCAGAAAAGATAAGAAAAATTTGTGCAGAGAATCCCAATTCTCAATTTATAATTTGTCATGGCACAAGACTTGGTGCTGAACAAAAATATTTTAAAGAATATCTTCCGAACGCAGAAATTATAGGAACAGAAATTAGTGATAATGCTGAAACATTCGAAATGACTGTTCAACATGATTTTTCTATTCCAAAAGAAGAATGGATAGGAAAGGCAGATATTGTTTATTCTAATTCATTTGATCATTCGAACGTGCCAGAAAAAACGATACAAACTTGGAAAAATCAGTTGAATAAATCAGGAAGAATATATTTAGAATATAGTGAAAGAGATAGTGTCTGTGAACCAGCAGATTGTTTACAGGCAACAGAATCTGAAATCATAGAATTGTTACAAAAGAATGGTCTAGATATTATTAATAAATTTAGTGGAAGTAAAACTTCTAATGTTTTGGTTTGTGAAAATAAAGAGAGGGATTGATGATTAACGCGAAATTAGATCATGTTAAAACTTTACCTGAGTTTTATAGTGAAATTCGTAAACAACATGAAGAAGCACATGGTCATGAATATTGTTGGCAGCACGATGCTATCAGAAAATTGATGACAAATTGTGAAACCTATAAAGAACTAGGAACACATCAAGGTGCTAGTGCTGCTTCTGCTTGTTTGACAAACCCAAAAGAAGTCACAATTGTTGATATTGATTTCACCAAATGGCGACCATTCGAAACGTTGTTCAGAACCTATTGTGATGAGAATAACATCAAACTAACAGTACAAGAGATATCTTCGGTAGATCCTAAAGCAGTCTCTCCTGTTGACCTACTATTGATTGATAGTAACCATCAACCCGCACATTTAGTAAATGAACTTAAATTGCATGGAAATTACATTCAAAAATATATCGTTCTTCATGATACTAGCAGACTCTTTGGAAAAGAAGACGATAGACTCTATCAAGTAGCAAATCAGTTTTGTTCTGGTATAACACCATGGATAGTTATGTATAGGGAACCAGCAAACGTCGGGTATACTATACTGCAAAACACATTAAACACATAATTAAAAGAATTGCTGTAAATGGAATGGAAAACAGGTGAAATTAAAGAAAATCCAGATTTCTTAGGATCTCAGATTAATGATGATGTACCAGATGAAAAAACAGTCGTCATTGAAGAACCAGATAAAAATTTATCTACTCCTGGAGAACAAATATCTAAAAAATGGGGAATAGAAAAATATATTGCTAATGAAGAATTCTATATCAGCAAACTTCTCATAATTCAACCTGGATCTTCTACTTCAATGCACTTTCATAAAGATAGGAAAGAGCATCTTTATATTTTATCGGGAGAGTATATTATTGTTACTATAGATCTATTGAAAAGTCCTGGCAAAAAAACCGAAACTATGTTAGGCGCTGGTGATTTGTATATCGCGGAACGGTTAGAATTCCACCAGATAAAATGTATTCGTCCTGGCCAGATACTCGAAGTTTCTGATTTTGATGACAAAAGTGATGTTTATAGAATAGAAGACTCACAATGATATCTGCTTATGTTATAACACTAAATGGCAACGCCAATTCAGAAATAGGTGCTCTTAATCTTAAAAAGAGTTCAATCCAAGTAAAAAATGATTTTAAAATAAAAAATTTCGACGCAGTAATCCCACAAGAAACTGATGACTTTGCTAAGAAAAATAATCTTTCTTGGAACTGGCCATGGCAGGGAACTGAAGATTGTTGGAGTTCTGGTTTAACAAAAAGTGCATACGAGACTGCAAACCCAAAAGCGAGAATCGCCTGTTTCATGTCTCACTATAAATTATGGTGTGAATGTGTCATACAAGAGGAACCAATTTTAATTTTTGAGCATGACGCTTTATTTAAGCAAAAATTAGATCTTGATTTGTTATTCGAATCAAAATATGGTATCATAGGACTAAATGATCCGAGAGGCGCTACTCGAAAATCAATGGAATTCTATCAGGCAATACTTAACAATCCAGAGAAAGTTCAAGATGTTCCTGTTATTGACGAATTTAAGATTCCGCAAGGTCTCGCAGGTAACTCTGCTTATCTAATTAAACCCGCTTCGGCGATGGAGTTAATTAATCTGACAGACGAATTCGGTATGTGGCCGAACGATGCTATAATGTGTCGGCAATTGCTACCGCGTAGGTTAGGTGTTACCAAAACTTTTTATACAACAATACAAAATTTACAATCGACGACGACAAAATGAAATCATATGTAATAGCAATCAAAGACATGCCAAAATCTGTTGACGTTGCGCAACGATGCATTAGATCAATGAGAGAACACAACGTTCGAATGTTTGATGCGTTTACTCCCAATGACAATCCTCGAGCATTGCTAGAAAACGAGAATATACCCACCGAGCATTTTTATGAGATATATTCGAATCCGGAAAACTGTATGGCAGCATTCTTTTCGCATTATACTCTCTGGAAACGATGTGCCGAAGAAAAGGTTGAACATCAAATCTTTGAGCATGACGCTGTTGCTATTAACGATGTACCATTGATTATACCATATGATAAGTGTATTAGTTTAGGGAAACCCAGTTACGGATCTTATAACACTCCTACTACGCTTGGTGTTAACACATTACAATCAAAGCAGTATTTTCCTGGCGCACATGCTTACCGATTAAAACCGGAAGGCGCACAATTGTTGATTAAACGAGCGAAAATAGACGCAGGTCCAACAGACATCTTCTTACATCTCGGAAGGTTTCCGTGGTTACAAGAATACTATCCATGGCCAGTAGAAGCGAGAGACCATTTTACCACGATCCAAAAAGAAGAAGGATGCCTTGCAAAACATTCATATGGAGAATCCTATGAAATCCTCAGCAAACAGTAGAGCGTTCATAACTGGGTGTGATTTAAATACTGAGTGGATGCTTCCATGGTTTGTTGAAAATTATGCAAAACATAATAATGTAGATATCGGTTTTGTTGATTTTGGCGTCACAGAAGAAACTCGCGAATGGATTTACAAGATGTCACCATTTAAGTTTATTGTTGATGTTCCTCGCCAAAAAGTCAACGGTTGGTTTCTTAAACCGAAAGCAATGATTAAGACTCCAAGAGAAGAGGTCGTTTGGTTAGATACCGACATACATGTATTGGGAAATCTCTCCGGCATATTTAATTATCTTGAAGAAAATAAATTAGCAATGGTTGAAGACAAACCTTGGAGTCAAAGAAGAGGCGAGACATGGCATAACTCTGGTGTTGTTGGCATTAAAGGCAAACCGAAGATACTTTCTGATTGGGTTACGGCGTGTGCGGAATCGCCTTCTGTTGGTGATCAAGAAGTGCTACATGAAATGCTTTCAGAGTCTCCTCTAAAAAGAATAAGTAACATTGTTGATTTACCCAATATATACAATTGGTTGAGAATACAAATACAAGATGGTCAAGACAACAAAAACAAACTTTGTATGCACTGGACAGGACAAAAAGGCAAATTACAAATTAGGAAGTTAATTTACAATGCATGATGTAGTTCATATATTAGGAAACGGCGATAAAGCAATTTTTTGGAATAATGTAAAAAAAAGCAAAGAAGAAACGAAACTTATTTGCAACCTACCACCCTTTGACGTTCCAATTAAAGATATCTATGCTTCTGTTATGGTTGATTTTAAAATGATGGCAGCACTGACAGAGGGATCACTTAACCTCGATTCATACCGATGGGTATTGGGTAATCGTCCTAAGATATGGATGACTGCTCCTGGAAAGAGCACCTTCTATTTTAAATATGCTCCAAACATTCGCGAATTTTATCTTACTGTACCAAAGTATGCGGGCAACGCAACGAACTTCAATTGTGGGCATATGGCAGTTCACTATGCTGCAGCGAGACTCCAGGCGAAAGAAATTCATATGTATGGGTTTGATTCTATTTTTGATTTCAATATGAGAAGTTTCACAGATACCGTATTGATGAGCGACAGGGGTAACGCCAACAATTTTAGACTTCTTGCAAATTGGCGTCCGATTTGGACTGGAATATTTAAAGAATTTCCGAATACTAAATTTGTTATGCACCACGACCACAGTGATGTGAAAATAGAAATAGCAGAAAATGTCCATGTTGTCATACACGACCAAAGAGCCGAAGAACCAGATCACGGTGATTGGGATAAAAGACTTGTAAAATCGAAAAAAAAGAGTAATAATAGTAGTAGTGCTTTAGAGAGATTACAATCACGTGTTTAATCATGTCGGGATCGACCTTGGGTATGCTGACCTTGAGTCACATACCGGAGAAACAAAAAGAACTTACGCCACCCCAAGTGGTATTAAATATCCATCCATTACTACTGTGCTTTCAATCTTATCAGAAGATTCTATTAAAGCATGGCGTAAACGAGTAGGTGAAGAAACTGCAAACAAGATATCGACTCGCGCTTCCCTTCGCGGCACAAAGGTTCATGAGGCAATAGAAAAGTTTGTTAATAACCAAGAATGGAGTCAGATCGTTTCAGAGTACACTCCGGATATCATTGAGTCTTTGATCAATGTTAAGGAGATATTGAGTGAGAGGATTGGAAACGTTTATGGACAAGAACTTCCCTTATATTCTGATCATTTACGCGTTGCTGGGCGGGTTGATTGTGTTGCTGAATTTGACGGAAAAAATTCCATTATCGATTTCAAAACTAGCAAAAAACCCAAGCGAAGAGATTGGATTACCAATTATTTCTGTCAAGAAGCAGCATATGCCATTATGTGGGAAGAACGCACCGGAATGCCAATTACCCAACTCGTTACCGTAGTCGCAGTCGACGGGTCTGAACCACAGGTTTTTATCGAAAAAAGAGACGATTTCGTCCCTCTTTTACGTGAGACCATAGAGCGATATGAAAAACGTGTTGTAAATCAATAACTTACCAATTTACTTTTAGCGATACTATCGGGTATAATTACCTTGTAAGCAAAAAAGGACTATGATATGTTGTTGAATGAAGTTAAAGTTTTCCAGTTTCACCTCTCTGATGATGCGCGTGACCATCTTAACTCTGTTGGTTGGGACGGTGATTTCACTCCTTTCCCTGAAATCTTAATTACGCGTGACGTGTTCGGCATGGGTGGTTCTGAAAGGTTCGAACCTTGGATGGCGAAACACTACGTTGAAGTCGCTGAGGTAACTGGCGCGAATGACCTTGAAGATGTTTTTATGGCGGGTCAACTTGGCATGCCTAATCCTGAGGGTGTTGAAATTAATTTCTATCCTGGTCGAATGCACTCTGTTAGCGTTGGTGATATAGTCCAGTGCACTGAGACGAACACTTTCTTTATGGTTGACCGTGAAGGTTTTACTGAACTCTTTAACTTTACCTTTGAAAAGGTGGCGTAAATATGAACTTGATTATACGTCTTAAAAATCTTTGGATGGTGGTTGCGATAATTGCAATCGCCTTCTTATTGATCTCTGCTGCAACTAGTGCCTTGACGATTCCTGATGTTTTTGTTTCGTCCACTACGGGTGAATGTGTCAAAGTCGATAACTTTGATCCTGATCAATCGTTTACCTGCGAAAACCTTCCTTCTAAATATAACCAAATTTGGGTAAGATAATATGTCGAAATACGATGAAGAAATTCGAAAGTCCTTTGATGGAATTATAGAAAACTTTGACAAAATAGATCGATCGATGGATAGAATTAACATTTCTATTTTCGGTCTGTATTTACTGGTCGGGTTTCCTTTACTGATTCAAATAGTTGCTGGATTACTTTAATGCCAAACGATTGGGCGTGGTGTCCTCATCTTGACTCTTCTGGTCAATGGTGGATTGATGATGAAAAGGTTTCGTTGGTTGTACTTTCAGAATCAGAGCAACAAACATATATCGATACTCAAAAAAGGAGAGTGGAATGAGTTTTGCTAGGATGCAAGAAGCACTTCGTGCCAAAGGTTGGTTCGTAGAGTGGAACATGCCTTGCTGCCAGTCGTGTGCGTGGGCAGAAATACCTCTCAATCACGAAGTAGGTCCGTTTAAGGGTGAGAAGATTGACCTTGAGAAAGTCCTGTTCAACCACTCACAAGACTGTGAACTCGATTCTCCAGGCGAGGACTGTCCCGAATGTGAAGGAGAAGGTTCTCTGGTTGTTGGGGAGTTTGGTGACGAAGATCAAACATATGAAGATTGTTATTACTGCGCTGGCGAGGGTGTTCTCTACGGTTCGTTTGACACGAGTGAGTTAGGGTTTGAACCTGATACCAGTGTCGATGGTTTTTCTTGTTATCCGCCAACTCAGCAGAGCGATTCTACTTTTTGTTTTAATGGTAGCAAGAAAGGTGTCGCCAACTTCAATCTCGTTCACAATCTTATTGAAGAATCAGGTTGTAAGATTCTGTGGAATGGTCGTGGTGTTACGAGACCGACGATTTCTTGGTAAACAAAAGTCTATATAATATATTAACGGAGAGATAAGTAAATTATGAATGGAAAAATTATGAATGCTGAATCAGCAACTGTGGTAAATCTAGTTGGTATGACTTCACCTAGCGCGATTACCGGTTGTCATACTGCTAATGAATTAATTGCATATGCGGCACGAGTAAGTAATCCTGCTAATCAGAATAATGCTAAGACTGCAAAGAAATTGCTGAAGTATTTGATTAAAGAAGGACATTGGTCGCCTTTTGAGATGGTATCAGTAACGATGGAAATTAAAACGACGAGAGATATTAGTCGTCAGATCCTACGTCATCGTTCATTCTCTTTCCAAGAGTTTTCTCAACGATATGCTGTTAGTGAAGACTTCGTTACAAGACGCGAAGCGAGGAAACAACATCCAACCAACCGTCAACTAAGTATGACCGATGAAGACGCCCAACGGCAATCGAAAGCACAAGAAATCTTTAATGAGATGCAGTCTGAGGTGTCTAGAGTTGCCAAAGATTATTACGAGATGGCGTTGAACAATGGTATCGCCAAGGAGCAAGCACGAGCATTGCTGCCAGAGGGATTAACACAAACTACCCTATACATGGCAGGTACTTTGCGTTCTTGGGTGCATTACTGTGATCTGCGTCGTGGACACGGAACTCAAGCAGAGCATATAGAAGTTGCTGATAAATGTTGGGAAGTCCTTGGGGTGCATTTCCCTGATGTTATTGCTGCTGTAGAAGAGATGAGTCAGGAGAAAGAAGATGAACGGTAAAAAAGCGAAGATGCTAAGAAGAGGTTCTCCCGAGAAACTTGAAAAACGAGTAAAAAAAGATTATACTAGTTTAAATAAGTTTGAAAAAGAATTTCTTTCTGCCTTTTATAAAGCGAAAGAAAAAAGCGAGGAAAAATGAATATATTTGCTCTCAATCTTGATCCAGAGATCGCAGGAAAAGAACAATGCGATCAACATGTTATTAAGATGTCTTGTGAATACGCCCAGTTACTTTCTACCTGTCATCGTATTTGCGATGGCAAAGAGTGGCAGGGTATTAGCACTAAAGGAAGAAAGATTAAACGATATATTCTTGAAGATCCAGATATGAATGATAATTTGTATCTTGCTTGTCATAACAACCATCCTTCTAATATCTGGGTTAGACAATCAGCAAAAAACTATGAGTGGTTGTACAAACTTTGGCAAGCAACGTGTAGAGAATACACGCGGCGATATAATAAAATGCATGCTTCTGAAGTTAAATTGCGGGCGTATCTTGTCGAACCTCCTTTGAATATTTCAGATGAACCGTTTACCCAACCAACACCTGCCATGGCACAATATCCGCATTGTATTGTTCCTGGCGATTCAGTCCAGAGTTACAAGAATTTTTATTGGGAAGACAAACGTAAGTTCGCCACTTGGAACTTTAGTCCAAAACCAAAGTGGTGGCAAGAACTAGAAGAGAAAAATAACAATCAAACAAATAATCAATTGGTATTAGCATGACTCATGAACACAAACGTGGGATGATAACCGAAGAAATTTCAAAGCATATATCTGACAACGGCAAACTTAGTGCTGTCGTCGTTAAGACAGAAAAGGGATATATGGTTGAACTCTACGAAAAAAGTAGGTATGTTAGAACTGTTGATGTTTCAAAACACAGCGTTCATTATGCCGAAGACACTGCAGAAAATTACGTATTGGGTTACCCAGTATAAATTTCTTGCAGCATAGTTTCGAATTGTTCTACTTTTGTTAATCTATTTGGCCAATAAATATAGTCTTTCTCAGGGTTTGCTTTGAGGTTAGTTAATAATGGTTGTACAGCATTGAATAATTTATCTAATTTTTCGTTGGTAGTTAATGCCTCAGCAACTTTAACTGTTGCTTGCTGTACTGCTTCGAGTTCTTCCTCGTTAACAGCAGTAAATCCAAAATCAAAGATATCGTCTGACATTTTATTTTCCTTTTTGGAGTACGTATATTTATGAAAATTGTAATCGCAGGTTATGGAGCAGTTGGTCAGGCAAT
>Ga0102963_1000962_pt1 | contig 12676 bp, 16 predicted proteins | sample SalPon2_C_H2O_MG_2_FD_84522 | JGI IMG/M metagenome (GOLD analysis project Ga0102963, IMG submission 84522) | Salt pond water microbial communities from South San Francisco under conditions of wetland restoration - Salt Pond MetaG SF2_C_H2O_MG | ecosystem: Environmental > Aquatic > Non-marine... | reverse complement strand
AAGTTCTTCGATAGTATTATATTCACGCAATACCACAGCCATAAGAATGACTCCTTTTAGAATATTTATCGAAATCTATTGGTTTGGTAATTCCTTCCACTGAACATATTCAAAATCTTTATACAACTTTGTATTTTCAAATTGTTCTAAGTTTGGAACATAAAATACACAATTTCCATAAAGTGTACATACTTTTAATAAATGGTGTAACTTATCTGCTAAATCAATATCTTTTATAATAAATTCTGTACTTTTAAAAGTTCCGATTAAACCTAAATTGTTATTAGCTGCATTTGCCCAATTGGAATCTAAATTAAATGTTTTGTTATCTACTTCAAAATTATTGATCATAATTTGCTGATATCGTTCTATATCTGGATAGGTAATATTAATTATAAAAAACAAATCTATTTTTCTATCAAACAAATTATAAAATAAATTAAGGTATTTTTCACTATTACTTAATATTTTTGTAAAATTATCCATATATATTTTTTTAATATCTGGATCATTGTACATTCTAAATTTAAAATATTTGTTTTCTAATAAAGCCGTTAAAACTTTTTTTTCTAAATCTGATTCAAATCCAAAACTACGTGCTAATTTAATTACTTCTGCTTTTGCAGACTTGTCTGCAGGCACTCCTTGTTTGTGTGCAAAATCTGTCACCTGCTTTAAAGTTACACCTGCAATTTCTATTTTATCAAATGAATTTAGTGCTACACTTATGTCTTTTGCAAAGCTAGCTGCAAGTTTAAAAAAATCTAATATTGTATTAAAATCTTCTTTGATAAAGCCATCCAGTATTCCCCGCAACCCTCTCCATTCAATTGTGCCTTGTTTGTGTGGAAAAAGAGCACTGTATTTTTCAAAATTACGTCTACTAATTAAACTATGATATAAAAATCCCACTCTTTGCTCAATATCTCCTAAATTATCTAATTCGTTAAGCAAATCATCTACACTGGATTCTACATATTCAAAATTTGCATATTCCAAATCCATTAATGGATATCCTTTGAACTCCATGTATTTTTTTCTCAGTATACCTGACTGTATCATATAGATTGTAAACCATACATTCTGTAGATTGCTTAACTTATTAAGTTCACCTATACCAAAATGTGCATGTAGACCACAACTTTCGTTTGTGTAGCCTCCTAGTTTAAAAATATCATGTACAAAGTTAGCGCATCTTAGAAAATTAGCTGGCGTAGCTCGCATTTGACTTGTACTGCCATCAGCATTTTCTAATTCTCCTATTTTAAACTCATAGGTTTGTTCTTGATTGTACTTTCCACTAGGATTAATGCTGCTATCATTATCCCAATCAATGTTGTACTTGTTGAGAATATCCTGTAACGGTTGGTGAACCTTTTTATTATCAGGTAAAATGCATTCTACTTCGAAACCCATCGTAATATCGCTTAATTGGGCTTCATTGATTATTTGAGAAAATTTCATTTCTTTTTACTTTTATAGAATTTTGGATTAAAAAATTTAGCTTGCTCTATTTTATCCTGTTTTGGACCTACATCTACTGTTGTATTGACACCTTTTACAAGTTTACCAACTGCAGCCGTTTCCATAAATTTTTTATATTCTTTTATTATGGTTTTTAATGGTAAATTTATTCGTGCAACTTTAACTTCAGTTATTCCTAAAGTTTTTGCTGCAGTATATCTATGATGACCGTTAACAATTTTATTGTCTTTGTCCACAATAAGTGGATTATAATTATTTTGACGTAAATTGTTGATTTGTTTTGTTAAATTCTCTTGTATTCTTTCTGTTTGTACAGGTATCAATTTGTCTAACTTTATTTTTTCTATCTTATGGCTAATATGTTTAAGGTGTTCATTTTTAATTTGTGGTAATTCGTCTCTTGTATAACTTTCCACTGGTTTTTCCCCTGTTAATTTAGTTTTACTAAACCAAAGCTTAAACCATTCTGGTGTACCAGGCTTAATGTTGTGCAATTTTTGTAATTTAGATTTTTCTGTTCCTGAAATACTTAAATTTTCTTTAGGTTGTGTATCGCTTATGCCTGCCAACTTTTTGAGTTTATTTAGATCCATCAGCGTTTTCCTGAGTAACTTCTACTTCAAAATATAAATCTTCTGGAAAAAGCTCATCTAACTGTTGTGAAAGCTCATGACTCATTTTGGGTGTAGAATGTTTAGCTAAAAGTATGTCATAACAGTGAACATTTTCTAGCATATGATAACGCATTGCAGTGCCTTCTTTATCTACAATGATAGAATCTTTAAAAACTTTTTTAGCAACTTTAAAAAATTGCTTTGCTAACTCATGATTTGGTTCTTGTAAACACAATCTAGTATAAATCATATTATTGCTACTTTATTTAAATCTAATCTACCATTCCATTTTACTATTGTATTAGTTTCACCAGTGACTGCAAATCTTAGCACATTAGGTTGATCTACAGTACAATTAACATTCCACAATGCATTTTGTTGGACAGTATTAGTAATTACTTCACTTTCTAAATTAATTTGTGAACTTCTGGTTTTTATAGTACCCATTAATTGTTTATGTACAGTATATTCACCTACACTATCAATACCTATTATGTCTAAATTAAAACTGTAGACATTGTTGTCTTGTAGTTCTATTTGGTTGCCTTCGTATAGTAAAAATTTAGGATTAGCATCTGTTGTAGTTTCAGTTAACATTAATGTTTCTAATTTTGCCCAAGGATTATTAATACTTACTAATTCAATTTTTGTGTCAGGTGTAGTGTCAACTTTAGCACTATTTAAATTTGCAAATATAGCTGTATCATCATCTATTTTAATTAATGCAGGATATAATACTAAATTACTATCTACTGTAGTTGTGACTTTTCCAGGATTATCAGGATCTAAATATAAAACCTCTCCAGGACTGCTACTTGGCAAGTTAATATTGATAAACTGACCTATAGGTTGATAGCTAAATTCACTTACATTTCTGAGTTTCGTAACTATTCCTACTATCTTGTCATATTCTCCTGCAATGTAATTTGCTTTTCTATACTTTCCATAATGGTCAATTGTAATTAAATCATTTGCAGTAAAACCATGCCCGAATTGATTTATGTGTAAAATTCTTTCTTTCTGATAAAAAGCAAATTTACTATAAATTTGTGAAACATAATTATTATTAAAATCTAATCCTGTAGGCATAGGATACAGGATAGGATAACCATTCACAACACTAAAAATAAATCCTTCACCTAACTGTATATTACCTGCAGCAGATTGGGTATTATCCTGATATAAATTTGATTTGTTCTCATCCTCTAAAATACAATTTACTGTTTGATCTGTTTTATTTGTTATACTAATAATTTTTAAAATTCTAGCTTGTCCAGATGTTATTATATAATCACCAACATCAACATCTAATCCATTATAAAAATACGGTACTTGCGATCCACCATAACTATGTGGTTGTTGCTCAACATCTATGATTCCTACCCATTTATAAGGTTGATTTTGACTAATCCAGGCAGGATTATCATCTAATACAAATTCCAAAGGTTGTAGCGACTGTAAATTACAGGATAATAACTTCGCTGGTCTCATAAATTAAAATACCAAAAGTATGTATGCATGTCCGTTTGCAAAAGTACCTGCTGCTGATGCGTTTATTTTAAAATTAGTAATATTATTTTTTGTTGGAGTTTCAAAAGATACTTGGTATGCAGCCGTAGGATTTCTATATCTATAGGAGTCTGTATCTAAATCATATCCATAATAAGTTACACTTACTGGATATTTACCAAGGTTATGTGTTAACTCAAATCCGTCTGCTGTTAGTATTGAAGTCCAACCCGTAGGTAAACTATTAACATTAGAAATATTTCCACTAGGATCGAAATCAACCCTAAATTCAAATCTACCTGTTATAAAACTGTCAGGACCAAATCCTGTAATTGCATTTAAGGTTAATGTATTGTTGTCATCAATAATATCAATATTGTTACCTGCAGCAATAGTTTTAAATTTAATATTATCATTTTCTCTTTCTATAGCTACATTAAACCCTGTTCCTACATTTATGATGTTAGTTACAGCGTCGACATTTAGTGTTAATAAATTATTGTTAGAGTTTATAGTAAGATTACTTCCACCTGCTAAAGTATTAAACTCTAAGCTTTGACCATTTTTACCTGAAAATAATGATACACCACCGCCAACATTACTAGCATTTTCTATAGGTATGCTTTGAATGTCTTGATTGATAACAATATCACCATTTTCATTAACAGATAAAGTAACATTATTACCAGCTACTAACTCTCTTAATACAAATTCTTGCCCATCAATATTTTTAATTAAATTACTATCTCCCGTTGTAGTAGAAATAAGTTTTACAACATTATCTATAGATGTATTCTTAAATATTTTTTGAGATTCGTTCCAAGATAATAAATCACCATCTAATAGATCACTAATAACAACATTAGGTGTAGGAACTAGGGATATTGTGCTTTTTTGAGCAAGAATAGGCATGAGTCAATCCTGTTTTTGTATATTTATACGTTTAACAGAATTTTGTTTATGCTGCCAAGTGTAGATAAATCTGGTGATCCAGGTAGGTAATCTCTGTCAATACGTGCTCTAATATACATTAGGTTTCCCCTAAATGTATATCCATTTACTGATGTTTCATCATTATATTCTAAAAATCCATTTATTGGATCTAAGCTGACCGTAAACCAATCATTGTCAGTAGGATTTAAAGCTAACGTACCTTCAATATATATTCTTCCTATAAAACTAGTAACATCAATACTTATAGAATGTAAGCCATCTGTAAATCCGTAATATGCATCACTGGGTATTTTGGTACCAGTGAAACTTAATTCATTTTTATTAGTTAAAAGAGTTGCTGGTGCGTTATTCACTATTTAATCTTTCCATTTCAACCAAAGCTCCATCACCTACCATTTCTTGAACAATAGTTTCTATATTTTCTAAAATCTCATTAGATAATAAATCTTTTTGAGTGTCTTTATCTTTATATAATTTACTTATTTTGATTACAACAACTTCTTCTTTAAAATGAGCCATGTTATTACCTTATTAACACTATTTATATTTTATATTGTATTTGATTATCTTTGTAATAAAAATGTATTGTACAATCTTTATATCCTTTGGAAATAATACCAATCAAATTTTCTTTAATTATTTTGTTTATAATTCTTTTCATAGGTCTAGCACCCATTTTTTTATTATACCCTTCTTTAATAAAATATTCTACTGCAGTAGGATCTAACATAATTGTTAAATTTTTTTCTAATAAGAGAGTATTAATTTCTCCTATAAATTTATCTATAATCCTAATTAATTGATCTTTGTTTAAATAATTAAAATGTAACATTTCATCTAATCTATTTCTAAACTCTGGACTAAAATATTTGTTGACCTCTTTAATTATATGATTAGTTTCTATAGATCCAAATCCAATAGTATTATTTTCTTGTTCTTTTATTCCTAAATTACTTGTCATAAATATTGCACAATTACGAGCATCCACACTTTTACCTGTGCTATTCGTTAATGTGCCCTCATCTAATAACTGTAATAATACTGTTGTTATATCAGGATGTGCTTTTTCTATTTCGTCAAATAAGATTATACTATTTGGATTTTCTTCTATTTTATTAACTAGTAAACCACTTCCACTTTCTCCATCATTAAATCCCACATAGCCTGGAGGACTGCCAATTAGTTTACTAACACTATGTTTTTCTTGATATTCACTCATATCAAATCTTACAAGTTTCATAGATAAAACCTGGCTAAAAGCCTTTACAACTTCAGTTTTACCTACTCCTGTAGGACCTATTAACAAAAAATTTCCAATAGGTTTAGAAGGATCTTTTAGTCCCATTTTACTTATAGCAAAAAACTTGGAAATTTTTACAATTATATCAGATTGTCCAAACACTTGTTTGCTTACTTTATCAGAAATATATTCATAATTTGTGTTTTCTTTATTATTACTAGTTATATTTTCTAGTGGTATATGTAATGATTTAGATATCTCATTCCGTATATTAAAATCACTTAAAATTGTAAAATCATTATTAATTTTTTTCCTACTTAAACTTTTATCAATAATGTCAAAAGCACTGTCAGGAAGATATTTATTTTTAATCCAATGTTTAGTTAGTTTTATGGTTGATTTTATTACATCGTTGCCTACACCTATATTATTATGATAGCTTTCATATTTTTTAATTGTGTTTTTAATTATAGTAAAACATTGATCAGGATTTGGTTCATTTATTTTTATTAAACTAAAACGTCTAGTAAAACCTTTGTCATTTTCTATATATTTTCTATATTCTTGATTTGTTGTACTACCAATAATTTTATTATTACTTTCTAACATAGGTTTCAGCATAGTGAATATATCCATACCATTTTCACTATTGCTAGTTCCCAGTGTATGAATTTCATCAACAAAAACAATTACATTATCAATATTAGATAATGCTGTTCCTAATAGATTAATTCTTTCTTCTAGATCTCCTCTAAATCTAGTTCCAGCAATTAATTTACTTGTATTAAGGCTGTAAATTTTATAATTTTCTAACTCTTTTACTTTCTTTTTAACAATTTGTTCAGCAATCCCCCAAATTAAAGTTGTTTTACCTACACCAGATTCTCCTACAATCATTACATTACTTTTGTTTAATCTTGAAAGCGTAACTATAATTTCATTAAGTTCATGCTCCCTACACAAACAATAATTAATTTTTTCATCTATTTTTTCTGTTATTTCTTCACAAAAATTTTCTAAAAGTTCTACAGATTTTTCATTTTTTTCTTCAACTTGCCTATTTTCTATAATATCATTTAATACTTCTTTATCCAGTCCATGAATGTTTGCAAAATAAACACTTGGACTGTTGGATTCATGAAGTATACTACATAAAATATCTAAACAATCAATTTCTGTTTTATTGTTTACTAAGGCTTGTGCAAAAGCTCTTTGAAATATTCTATCTATTGTTAAAGTTTTTTTAGGTTTACTAATGTCTTTTTTAATTATCTCATTTAAATCGTTTTCTATGTACGTAGATAATGCTGACACAATTTCGTCAATGTCTATTCCAAATTTTTTTAAATACTCATTTATGGGTTCATCACTTAATATACCGTACATCAAATGTTCTGTAGTGAGATATTCGTGATTATATTTTAATGCATATCTAAAACTATTGTTAATAACAATATCTGCTTTATCACTTGTTGTAGGCATTTTTTCTTTTTAAATATTTGTTTCGTTTTCTTTTAGCAATATCTAATTTCATTTTACCTACATGATCTATAAAATTTATTCCTTGTAGGTGATCATACTCATGTAAAAAACATCTGGCGTGTATGCCTTCCAAATCAGCTGACACTACTTTTTGTTCACTAGTAGTAAAATGGACACTACAATAACTTGGTCTAGAAATGTTCAAATATATAAAAGGATAACTTAAACATCCTTCCATAAAATATTCTTTTGTATCAGAAACACTTGTTACAACTGGATTAAATATTCCAATTGCTCCTTGTTCTTCCCATTTCATAACAAAAACATTAAAAGGAAATCCTACTTGTGGCCCTGCTAAACCTATTCCATTATTAGTAAACATAATTTCAGACATTTCTTTAACAATTTGCTCTGCGTTATGTTTTTTAAAATCAAAAGGTTGACAGGGAGTATGAAGTATAGGATCTTTATCAGATACTAAATGCATATTAATACTTGGTTAGATATTTAAAACGTTCACTTATGTTGTTTTGTTCTTGATAATTAACGTATTTAATACTACTTAGTATAACATAATTTTCAATATTTTCAACAGAATATTTAATTGGCATTTCTTTACCTAGCGGTATAAATTTCCAATTTAACTTGTCAGTAAGTCGTTCAATATCTTTGATAATACCAGCTAAAAGTTTTGGATATTGTCTTGTACGATCAGTTTCAATAAACACTAACCAGTTTCCTTTATTATCTGGAGCAAAGCTAGTTTCACAATCTTGTAAAGGAATTTCATAATTTCCTTTTTCTATAAAGTCACTTAGATCTTCTGCAGCAGATTCATTCTTACAACTAAAAGCGGTTACAATTATATCTTTATCACTTGCAAACTTAGGTTTAAATTTATCTATTAAGAAAACATTATCTACTAAGTCTAATAAATCATGTTTCTCCAATCCTTCTTTTAACAAACTATATTTAATTTTTTTCATAAACTGAATCCAAATCAAAATCTTCTGCTTCTTCTGTATCTTCTATATCTATTTCATCGCCATCCACAAAAGCATAATCACTGTAAAAATCATCCACAAAACTTCTAGGAAATGTACACTTTACTAACCAAACAGGTTTGTAATCTATTTTAGCTCGACGTTTTCCAGAACTAGGATTTTCCGGATTAGCATTACTAGTTGCTAAATCATCTGGACTAATAATTTTTTTAATTACAGGATATTGGTCTTTAGCAAATTCTATTTTTATATCATATTGTGTTAAACGCAGAGCACCGTCAGGATCTGGCATTTTATCTTGATCATACATTAATGTAAATTCTATCCAGTGTCTGCTAATAACTGGCCCATCTATGATTTTACCTTCAATCCAGTTATCATAAACATATAACCCAAGCTGTTCAAAAATGCCTTCCACTTCTAGTAATAGTTCTAGTACACTTTTATTTTTAAATAATCTACTTTGGGTTCTATATAAATTATCTAAAGCTTTTTGATCCATAATAACACCCTTTAATAAAAGTATTTATTATATTCGGTAAATAAGAATAGTCCAAGACCTTTTTAATTATAAAGGAGTCTTATGGCACGAAGAGAGAGAAGAAGCGAGTTGCATAGTGATATAGCTTTTGTTGAAAAAGACATCTATCAGCAAAAGAAAAAACCCGCCCTTATTTTCCCAAAAAGCCCGCAGCAACGAATCTACGATAAACTTTTACACAATCCTGATACTGACATGGTAATTTCTGTTGGGCCAGCTGGCAGCGGAAAAACTTTATTTGCATGTAGCGCAGGAATAAGAGCTTTACAGAAAGGTTGCTATAAAAAAATTGTACTTACACGACCCACAGTTAGCGTTGATGAGCAACATGGTTTTTTACCAGGTGACCTAAATAAAAAAATGGAGCCATGGACTAAACCTATATTTGATATTTTTGAAGAATATTATCATCCACGTCATTTAAGCGCCATGCTACAAGATGGTGTTATAGAAATTTGTCCTTTGGCTTATATGCGAGGACGAACTTTTAAAAATGCCTGGGTGATTGCTGATGAAATGCAAAATGCAACATCAAATCAAATGAAAATGCTATTAACCAGAATAGGCGATGGTTCTAAGTTTGTGATAACAGGAGATTTAGAACAACATGATCGCGGATATGAAGAAAATGGTTTACAACATTTCATAGATCTTCTACAACGCAATCCTAGTGATAGATTAGGATATGTACAAATGCGTAATGAAGATGTTCAGCGTCATCCAGCAGTGGTTGAAATTCTAAACATGTACAAATAATACATGTTGAGGTCTTGGACTATTTTAAAAATGTATCTAAAAACATTTCATAACCTTTAGATACATTTTTATTCCAAGTTTCATTGGCACTGTCATCTGCAAAATCAGAAACATATTTATAGCATTCAAAAGGAACTTTTTCTAATTTACAAATTTTGGCTATTGCATATGCTTCCATATCTACTATGTCTATTTTCTTTTCGTCAAACCAAGGATCATGTTGTACCACAAAACTGTCCCCAGTTCCTAAAACTACTTTTGTATCTGTATTGAGATGAATATCTCCACAAAAACTGCTATTTTCAAAAGGAGTAATACTTCGTTTAGCTTGTGGTTCAGCATTCATGTCCCTTTGTATTATTATGTCAGGTATAACTAAATTGCTTAAATTATTATTAATTGCTCCTACAGTACCATAATTTACAATTTTTTCTACGTTGTTATTTTGTAACACTTTCATAGTCATATAAGATGCATTTATTTTTCCTACTCCAGTATATACAATTTGTATATTATTTCCTAAGTATATATTTTTTGGTAACTCTGATTCCAAAGCTACAATTAAATATATCATTCTAAAATCCTTATAATTTGTACCAGTGTTGCTGATAAATTAATTTCTGCATCTGCAATAAATGCATGTTTATAAACTCCATCCCTTATGGTTATAATTATTTCATCTTGTTTTGCTTGATCGCTAGTAAATAGTTCTAGATTTTGATACATAAAAGAATAAAAATCGTCATATTCATTTGGTGCTAAATTTTCACAAAGAAATTGCCTAGCTTCTGCTAACTTGCCAGATTTAAACATTTCTAAAACTGTAATTTTATAATCAGTACTATAATTTTCTTTGTTGTTGAAAACTAGTTTATTATTTACTACATTTTGTTGGATTAAATTTATTGTTTTCCTTAAGTCAGGATAACTTGCTCTAACAAATGTATCTATCGTTTCTAAATCAAATTCTACGTTTTCATAAGATAAAATTTCAGCAACTCTTACTGTAAACTCTGTTTGATCAAGGTTTTTAATATGGAAACTTTGACATCTACTATGAATAGGTGCAATAATCTTATTAGCAAAGTTACAAGTTAAAATAAATCTTACTACTGAAGCATACTGTTCCATTACTCCTCGTAGAGCAGCTTGTGCAGGAGGACTTAAATAATCTGCTTCATCTAACACTACAACTTTAAAAGTTCCCCATGGAATACTTTGGCAAAAACTAGTAATTTTTACTCTTATTTCTTCAATTCCATTTTCTCTACTAGCGTTAATAAAAAGAACATCTACATCTTCTATTTTTAATTCATTCAGTAAAATTTTAGCTATTGTAGTTTTACCAGTTCCTGGTCCTCCACTAAACAATAAGTGTGGTATATCTTGATCATTTATGAAACGTTCTATAGTATGTTTCATAAAATCATCTTTAAAAACATAACCGTTCAAAGTATCAGGACGATATTTTTCTACCCATAGTTTTTTTATCATGAATCCTTTTAGTTTAAATAAAAACTTTGTATATTACCATCATCACATTCTGGACTTAACTTAGCCATTTCTCCTATAAACTTTTCTAATTGTAGCAATTCTTCGTCTCCTTCGCAAGCTAAAATTGCTTCGTTAAACTGCTGAATAAATTGTTTAGCCTCACGTAATTGATCTACTGCAAACTTTTCTTCATCTATAACTAAGTATCCATCTTCAAGTTTGATAAAGCAATTATCTCTTCTCTTTCCCAATTCCATATTACATCCTCTAAATGGACATCTAATTCAATAGCTGCCTGTTTAGCACTTTTTATAGCTTCTCCTAATATTTTTTTATTAGGGTTACTATTAGATAGGTTATTATAAACTTTTATTGCATTTCTAAAAACATTTGGTGCATCAGATAACTCTTGCAATATATCTTTTAATTCTTCTTTTTCCACTATTTGTATTCTAAATTAAACTTGTTCAACTTTAATTCTCCTGAACCTCTTGTCATTTCATTACCTACTTGCACTGCTATTAGATAATGATTTCTATCTATCCATCCTTTATTTACCATATAATCTAACCAAATTTTCATATGAAGTTTACGATTAATTTTTTTCTCATGAGGTCTAAATTGAATAAAATCTTTACATTCTGTAGATGACCAACATTTATGATTTTTTTTATTATATACATGCCATTTTCCATCTATACCAAAATCCTGCAGACCATGATATTCTCCTGAATTCATAGGCCAATTTTCATTATCATAAAACCATCCTATTTCATCTGAAATATGATTTGGAATTTGCCAGCCTTTTACATTGTTTGTTCTTGAAAGCCAAATTTCAAGCAAAACATTCCATTGTCCTTGAGCTTGCACTGTTGCGTCAAGATCTACATTAAATGTATCAACATTTGAAACTTTCTTAGGAAGATAATTGTTTTCTACATTTCTACAAACGTCATCACCACACCAAGGATGATATCCAAATCCAATAAATGGATATGCTGCTACTCCTCTTACATTATTAGTTACAATATTCCATTTCCAACCAATGTCAGGAATTTGTACTTTATTCCAGTTACCACCCCAAGCACATACTGACCAATTTTGTATATTATCTATGCCCCAAGCATTTGTTGCAATACCAAAAGGACCTACAAAATGTGTATTGTATCTATCACAACTGTAGTTAAAGGGAGCACCATAAAATTCTGCTAAATGATCTAGATCATTTATTGGTGGTTCAGGTTGTGGATCAGGTATAGGTTCAGGTTGTGGATCAGGTATAGGTTCAGGTTGTGGATCAGGTATAGGTTCAGGTTGTGGATCAGGAGTGGTATCCTCAGGATCACAAAGTGCAGGATCATGATAATTATTCTCTTCAGGTACAAGATTACCTGAATATATATTAGATCTATCTTCATAGGTAATACTAACTAATTCAACATTACTTAATGTTTTTTCTGCATTAGTAGTATTTGTAAAACTTGTAGACAAATGATCATCAATAGGAGTTGCTTCATTGTTAGATCCACTAGAGTTAGCACATCCAAACAACACACTTACAATTGATACTAAAAATAATTTTTTCATTGTTATTTTT
>Ga0102963_1000961_pt1 | contig 12706 bp, 25 predicted proteins | sample SalPon2_C_H2O_MG_2_FD_84522 | JGI IMG/M metagenome (GOLD analysis project Ga0102963, IMG submission 84522) | Salt pond water microbial communities from South San Francisco under conditions of wetland restoration - Salt Pond MetaG SF2_C_H2O_MG | ecosystem: Environmental > Aquatic > Non-marine... | reverse complement strand
CAAAAACGTGTTTTGAAAAAAAAAAAAAACAGAGAGGGGGGTCAAAAAACTGTATACAGGGGGTTGAAGTAAACATTAGTTATCCTATATAACTTCTTACATACCTATTCATTCAATTCAATCTAGGAGTATCGATATGACGACAGTCACCTATAATTTACCTGCCTTTTGGGCCACTGCGCTGTTCTACGATGACACCAGTGCCTTTGAATCCTATGAGGATGACAAGCAATTCCAAGATTTCTGCGCCTATATGCTCAAGGAGCACGGTTCGTCCGAGCCTGTTTCGTGCAGCGAGGAGCGTGGATTTATGAAGTATCACGACGCCACTTGTTTTGGTGTGCTTGCGTGTGATGTGTTGGAGTATACGTTTATTGAGGGTCGCGGCAATCCTGAGACGAGTGCGATGGTAACGTTGTCTCACACGATGGGGGGCGAGTGATATGTATTCATACAACGCTATATGCGAGGACGGCACTGTCCTGTTGAGCCCCACTTTGAAAACGATCAAGGCCCTACGGTCGCGGTACTTCCGCAATCGTGAGATGTTCAAGGACCGTGTTCCGGTGACTGAGATTATTGTATTCAAGGGTCGTAAGATTCATGGCTATTATACGTCTGATTTTAAGTTGGACAAAAGCAAGCCTGTTGATTTGCATAATATTTTATATGGGAGAGTGTGATGTCTTATAACGGTTGGAGTAATAAGGAAACTTGGTTGGTTCAGTTGTGGTTGGGCGATGTTTTGGACGCTGACAAGGAGGAGGGTGCTATGATCACGCCTGAGCACATTGAGGCTTTGGTTGATCAGATGATGTATCGTTTTGAGGATGAGAGTGGTTTTGTTCGTGACATGATGAACTGCGCTTTGGGTGAGATTGATTACGCGGAGCTTGCTTCGCATTATGAGGAGGATGAGTGATGCGAGAGTTAAACAAATATCAAAAACTAGATTGGATTAGCTTTGCAATACAAGAAGCGATGAATGGAAACCCGCACGAATTGGAACAAGCGTTAAAGATTGTGGAAGATTTGCGCGATGAGGAGGATGAGTGATGATTCGGGATATTGAGATACGGGCCGAGCGGCCATCTTTGGAGGAGGCTCAGGCTATTGTTGGTGGTTTGATTGAGATTGTGATCGACGATGGTGAGAAGCAGTTGATTGTGAACGAGGAGGGGTTGTTGTTGGGTTTACCTTTTAATGAGACGGCCAGTGGCATGACGGGTCGGTATATTGTGGGTCCAGCGTTACTGCTTACTGGGGAGGCGATGTTAGACTGATGGCATATTTATTTGATCAGGAGATACTGAATATTGGTGTGCACCGAGGGGATTGGAGCATGTATGATGGTACGGTGGTTTCATTGGACAATGGGATTGCGGAATACAGTGCGTCTGTTATTCGGGATCATTTTTGCACGGCGGAAAAGACTGCTCGCATGTTTGGTGGTGATATAAAGTTGTGTGTTTTTGTGGAGTTTTCGGTTGCGGGGATTGCCTCGCATACGGGTTGGAGGGTTCTGGAAAATTACAATGACATCACTGACGAGCCGAGGACCAAGCGGTGGCGTGTTGTAGTTGAGCAGCGGAACGTTTTTTACGAGGAGGCTGAGAGCGAGGAGGAGGCACGGCGCATGGCGTTAGAAGATCGCATCTGGGATTGTAACCCGAGCGGGGAAGATACTTATGATTTTGAAATTACTGTGGAGGAGGATGCGGCATGCGAGAGTTAAACGGTTGGTATGAGGATGAGTGCGGCGCGGTTCCATTTACGATGCCTGCTAAGACGTTATTGAACGCGGTTGTGAAGATGCGTGAGATGGACGCGGATTTTGGTCACACTGACATGGAAGTGAACTGGGGCACGTTGGACGATTACGAGGACGTAGGGTCGATTATTTATAAACTGTTGGAGGAGGAGCTATGAAAGCCAAGATCAAAATTTGGGACGAGGATCGTGCGCCAGTGGCGGAGTTAATTGTTCCTCGCGATGCCTCATACATGTTGAATACGGATGCGTTTGTCGCTCGGTGTTGGGAGGCTGCGGATAAGATGGCGTTAATTCTTACGCCGTCCGACGAGTGGGGCATGGAGATGGTTATTACCTGTGATTTTACGGAGGAGGGTGAGTAATGGGCAAGATTAAGAATATGTTGATTGAGGCGATGGAGACGCCGATTATGGATGCGTGTAGCGAGTGTCGAGGTTCGGGAATGGTTGAGGTTGATGTTGTGCGCCCGCATGGTTTTGGTCGTGATGTAGGGGTTATTGACGGGGTGTTGGAGGATTGTTCTGCGTGTGGTGGTCTTGGAGAGGTGGAGCGATTGTGTGCGTGTGGTGAGTGGGTGACATCGGTTCGCGGTGATGCTGCGTTGGTTTGTGAGGAGTGTGTGTAATGACGAGTAGGGAGTTGGAAGAAATGTTGGATGAAATCTTTAGAAAAGTTTTTGGAAAGGACTGGTAGAATGGATAATAGGGTTTGCATGTTTTACGTCGCTGATCGTTTAGATGATATTATAAACGGCGAGGATCCTAAAAAGTTTAGGGATGAGTGCATTTATAATTTGGGGGTGAACGCTCGGTGGAACGATCGGTGTCCTGCGGTTGATCCCAAGCCTTCGAAGGGCGTTGCTTTGCGCGAGTGGTTGCGAGACAGCGGCCTGTCGGCGCTTGAGTTCAGCAGGCGCTTGGATGTTTCTCAGCCTACGTTATCGCGTTGGATGTTGGGGAAGGCGTTGCCTACGGTTGATCATGCGTTGAAGATTGAGGCGGCAACGGGCGGCGCTGTGTCCTGTGACACATGGAGGAAGCGCAGTGGGTGATCAGGAGCTAACGAAGTTTCAGGCAGCGCAGTTGCGGTGGCTGAAACGTCAGGTCGATGCGTTGCAGGAGGAGCGTTACCGCAGAGACGCAAGGCCCAATGTGCAGCGTGAATTGTTTGCGGCGCGTGAGGAGTTGGATACTTACGTTAGCAACCTTCGGGAGATTGGTAAGCAGATATGAACACATACAAGCGTGATAAGTATGAGGACATTTATCGTCAGGCATGGTTGGCGCAGAACATTAAGGACAAGGCGGACAATCCGCGTTGGAACGGTGGGATAAGCAACAGTGCGTTGAACGGGTTCACGAAGCATACGTCTGTGAACAAGGGTGGGCGTCCGAAGTTGCCGCTGTCCAAAGTTGCTTCGGTATTAAACAATTTGTTGCATCGAGAGATTAGTTTGAACGATGCTGCGGATATCATGGGCACGACGGTTAAGTCGCTGCGCCAGATTAAATCGAGATACAATTTACCGAGGAGCGAGGATGGACCCGAGACTGACGAGTATCAAGAAGTTGATTAAGGATTTGAACAAGGAGATTGACGATATTTTGTGGGAGGAGACATCTGACCCGAGGATCGAGGCGCTTGTTGAGGAGTTGGAGTATTTAAAACTGAAGGAGTCGAAAGGAGAATTATATGAGCCAAAGTTTTGAGCAGGGGGCAGAGATGTCCAAGGATGTTAATGAGTTGATCATGTCGTGGCAGTCGCAGGGCTATGATCCGGTTGTGTGTACATATTCGATCTTGCTGCGGTTTACGGCGATAGCTGCGGGCATGATTGAGGAGGAAGATCTTGAGAAGTTTTTAGATGACGCGAGGAAGAAAGGATTGGAATTACATGAAAAGCAAACGGAAGGTAGCTACTATGCACATTGATACACGCGAGTTAATTATTACGAACATCATTCCTAATGGCGGCGCTGGTTTTGGATTATGTCAGCGGGAGGAGTGCGATATATTCATCAGCAATCATTTGCTCGAAGGAACGGGGATTGATGTTGGAGATATTGTGAAGGCGATTGTTGTTCCTAATAACTTTGGGAATCCGAACACGCCGTACAAGGCCATTCGGATTGATCGGTTGAAGGGTTTTGATTCGGTTATTGAGGACATTGAACCGGAGGTTGAGCCTGAGCCTGATGAGCCGACGTTGCAGGAGCGTGTGTTGGAATTGTTGGAGGGGAATCCGGACGATTACTTTACGGTCAACGAGATCATGGAGGAGTTGGAGTTGGACATTGGTCACAACGAGGTTTTGTATTCGTGTGATGGTTTGCATTCGATAGGGTCGATATGCAAGGCTTCGGTTTGGGCTCCGAATTACACGAAGAAATCTACGTTTAATTTGTATTCGAAGAACATCACGGCGTTTGCGGTGGAATAAAAAAAGAGGGAGCCGAGAGGCTCCCTTTTAGTTTATGAGGGCAGATAAGGCCACAGGCGTGGGCCTATCGAGCAGTGTTCAGAGTTTACTGGATTCCGGATCTTTTTCAAACTCTTTTTTAATCATGTAGGATATTTGTTTTGACAGGGCGCGATGCTCTCTCTTCGAGAGTTGTCGCAGTCGGTCATGATCCTCGGGAAGAATAGCGACTGTCTTCCACTTCACGTTTTGTGTTTCGTCTAGCATTTGTTTTTTCCTTTGCCTTCTGCTGCTTTCGCAGGGCCTTCTCCCATTTGCGGGAGAGGCAGTGTATCTTTTCCCGTTTCATTATATACTATATAGAAACCTTGCCAAGTCTGGCTTCACGATTTTTACGACAGCCTTCGTTTTCGTATGTCCAGCTTCGGATTTGTGAGATGTTTTTGCCTGACCATCCATCGGTCAGGGCTTTGGCTACATCCAGATCGAGGCCCGTGAGCCGAGCGATCTCGGCTCCCGCGGTATCTCGGGTACGCATCCCTTTCTTTCGATCCACGATGCATTCGGTTACTTCGGTGGCGTCAAAGTCAGCCATTGTCTTGCCTCTTCTCCTAGTACCTTTGCTCCGATATCGATCTTTGCTCGAAGGGCTTTCACGATTTTCTCATCGATTGTTCCCTCTGATATCAGATCAACGTAGGTCACGTTATTCTTTTGACCAATCCTGTGCGCTCGATCCTCTGATTGGATCCGAGTTTCGAGGTTAAAGTCGTTTGCATAGTACACCACGAGGTTAGCTTCGGTCAATGTGATGCCATACCCTGCGGTTGCGGGGTTCCCGACGAAGTATTTCAGGCGGGAGTGTGGCTTTTGGAAGTCCTCGACGATCCTTTGGCGTTCATCGTCGGACGTATCGCCGTAGTATGCGGCGGCGCATCCCTCGCCGTGGACCTTGTTTAGGTTTTCGACGATCTGTTGGATGTCATGACGGAAGCGCGACCAGATGATTGCCTTGCCATCGTGCTCTTCGATCACTTCGAGCAGCGCATCCATGCGCTTCGAGGGAAATGTAACGGTGTGCCCGTCATCTGTTTTGAGATGCCCACACAAAACCTGCTGCAATCTGAGCAGTTGGGTGATGACCATGGGCGCAGTAACGAAGTCCATGTCACCCAATACAACCATAGCATGTTCCTTGATCTGTTGGTACATCTTATGCTGGTCCTGGGTGAGTCCGACATACCGGGATGTGTAGATTTTCTCGGGTAGGTCGAGGCAATCTTTTTTTAACACGCGGAACGTGTATCGATCCACTCGGTTGTTGAGGTCATCGAGGTTTCGAAAGCCGACGATTTGGTTAAACGCGGCAGCGCCCATCTTAACCTTGTTCATGATGGCGTATCGGCCTTGGAATCCATAGAAACTTTCGAAGCCGAGCAGCCCTTGGCGCAGGAACTCGAACTGCGCGAAGATATCCATGGGGCTTTTTGTAACGGGAGAGCCTGTCAAGAGTCTTCTGAACTTGAACCCGTCTGCAATCTTGATTAGGTTCTTGGTGCGTTTGGCCTTGGGGTTTTTAATCGTCGTGCTTTCGTCGATTGCAATCATACCCTTTGGCCCAAACGCACGAGACAACCACTGCCCAGCCTTCTGACCACGGACCGTGGAGAACGATTCGACGTTCATCACGAAGATAGTCAGGCCCTCGAACTTATCTTTAACGGAGCGCATCTCCTCGGCTTGTTTCTTATTGGGTCCGGACACCCATCGGATGACGCGATGCGGCACTTGCTCGGACATATGCTCTGGGATTTCTTTGGCAACCCAGTTTCGATAGACGCCTTTGGGTGCGATGATCAGAGCGAAATCTATCTGCTCGCTTTGGTACAGCATTCCAAGGTTGTCGATCAGAACTTTTGATTTGCCTGTTCCCATCTCCATAAAGTACCCGAACTCGGGCAGGTTCCATCCAACATGCAGCGCCTCGCTCTGATGCTCGAATGGTTTTGTTTTAAAAAAGTTTGTATCTGCCATTGCAATCCTCCATCTTGTGTATATATATGTAATCGATACACATGTATCAACCCATCTTAACCTGAAGAGGAGAAACTTTTTGATGGATATCTTTGAAGACATGTTCGACGAGTCCGGTGCGTTGAGCTCAGTCAATACTGAAACCGGAAAAACTCTCAGCAGCTTGGTAAAACAGCTTCGCTCTGTAGAAATGCAGATCGAGGATGCTGAAAGCCACCTCAAGACATTGAAGCAAGAGAAGCACAAGCTCTCTGTGGAAAACATCCCAGCCGTTATGGATGAGATGGGGGTGGAGCGCGTAGACGTAGAGGGCCTGACCGTGGCGCGGAAGATGATGGTACACGCATCTATTCCTGTGGCTCGGAAAGAAGAGGCGTTCGAATGGCTGCGCCAGCATGGTCTTGATGACATAATCAAGAACGATGTAACCTGTTCGTTCGGCAAGGGTCAGGACAATCTCGCTGGAGATGTCGTGGGTCTGCTCGAACAGCGTGGGTTCGATCCCAAAACCAAGACCCATGTCCACCCGTCCACATTAAAAGCGTTCATCAAGGAACGTGTGACGGATGGCAAACCAATCGACCTCGATATGTTCGGGGCATTTATCGCAAACGCGGCTGAGATACGGAGGAAATCATAATGGCTAATGCAGTTGCAAAGAAGAAGAAAACGGATGTTTCAACGGATGTAATGGATGACATCTTTGGCATGGCTGGCGAGGGTGCGTCCTTCGATAGTTCCGAGATGCAGATTCCATTCATTCGTGTGCTGCAAGCCCTGTCTCCGCAGTTGAACAAGAAGAAAGCGGAGTACATCGAGGGTGCCGAGCAGGGGGACATGTTCAACAACGTCACCATGCAGTCTTGGGATGGCGAGGACGGGGTGAACATCATCCCATGTTTCCAAACCACCAAGTATCTGGAGTTCACGCCTCGGGATATGGGCGGCGGGTTTCGTGGTGAGCTTGCCGCGAATGATCCAGCGATTGCGCAGACTACACGGGTTGGCTCGAAGGAGCTTTTGTCCAACGGTAACGAGCTTGTGAAGTCGGATCAGCATTACTGTCTTGTGGTCGAGGATGACGGGTCTTTCCAGCCAGCGGTTGTGGATATGAAATCCACGCAGCTAAAGGTAAGCCGTCGTTGGAAGACGCAGATTGCAATGCAAAAGATCCAACGTCCAGACGGTAGCATGGCTACACCTCCGGTGTTCGCAACGATCTGGAAGTTGTCTACGGTCGAGGAAAGCAATGACCAAGGAACGTGGAACAATTACCAAGTAGAGAAGGTTGGGTTGGTTGATAACCGAGATCTTCTTATGGAAGCGAAAGCATTCCGAGACTCCATCCAAGCGGGTGAAGTGAAAGCTATGTCAGAAGAGGGAGCAGGCGGGACATCTGCTCCTGTGAAGGATGATGAAATCCCGTTTTGATGTAGCTCGGGGGGAGCGGACGGGACATCTGCTCTCCCCACCATTCGCTTAGGAGTAAAGTATGTCAGCAGCAGAAAGAATGCTGGCGGTTTTTGAGGGATCAGAAAAGGGACATGGCAGGACGAACGTTGGACCAGTGGGTCGCAACGGAAAGACTGAGGCCAAATCTTTTGTTATCCGCGAGCCGCTAACAGTTGAAAAGATGCAAGCGCATATCGGCGGCCAGCAGGGGGTGGGTGCCATCCCGATCAAGGCTGGTAACGTGTGCAAGTTTGGGACGTTGGATATCGATGTCTATGACTTGGACCACGCTGCGCTTAATAAAAAGATTACGCAGTTGAAGCTGCCGTTGTTTCATTGCCGCTCGAAGTCGGGCGGTGCCCATTTGTATTTGTTCTTGGAAGAGTGGGAGCCTGCTTCGATTGTTCGAGAGATCCTCGAAGAGATGGCTGCGGCGCTTGGGCACTCTGGTTGTGAGGTGTTTCCCAAGCAGGATACGATCCTCGATAGCGAGGGGGATCTTGGGAACTTTATAAACCTGCCGTATTTCAATGCGGAAGAAACGATGCGGTACTGCCTCGATAAAAAGAACAAGGCCATGACGTTGGATAAGTTCTTGGATCGGGCGGAGAAGGGGCGCATCTCGATGTCCAAGCTGTCTGCTTTGCAGTTCGGCGGGGATCGAAAGCATTTCACGGACGGGCCGTACTGCCTCGAAACGATATCGAGCCAAGGTCCAGTGACCGAGTACCGAAACATTACGATGTTTAATGTTGGTGTGTATTGCAGGAACAAATGGCCTGATGATTGGAAGGATCATCACGAGGAATACAATCGCATATTGTGCGAGCCTCCGCTGCCAGCGGATGAGATGGTGCAGTTGCAAAAGTCTTTGACGCGCAAAGAGTATTACTACCAGTGCGATCAGTGCCCGTTGAAAGATTTCTGTAACAAGAACATGTGCCGCAGCAGGCAGTACGGGATTGGCAGCGATGCGCCTGACACGCCACAGATCGGCGGGCTTACGATTATGTTGTCTGAGCCTCGGCTGTATTTCATGGATGTAAATGGCAAGCGTGTGGTTCTGGCTACGGATCAGCTACAGCATCCGTCGCTCTGGCAGCGGGCTTGTATGGAGCAGATTGATATGATGCCGCCCACGCCCAAGGCTTCGGATTGGCAGCAGGTTATCAACGGGATGATGGCGACTGCTACGAAGCTCGATGTTCCGGAGGAGTTGACGTTTAGCGGACAGTTCAAGGAGCATCTGCGTTCGTTCTGCACCAGTCGGATCAGGGCTATGTCTCCGGAGGAAATGGAGTTGAACAAGCCGTGGACCGAGAACGGATACACGAAGTTCAAGATCGAGGGGTTGATGGAGTATCTGAAGAACCGTGGGTTTACCCAGTACACGAGGGCGCAGGTACAGGATCACATAAAGAAATTAAACGATACGGATGATTGCTTTGGGCATCACGCGATACGCAGGGACAACGGTAAGCGCAGCACACTGAGAGTGTGGTGGGTGCCTGCGTTTGATGACTCAGAGGTAGAACTAGAGGAGCCGAAATATGAAATCCCATTCTAATGATACGCTGTTAAAGGTGGACCAAGTTGCCAAGCTGCTGAACGTGTCAGTGTCGGCGGTGTATAAGTGGACGCAGGCTGGGGAGTTTCCTGCGCCATACAAGCTGGGCGATAAGAAGAGATCGTCCTCGCGTTGGAGCGAGATTGAAATCTTAACGTGGTTGGAAAATCAGAAAGGACAGACACATGATCCCGAATTCTGAGTTAATCTTTGGTCCGCCCGGTTGCGGCAAGACATACACGCTGATCCAAGAGGTTGAGGACGAGCTTGCTCGGGGTACGCATCCCAGCCGGATTGGTTACTGTTCGTTTACGAAGAAGGCGGTTCAGGAAGCGGTGACGCGGGCGGGTTCCAAGTTTGGTTTGTCCAGCAAGGAACTTCCATATTTCCGCACGTTGAACTCGCTTGGGTTTCGCGGGCTTGGTCTGCAAACAACGGACATGATGAGCGCGGAAGACTGGGCCATACTAGGTTTGGATTTGGGCTTGAAGTTCACGGGCACGAGCACCGTGTCGATGGATGATGGTCTTACCATTCCTCCGGGTTTGGAGAAGGGCGATTTGTATGCGCAGCTTCAGATGCGAGCACGACACCGGATGATTTCCTTGGAGCAGGAGTACAACGAGCATGGCAGTTACGCGCTGAACTTTGCTCAGTTGAAACGGTTCGATGCTGCGTTGGAAAACTACAAGGCGGGCATGAACAAGATGGATTTCGTGGATCAGATCGATAAGTATATCGAGATGGTTGAGTCGCCATACTTGGATTTGTTTATTGTGGATGAGGCACAGGATCTCACGCCGTTACAGTGGACCATGGTGCGAAAGATCTCGGAGAATTGTGGCCGTGTTATTCTGGCAGGGGACGACGATCAGGCGATCCACAGATGGACGGGGGTTGACGTAAGTTTGTTTCTCCATGCTTCGGAGAACCGCCGTGTTCTTACCCAGAGTTATCGTATGCCCAAGCGGGTGCATGATCTTTCGTGGCAGATTGTAAAGCGGATCGAGAACCGGATGCCCAAGCAGTTCAGTCCGACAGATCGAGAGGGGCAAATTCAGTACCTGTCGAGCAACCACCATCTGGACTTGACCCAAGGTTCGTGGACCTTGATGACTCGCACAAACAAGAAGATGCATGACTGGGCCCACGAGCTCCGCAGAGACGGGTTTCTATACTCTACCAAGGGAAGGTCCAGCGTTAGTGAAAAGCTGGCCTCAGTGATCTCCTCATGGCGCACGTTGCAGCAGGGGGAGGCTCTGCCATACCGACTGGTTTGCCAGTTGTATGACAACGTTCCAAAGCAGGGGGACTATGCGGTTGTGAAGCGAGGTTCGAAGAAGCTGCTTGAAGCGGCCAGTCCGGACGCGATGTTGACCTATGACATGTTGGTTGCGGAGTTCGGGATGAAGGCTCCGCTGGAGCGTGAGGCGTTTGATGTGGCGAACATGGGCAAGGACATGCGAAACTACATTAGGGCCATTGAGCGGCGCGGAGAGGACATCCTAGCCACGCCTCGGTTAAAGGTGTCCACGTTCCACGGGATGAAGGGCGGCGAGGATGATAACTGCGCCGTGTCTTTGGGCAGCACATGGGCTTGTGTGAATACGGATTTTCCGGATGACGAGCACCGAGCCATGTACGTTGGTATAACCAGAACGAAGAATCGGTTGTGCATAATCGATTCCGACGAAAGGCATAGGTACGATCTATGAAAGATAAAAAAATAACTTTGGAAGAATGGCACGAGATGACCAAGCTTGAGATGCGGAAACCCGTCTCAGACATTACAAAGGATGAGGACATCGACGCCGTGCGTTTTACTTGGGATGCGGAGAGCGAAACGTTTGTTGTGGCAGGATATGAGGGAGTTAATCATTGAACTGCTGGCATTGTAAAACAGAATTAATCTGGGGTGGGGATCACGACTGTGATGACGGACCCGAAGAGTTTTTAATGGTGACAAACCTTTCGTGCCCAGAGTGTGGAAGTTTTGTTTTAGTTTACTATCCAGAGGAGGATACCGATGAAGAGGGATGAGGTTTTAAAGACTGCAAAGACCGCGATCAATGGTCAGAGGGCCAAGGATTATGGTGACGCATACGATAACTTCACGCGGATTGCCGATGGTTGGAATCTTATTGTGAAGGAAGCGCAGTGCACCAACGGGTACATCACGCCGCAGCATGTTGCTTTGATGCTCGACTGGATGAAAACAGCAAGGCTACTGCACAACTTGGATTCCGCAGATGGATGGGTGGATAAGGTTGGCTATAGCGCGTTGGGCTCTGAGTGCGGGGATCGTGAAAACGAAATACAAGAGCGGTTAAACCTGTTCATTGGAAAGGTTCCAAATGGCAATGGCAAGGGATAGAAAAGACAAGAAGACTGTGGATCTGGTTGCTCGCATGGAGCTAGGTGAAAGCCTTGATCCGGATTGGAACATTCCATCCGAGTACCCTGACCTGCGGGGCTACAAGTCTATCGCCGTGGATCTGGAAACAAGAGATCCAAACATTCAAACCTTGGGTCCGGGCTGGGCCCGCAACGATGGCAACATCGTGGGGATTGCCGTGGCTGCGGGGGATTACAAGGGATACTTTCCGATCCGCCACCAGAACGGGCACAATCTCGATCCGGACATGACCATGCGCTGGTTTAAAAAGCAGATGGCAACTCCGGACATCCAGAAGGTTATGCACAACGCGACCTACGATGCGGGTTGGCTGCGGGCCGAGGGGGTCGAGGTGCAAGGAAAGCTAATCGATACGATGATTGCTGCGCCTCTGGTAAACGAGAACAGGTTTTCCTACAGCCTCAACAATCTGGGCCGTGATTATATCGACATGCGCAAGGACGAGCGGATGCTGCGGGCTGCGGCAAAGGACTGGGGCATTGATCCCAAGGCCGACATGTGGAAGCTGCCGCCCAAGTTTGTTGGTGCGTATGCCGAGCAGGACGCTTTGATGACGCTCAAACTCTGGGAGTATCTTCAGATCGAACTCAGCAAAGATGAGCTCGGGCATATCTTCGAGCTTGAAACCAGCCTAATTCCTATGATGCTGGACATGCGAGCCAAGGGTGTGCGCGTGGATCTGGACAAAGCCGCTCGGGTTAAGAAGGATCTGGAAGGGAAAGCCAAGCAGGTCCACAAGAATATCAAAGACAAGACAGGCGTAGACATCCAGCCGTGGGCCTCGGCCTCAGTCCAGAAGATGTTCGAGGCGCTGAACCTGCAATACCCAACAACGGATGCGGGCGCTCCGTCCTTTACCAAGCAGTATCTGTCCTCCCATCCGCATGAAATGTGCCAGCAACTGGTGCGCTTGCGTGAATTGGACAAGGCCAGTAGCACGTTTGTCGAAAGCATCCTGCGCCACGAGCACAAGGGCCGCATCCATTGCGAGTTCCACCAGCTTCGATCTGATGACGGGGGCACTGTGACCGGACGGTTTTCTTCT
>Ga0102963_1000958_pt1 | contig 12720 bp, 14 predicted proteins | sample SalPon2_C_H2O_MG_2_FD_84522 | JGI IMG/M metagenome (GOLD analysis project Ga0102963, IMG submission 84522) | Salt pond water microbial communities from South San Francisco under conditions of wetland restoration - Salt Pond MetaG SF2_C_H2O_MG | ecosystem: Environmental > Aquatic > Non-marine... | reverse complement strand
GCAAATTTTAGCTGGAATAAAATTTTATTTACTTTATCTGGTGCTTCTTGTTGTGTCCAATGTCCTACATTCTTAATAATTTCTTTTTTTCTTAAATCATTATAATTTTCACCAATAGATTCGAAAAAATTTACATTAGGAACAAAAAAATTAACTGGGTCTAAGTCCCCTGTAATAAAACATGCAGGTTTTTCAATTTTATTAAGTGATAAATCTTTAAGCTCTTTCCAGTCCAAATCCATACATCTGTATCTATTTAGTGGACCTGTCATTCCGCTATTTTCAAATTCTTTTACAAAATAGTTAAGATTATCTTGAGAAAGCCAATTCGGTAGATTGCTAGGAAGATCTTCATATTTAAGAAAAGATGAATTTTTATCTTTTTTCTTTACCTTTCCTTTTGATGCTAAATCTATTCTTTTTTTCATACCTTTATAATCAGAATTGCAATAAATTTGTCTTAAAGATTTATTTAAATCAAATTCAAGTTCTTTTTCAGCTAAACCATATTTTTGAAAATAAAGAATATAGAAAAAATCATCTCCAAATATTTGTTTGAATATTTCTGTAGGGGGGATATCTAAAAAGGGATTAAATGGAACAGATAATCCTGAAACCGAAACTATTCTCTCAGGAAACAGTAAAGAGGTATACCAGCTTATAGGAGCACCCCAATCATGACCAATTATATGAGCATCTTCCTCGTTTAAGAAATCTAAAATATTAATAATATCTTTTGTAATTTCTTTTAATGTGTATTTTTCAATTTCTTTTGGGTTACTTGATTTTCCATATCCACGAATATCAGGAATTATCACTTTATAGCCAGCGTCTTTAAATGGCTCTATTTGGTTTCTCCAACTATACCAACTTTCTGGCCAGCCATGAACAAAAATCACTGGTTTGCCATCACCTTCAACAAGAGTATTGATTTTAATATTATTTGTTTCTATAAGCTCGAAATTTCTATGCATAAAACCTCCTTAATTTAGCATTCTAAGTATTCTGATAGTTTTGTGAATAGCGAATCTTGCTATCATAAAAAAATGAATAAATTAAAATATATTTCTTTAATTTTTTTACTAATTATTTCTTCTTGTGCACCTAATAATAAAAATTTTTCTATTAAAAAATCTCCCTTTTCTGGTGGAGAATATAAAGTAGGAAAGCCTTACCAAATAGAGGGTAAAACATTTTATCCAAAAGAGAGTTTTGATTATTTAGAAAGTGGAGTTGCCTCATGGTATGGGCCTAATTTTCATGGAAAAAAGACTGCTAATGGAGAGATTTTTAATATGAACTTATTAACAGCCGCTCATAAAACCCTTCAATTACCATCCTTAGTAAAAGTTACAAATCTTGAAAATAATAGATCTCTAATTCTCAGAGTTAATGATAGAGGACCTTTTGTAAAAAATAGGGTTATCGATGTTTCAAAAAAGGCGGCATCCATTCTTGGTTTTCAAAAAAATGGTACTGCAAATGTAATTGTTGAATATTATGGAAGAGCAAAAATTTATGATAGAGATGGAAAAATTATTAAACAAAAAAATAAAGTTAGTGAAAAAAATGAAAAAAGTTCTTTTTATATTAAAATAGGTCTATTTTCTGAAATTACTAATGTAGAAAAAATTAGATCACAGTTAAAAAATTTAGGTAAGATTAAAATAAGTAAAAATCAACTAGGGTATAAAGTTCTGCTAGGGCCATTTGCCAATAAAAGTTATACAGCTCGTGTATTAAGTAATCTTAAAGAAAAAGGTTTTAAAGATGCGGTTATTGAAAATATTTATTAATTTGTTAAATCAAATTGCTTATAAAAAAATAAAAATATTAATTATTATTTTAATTGTTTTTCCTAATTTTGCACACTCTTTTAAATCCGATGCTGAATTCGCTCTTATTATTGAGTATGAGACCGATCAAGTCTTATATGAAAAAAATTCAAGAAAAAAAATTTATCCTGCATCGATGTCGAAATTAATGACTTTATATGTGCTGTTTGATTATTTAGAAAAGAATATTATCTCATTAGATGAAAAGATCTTTATTTCTGAAAATGCATGGAGAAAAGGGGGGGCAGTTTCAGAATCGTCGACAATGTTTGCAGAAGTTTCTTCCTATATATCTGTTGAAAATATTATTAGGGGTATTGTAATTCAATCAGGAAATGATGCGTGTATTGCTATTTCAGAGGCTATTTCTGGATCTGAAGAAATATTTGCTGATGAAATGAATTCTTACGCAAAAAAAATTGGTATGAATGATTCAAATTTTGTAAACTCGACCGGTCTTCATAACGATAATCATTATTCCACGCCTCTAGATATGACCATTCTTGCAAAATCTTTGATGAAGGATTTTCCAAATTTTTATCATTACTTTTCCGAGAGAAACTTTACCTGGAATGGTATTTTTCAGCCTAATAGAAATAATTTATTAGGTAATAATTTAGGTATTGATGGATTAAAAACAGGTAAAACAAGCCAGTCAGGATACAGTATGATTGTATCATCTGAAAAAGAGAATGTTAGGCTTATAGGTATAGTTAGCGGTCTATCTTCTAAGGATAGTCGAACAATGGAAATGAAAAAGTTGATAAACTATGGGCAAAAGAGCTTTAGGAAATATAAACTATTTACTAATAGAGATATTATAAAAGAAGTAAAAGTTTGGGGTGGTAAAAAAATTAACCTTAAAATGCTAGTTTCTGAGGATATAAATTTATTACTAAATATTAGAACAAAAAGAAATTTAAATGCTAAGATTTTATTTAATGAGCCAATCATTGCTCCAATAAAAGAAGATCAAATCATTGGAAAGTTAATTTTATATAATGATGAGGAAGAGATTATGAATTCCAACCTTATTTCAAGTGAAAACATTGAAAGAAATAATATTTTCGGAAGGACATTCCAAAAAATAAGGTATTTAATTAATTAGTTATGACAAGTCAATTTATTACATTTGAGGGCGGTGAAGGCTCGGGAAAGTCATCACAAATAAACCTTTTAAAATCAAGATTAATTGATAAAGGGATTGATGTAGTCTGTACTCGGGAACCAGGCGGAACTCCTTCCGCAGAAATTTTAAGAGAGTTAGTTACAACTGGCGAAGTTAATAAATGGGAGCCTATGACGGAAGCTTTATTAATGTTTGCATCAAGGTATGAACATACTAAAAATTTAATAATCCCATCGCTTGAAAATGATAAGTGGGTTCTTTGTGATCGATTTTATCATTCTACATATGCTTATCAGGGTTTAGGACATGGACTGGGTCTTGAAGCAATGGAAGCTCTTAAAAAGATATCCATTGGTGAAATTGAACCAGACTTAGTTTTCTTTTTAGATATCGATCCGATTGAGGGAATAAAGAGAACCAAGAACAGACATACAAATGAGGATAGATTTGAAAAGATGGATCTTAGTTTTCATACAAAGCTTAGGGAGGCATTTTTAGGTTTTTCTGAAACTTACTCTGAGAATTCTGTTGTTATAAATGCTAGTCAAGAAATTAATAAAATATCAGATATTATTTTTGAAGAAATTGAAAAGAGATTTAAGATCTAAAATGAGTGATGATATAGAATATATTCAAGTACCTCGCTCTAATTATTCAGTTAAGGGCCATAAGGAGAATATTAGTTTTCTTACAAATTCATTTTTTAAAAACTCTCTTCATCACGCATATATTTTTTCAGGTGATAAAGGTGTTGGAAAGGCTACTTTTGCTTATGCATTCTCTAGAAAATTACTATCCAATGATAAATCAAAAGATTTTGATGATTTTAATAATGATAAAGTCAATAAACTTATAGAAGCCAACTCACACCCCGATTTGCTGGTAATTGAACCAGAAGAAAATAACAAAAACTCTTTTATTTCTGTTAAACAAATAAGAAAGTGCTCTCAATTTTTTTCACAAACATCATCGATGAACAAATAGCGAATTTGTATATTAGACGCAATAGATTTTATGGATGTTTCGTCAACAAATACAATTCTAAAAATTTTAGAGGAGCCGCCTTCAAATTGTTTATTTCTAATAATTTCTCATAATATTGGAATGGTTTTGGATACTATAAAATCTAGATGTCTAGAGCTTAGATTTCAAAATTTAAGTGATGAAATTATGATTGATAGGATTAAATTGTTAAAGCCTGGAATTTTAAAAAATGAATTGGATAACTTAATAATTAACTCAAATGGAAGCTTTGGTAGGTTAGAAAATTTACTTCATTCGGACTCATTAAAAATATCGAATGTAATTAGTGATATTTTTGAAAAAGGAGAGTTAAGTGAAAGTATTTATGATTTTTCTAATTTTATTTTACAGGATGGAATGGGAATAAACAAATTTGATATTTTTATTGAAACTTTAAATTTTAAACTGAATTCATTTATAAAAGAAAAAGCAATTTATAATCCTAATTTTATAACTAATAATAATAAAATTTTTAGCATTAGAGATAGTATTTTAGATTTAATTAGCCAAGAGAGGGTTTATAAATTAAATAAAAAACAAACAATTCTTAGTATTATTTCAAATTTAGATAAGATAACAAAATTACAAAAGCATTAAGATGGAAAATTTTTTTATAAGTACGGCGATTTCATATACTAATGGACCACCACATATGGGCCATGCGTATGAGGTAATTGCCGCAGATGTTATTGCTAGATTTAATAGACTTAGGGGTAAAAAAGTTTTTTTTCTAACCGGTACCGATGAACATGGTCTTAAAGTTCAACAAAAAGCTGAACATTTAAACATTACCCCGGATAAACTTGCTTATGATATGTCTCAAAATTTCATAAAAATGTCGAAAGATCTTAATTGCTCAAATGATGATTTTATAAGAACATCTGAGGAAAGACATAAAAAGGCCGTAAGAGATATTTGGCAAAGAATGGAGAAAAACGGAGATATTTATTTAGGAGAGTATTCTGGTTGGTATTCTGTTATTGATGAGGCTTTTTATCAGGAAGGTGAACTTAAGAAAAATGAAAATGATGAGTATGTATCACCAAATAATAATGCTGTTGAGTGGGTAAATGAAAATAGTTATTTTTTTAGGTTATCAAATTACGAGGATAAATTATTAAGTTTATATGAAAATAATGAATTTTTTATTCAGCCTAAAAGTAGAATTAATGAAATCAGGAACTTTGTTAAAAATGGTCTAAATGATATATCAATTTCTAGAAAAGGTTTAGAGTGGGGTATTAAAGTTCCAAATGATCCAGAGCACTCTATTTATGTTTGGGTAGATGCTTTAACTAATTATATATCTGCTTTAAATTGGCCTAATGAAAATGATGTTAGGTTTAAAAGTTTTTGGCCTGCTGATTTACACTTAATCGGTAAAGATATTACCCGTTTTCATGCCATATATTGGCCTGCTTTTTTATTGTCTGCAGGTATAGAAATTCCAAAAAAGATTTTTGCGCATGGCTTTATTCTTAATAAAGGTCAAAAAATGTCTAAAAGCCTAGGTAATATTGAAGATCCAATGGAGTTAATTAATACATTTGGAGTTGATCAATTAAGATATTTTTTAATGCGAGAGACCGTTTTCGGGAATGATGGTAATTATAGCGATGAACTTTTAATTAATAGGGTTAATTCTGACTTATCAAATGATTTAGGAAATTTATCGCAAAGATGTCTTAGTATGGTTAACAAGCATTGTGATAGTAGGGTCCCTGAAAAAAATTCTTTAAATGATATTGATAAGGAGCTTTTAAATTTACCCGAGGATAAGCTTAATAAAATTTTTGAGATGATGGATAAATTCAAAATAAATTCATATATTGAAGAAGTGTTTGATATTATTTCTCTAACAAATAAATATTTTTCTGATCAAAAGCCTTGGGAGCTTAAAAATGATGATGTGATGAGAATGCAATCTGTTTTATGGGTAACTGTTGAAATGATTAGAAAGATTTCTATAATGCTTCAACCTGTCATGCCTGAATCCTGTAAAAGATTATTAGATCTTTTATGTGCCAAAGATAATGAAAGAGCAATCAGCTTTATAAGTGATGAATTTTCATTAACCCCAGGACAAGCTATTAAAGAGCCAGTAATAATATTTCCAAAAATAGAATATAAAAAATAATAACTATTTAGTGACATCAATATTTATAAGTTGTATTAAAGCAACTATATTTATAGAAAAAAGGGGAGTTCATGGATAAATTTTTAGTCATTGATTTGGATATGGATATTAGAACGGCTAGATCGCATTTTGAAAAAAAATATATACTTGCTCAAATTAAGAAATTTAATGGTAATATATCAAAAACTGCTAATTTTATTGGCATGGATAGAACTGCGCTTCATAGAAAAATGAAAGATCTAAATATTATGCCAAATGAACGTTACAGAAATATTATTGGATATTAATCTCTGAGAAAATTATGCAAATATTAATCTGCGGGGCAGGAAAGAGCGGGGCATCTATTGCTGAGAAATTATCTTCATTAGGTAATGAGGTAACAATAATTGATTCTTCTCCAAATTTAGTAAGAAAGTTAACTAATAAGCTGGATATAAGAGGTGTTGTGGGTCACGGAGCACATCCTGACATACTAGAAAAGGCTGGCGCTAAAGATGCAGATATGATGATAGCTATCACATCATCTGACGAAATAAATATGCTCGCCTGCCAGATTGGGCATTCAATTTTTGAAGTTCCAAAAAGAATTGCAAGAATAAGGGATAAATCTTATCTCGACCCGTCTCATCAAGACTTATTTACCAGTGATAAATTACCTGTAAGTGTAATAATTTCTCCTGAAAATGAAGTAGCTAAAAATGTATTAAGAAGACTTGAAATACCTGGTGCAATTGAGAATATTCCTTTTGTAAATGGGTCATTAAAATTTCTTGGAGTAAAAATTGACGAAAATTGTCCTATTATTGAAACAGAAATTTCAGATTTAACTAATTTATTTCCTGATCTAAAAACTGTAATTGTTGGATTGCAAAGGGGTGATGAAATGATTATCCCAAAATCAAATGAGAAACTAATAATAGGTGATATAGCATATTTAGTTTGCCCCTCAGAATTATCAAGAAGAGCCGTTTCTATTTTTGGTCATCCTGAAAAGGAAGCAAGAAAAGTTGTTTTAGTCGGAGGAGGATCTGTTGGAAGTGAGGTTGCATCATTAATTAACACAATGGCTGACAAGATAAATTTAACTGTAATTGAAAATAATGAGATCAATGCTTCAACTTTATCTGATAAATACAACGATATAACGGTTTTAAATGGCTCAGGCATTGATAGAGAAATCTTACATGAGGCTGATATAGAGAATACTGAAACATTAGTTTCATTAACTGATAGTGATGAGGTAAACTTTCTTTCCGCAGCTTTTTCATCAAGTGAGGGATGTAAAAAATCTCTTGCGCTTTTAAATACATCTGATTTTCAGTCATTAATTATGTCTCTAAAGATAGGGGAATTTATTGATCCAAAAGCAATTACAATTTCTTCAATTTTAAGGCATGTCAGAAAGGGTCATATTAAAAGACTTTATTCATTAATAAATGGTGATGCAGAGGTTATAGAGGGTGAGGTTTCATCTTCATCGGAATTAATTGGTCCAACAATTGAAGAATTAAAATTAGATCCTGGTTTAAGAATAGGTGGAATAATTAGAAAAGATAAGTTTGTAATGCCAACAGGAGAAACTCTTATAAAAGAGGGTGATAATATAGTGATTTTCTCTAAACCACATTGCATCCATATGGTTGAGCAGTTTTTTAGAATAAGCCCAGATTATTATTAGTAATATTTAGGGTTGCAATAAATAAGTAAATCATATTTATTTACTTTTGAATCATTTAGAAAAACTAATTTATGATTTTGACTAGGTGAGGGGTCCTTTCAAAATTTTAACATAACTAGGCGAGAAATATAATGTTAAAAGAAGCAATTGAAACCTCAGATGAAAATCCTTTAAACGATATAGAAACAGATTTTATTAACCATGCCATAGAGAAATCAAAAGCATTAACGGTTTTCCTAGTTAATGGAATAAAATTAGAAGGCAGTATAATTGCTATGGGAAAAAATAGTTTTTTATTAAAAAGGGACGATAATATTCAATTAGTTTATAAACACTCAATTTCAACAATTCTACCATTGGATTCGTCAAATTTTATTGATTAATTTTTTTCTTCATTTTTTATCTTAATCCAATTTTCTTCAATTTCATTTAGTGTATATTTTTTATTATTTTTATTGTTAAAAACATGTGGATTTCTTCTGATCATTTTTTTATTTATTGATGTTATAACATCATTAATATCAAATTGATTTTCATCACTTTTAATTTGTGAGTGAAATATTACTTGGAACAGCAAGTCGCCCAACTCTTCACATATATTTGACCCATTACCTATTTTAATTGCTTCAATAACTTCGTTTGCCTCCTCAATTGAATATTTAGCTATGCTTTCGGATGTTTGCGAATTGCACCATAGACAACCATTCTCTTTATCTCTCAATTTCTCTACAATTTTAATTAAATTTAAAAAATTATCACTAATTTCGTTATCTTTTTTCATTGAAATTCCGCCATTTCTTTTTCTTTTGTAAATAATGTCATATTTTTGACACAATATGATACACATATGCTAAGCTATTGTATTTTATGGATATTAATTTTTTTGTTTTAAAATAATTTCATATAAATAATTTTATTTACTGGGGGTCAATTGTCAAAACTTTTAAAAAAATGTTTTTTAACTACTGTTTCTATTTTTTCAGTTCTTTTCTTAAGTGATTTTTCTGTAAAAGCTCAAGATACAAATGAAAATGTTGATGTAGTTGAAGAAATAATAGTCACTGGTTCAAGAATTAAAGGTATTAATCCAGATAGCTTTTCACCTGTAGGTGTTATTAGTCAGGAAGATATTCTTTTATCAGGAAAAATTTCAATAGGTGAAATTCTTCTTGAGCTGCCAAGCCAGGGATCTGGTTTAAATAGAAACTATAATAACGGTGGTGATGGATCTGTACAAGTTGACTTTAGAAACCTTACTTCATCAAGAACACTAGTTTTGGTTGATGGACGTAGATGGGTAAATGGTGGTGAAGGTGCAAATTCATCTGTTGATTTAAATACAATACCAACTTCAGCTATTGAGCGTGTTGAGGTTTTAAAAGATGGAGCTTCTGCTGTACTAAGTTAGATGCAACCTGGTATCTTGATGGTCAGGTTTCTTATAACTTTGATGAATTTAGTACAAGAGTTACTCTTGGTGTAGATAATTTACTGGATGAGGATCCTCCATTATTTACTGATAGTTTTGCTAATGATTTTGATCCTTCATACAGAACATGGGGATCACAATTTTGGTATGCTAGAGTTTCATCAAGATTTTAGTTTTTTAGTTAGCCTCTTTAGTTTTAGTTACATCTAAAGGGGCTATCTTCTTTTTAAATATCTCGACGCATGAAATGATGATGGATTTTCTATCCAACCTTCAATATCTTCTTGAACAAGATGCCTGCTTATTCCAAATAATATTGGAGCCAATGGCATATCGTTCATAAGTATTACTTCAGCTTGCTTTAAAATTTTTGATCTTTCTAAAACATCGATTTCATTTTTTGCTTTTGACATTAAATCATCAAAAATATTATTTGAATATCTTCCATAATTTAATCCACCAGATGATGACTCGAATAGGAATAAAAAATTTGATGCATCGTTAAAATCAGCTATCCAGCCAGCATCTCCAACTTGAAAATCCCCTGTTCTAAGATAATTGTATAAAACTTTTGGTTCAGAGGCCTCTAGTTTAACAGAAATATTAGCTTTACTAAGCATTGATTGAATCGCAACCATATGTTTTTTTTGATCTCCACCACTTCTGTATTTAAGAGTAAATTTAAAAGGGTTATTTTTTGAATAACCTTTTTTAGAAAGAATATTTTTTGCTAAATTATATCTTTCATCTTGAGATAAATTTTGTTCTTCAATAATATTTGAGAATTGATAATTAGCTATTCCTTTGGGAACTAGTGACCATGCAATTGTTTCATTGAAGTTTCTTATTTTATTAACAATAACATCTCTATCGATTGATAATGATACTGCTTTTCTAATATCTCTATCATTAAAAGGTGATGTTTCAGTATTAAACACTAAGTATGAAATTACCCTAATATTATCATGTTTAATATTTTTAGGCATATTCTTCTTTAACCATTGAGATTTATTTTCGGGATAGCCATTATTTGTATCTAGTTCGCCAGCTCTAAATTTTCTTAAAGCAGCCTCATTATCATCAATTGGATAAAAAATAACCTCATTAAACCAAATATTTTTATTATCATAAAATAAATCGTTTCTTTTTAAGTGAATATTATCGTGTGGCCTCCAATTAAATAAGGTGTATGGTCCATTGGTTTCAATGTTTTGCGGCTTAATCCAGTCTTTTCCGAATTTATTTAAAACATGTCTAGGGATTGGATAAGTTGTATAATGAGTAAGAAGCTCTATAAGATATGGGGCAGGGTAATTTAAGATTATTTCTAATTCATAATCATTTATTGCTCTGACTCCTAGCGAATTAATATCTAATTTTCCTGTATTAATCTCTTTTGCATTTTTAATTAAGTATAACAATGACGCATATTGAGAAGCTGTCTCTGGGTTCATAACTCTTTTAAATCCCTCAACATAGTCATGTGCGGTTACTTTTTCACCGTCAGACCAAAAATGATTTTTTCTAAGATAAAAGTTATACACAAGACCATCTACAGATTTTTTATAATCTAAGGCTGAACCATTTATTGGCTCCCCATACTCATCCTTAGTGTAAAGACCAATAAAAAGATCATTAATAACATTCCCTTCCCACGACCCTGTAGCTAAATGAGGGTCTAGAGTATCAGGTTCGGTTCCATTACCCCTGTATAAGGTTTTATTATTGTCAGCATACAAACCAGAAGAAATAATTATTAGTATTACAATAAAGGCAAAAGAACTTATTCTTTTTAAATTTTTAATCATTTATTTATCCTTATTCATTTTATAATTATTTTTCTTTGCTAATTGTCAAAGGAATACGAATTATTTTTTATTTACCAGTTCTTAATTTATTTAAAAAAGTTTTTTCTATAGATGTTGCTATTAATAAAGCAGATAAAGCCAAACAAATTGATATAATTCCTAGCCTTATAATTTCATTATTATTATCCGAAGTTTCTATTAATAACCATAGTGCCAGAGGTAAAGTTTGGGTTTCCCCTGGGATATTTCCAACAAATGCTATTGTTGCTCCAAATTCACCAATCGATCTAGCAAAAGACAGAACAAAACCAGCCAATATACCAGGATATGCAAGAGGAAGTGTTATGGTAAAAAATATTTTAGTATCTGACGAACCAAGTGTTTTTGCAGCAACCTCCAAGTTAGAATTTTGAGCCTCAATTAGAACTCTAATTGGTCTAACGAGAAGAGGAAAAGACATTATTGAACAAGCAAGCGCAGCTCCAATCCAAGAAAAAGAGAAGTTTATACCAAAATTTTCAAAGAAAAAATTTCCCAAAAGAGATTCATTACCAAAGGTAATTAAGAGTATATAACCAATACCAATAGGGGGTATAACTAATGGTAAATGTATTAATGCATCGATTATTGTTTTACCAAAAAAGTTTTTCTTAGCTAAAATCCAAGCAATTAAAATTCCAGGAATTAAAATAATAAAAGTTGATGCTAATCCAATTTTTATACTTAAGAGCAATGCGTTTAATTCAAAATCAGTCAATCATTTTCCTCTGAATAAATTGTTTCAAACCCATAATTTTTTAATATCTCCTGAGCTTTTTGGCTTTCTAGCCATTGCAAAAAATTAAAATCGTTATTTATGTTACCCCTGTTAATTTTCGCTGCCCAGTAAGTTGGTTTATCATAATTGAATTTTTTATTATCAATATAAGAAATTATTTTTACTTTTGACGACAGCATTGCGTCAGAAAGATATGATATACCAATATTTACCTCACCTTGAGAAATAAACTTTAAATTTGATTGAGCTGATGAGGTGAAAACTAGTTTTTCTTGAATTAACGACCATGCCCCAAGAGATTTTAATGCTTGTTTCGAATAAATACCTAATGGAACTGATGATGGGTGAGGTATAGAGATTTTTGATGATGAGATTTGTTCGATTAAATCATCATTAAATTTTAATGAATTAATATCTAGATGAATATTTTTATTTATTCCGGTAATAAAGACTAAAGAGTTTTTAGCTATTTTCTTGATAGAACCCTCTTCAATTAAATTTCTATCAATCATCCATTTTAGCCATGTGTAATTAGCTGTTATAATTATATCAGATTTTTGTCCTCTTTCTATTTGTCTAGCAAGTAAAGAGGTAGATCCAGTTATAGTTGTTATTTTTTTGCTATTAGTTTTTTCCCACTCTCTAGTTAATTCTTTACTAACGTTATAAAGACTTGATGCAACTGAAATAATTAATTTATCTTCCGCATAAATATTTTTTATTGAAAGAATTATTACAAATGAAGTGATTAATATATTTTTTATCATTTAATTAACTGAATAAACAATATTCTTAGTTTCTTCCGCAAATATTTTAAAACCATATTTTTCATAAAAAGGAAGCGCTCTATCATTATCAAGAGAGTTTGTTTGCAAAATAATTTTATTTATCCCTAGATCGTAT
>Ga0102963_1000957_pt1 | contig 12720 bp, 8 predicted proteins | sample SalPon2_C_H2O_MG_2_FD_84522 | JGI IMG/M metagenome (GOLD analysis project Ga0102963, IMG submission 84522) | Salt pond water microbial communities from South San Francisco under conditions of wetland restoration - Salt Pond MetaG SF2_C_H2O_MG | ecosystem: Environmental > Aquatic > Non-marine... | reverse complement strand
GATATAAACATATCTGATATTTTAAAAGAAGAACGTACAGTAACCCCATCTAAACCAAAAACATTTGTAAAAAACCAGTTGTTAAATGAATTATTAAACGAAACTGCAAATGATGGTGAGTGGAGAAATATGGATGCTCAGTTTGGGTCTAACCAAGCACAAGGATTTGTGGGTGGGAACTCTAATACAATAGCCCCTGCAGTAGATATAGATGGTAGACCCGTTGATACTAATAATGAAGAAGTTGCAAACGTTATGGGTGCAATGACAAAAGATTATTCAGCATTAATGAAAGCGATTGATAAGAAAAAGGGAAGATAACAAATGGCCAAACCACGAAAAGAATATTCGTATCAAACTTTAGATTTACAACCCGATGTCGCAGTCGGTATTACCTTACCATTCGGTAGTAATAAGGGATTGTTTACTTTAAGTTATACAACTGAAGAACAATCCATATCCAACTTAAAAAACTTATTACTAACTAGAAAAGGAGAACGTCCATTTGTTCCTGAGTTTGGGTCTAGTGTATATTCTTTAATGTTTGAACAAATAGGAGCAGGTTTATCAGATAGTCTTAGGGAATCCATTACAGAGGATGTTAATTTCTGGCTACCATATATAGTTATTGATAACATTAATATTGAAGTAATAGAAGATAGAAACTATGTTCAAATTCAATTATCATATAGGGTAACAGAGGATGGTGTAAATCGACAAATTATTATGTATGTAGATAACGCAGGTTCAGCAACAATAGAATAGGTATATTATGGCAAAAAAAGTTAACAACGACTTAGTACAAAAGGATGTATCTTTAGTAGGTAGAGACTTCGGTGAATTTAGAAAAAATCTAATTGATTTTTCTAAAACATACTTTCCAAATACATATAATGATTTTAACGAATCTTCACCTGGCATGATGTTCATTGAGATGGCATCATATGTCGGTGACGTTCTATCATTTTATACAGACACTCAACTAAGAGAATCATTAATAACAACCGCAGAAGAAAATAGTAACTTATTTAATATCGCTGCAGCGTATGGGTATAAAGCCAAAAATTATGTACCTGCAACTGTTACTATGGATGTGTTTCAATTAGTACCATCTACTGGAACTGGTGATAATGTAAAACCAGATTTCACTTATGCAATGGTTATTTCTGATGGTATGTCAATTGGTTCAACTGACAATAGTGATGTTAGTTTTATAACACAAGGTCAATTAGACTTTTCATTCTCATCTTCACTAAGTCCAACTGAGGTGACCGTTTATCAAATAGATGAAAATACAAATGCGCCAGTTTATTATTTATTAAAGAAACAAATTAAAGCATCAAGCGGTACTATTAAAACAAAAGAATATTCTTTTGAAAGTCCAAAGATTTATGATAAAATAAAATTGGAAGATGAGAATTTTATTAGAATTAAAAGTATAACTGATTCAGATAACGATAAGTGGACTGAAGTTCCGTATCTCGCACAAGACACAGTATTTGAGCAAATAGAAAACAACGAAGATAACTCAACACAATTTTCACAATTCTCAGACGATACTCCATATCTTTTACAATTAAACAGAGTACCAAAGAGATTTATAACAAAAATTGAAGATAGAGGTGTGGTGACAATTCAATTTGGAGCAGGTATATCTGCTAACGCAGATGAAGAGATTATACCAAATCCAGATAACGTTGGTTCTGCTCTATATGGAGTCGTTGGTGATTTAGACCAAGGAATCGACCCATCTAATTTTTTATATACTAAAACATATGGAGTTGCCCCATCTAATACAACGTTAACGGTTGAGTATTTAATTGGTAATGGTATCATAGACAATGTACCGGCAAAAGATTTAGTAACTGTTATTTCATCTACCCAAACATTTGCAAATGAACGTAATTTAGATACATCACTTGTAAACTTTGTTAGAAACTCTATAGCAGTAACAAATCCAGAACCAGCACGAGGAGCACGTAGTGAAGAATCTATGGATGAGATTCGTAACAATGCAATGTCATTCTTTGCAGCTCAAAATAGAACTGTAAGTAGAGAAGATTATATTATGAGATGTTACGCACTACCTCCACAGTTTGGTTCAGTAGCAAAAGCATACATACTACAAGATTATCAAATTGAAAATAAAAAAAGTAATGGTGAACCAATCACATCTGAGATACCAAACCCATTAGCACTAAACTTATACACATTGGGTTACAATGATACCAATCATTTAGTACCACTAAACACCGCAACAAAAAATAATCTAAAAACTTATATTTCATATTATAGATTATTAACAGATGCAGTTAATATTAAAGACGCACATATTATAAACATTGGAATCGAATTCGAAATAACGGTATTGCCAGATTACAACTCTAATGTAGTTCTTTTAAATTGTATAAATGAACTTAAAGAGTTTTTTAATATTAATAATATGTCTATAAACACCCCAATACAATTATCTAAACTATATTTATTGTTGGACGGCGTTGATGGTGTTCAAACTGTAATTAGGCCCGATAAAGAGGGTGTTGGTGGATTTCAAATATTTAATAAATTTAATGGAAATTATTCACCGAATAAATATAGTATTAAGACTGCCACTAAGTTTGGAGTAATTTACCCAGCAAAAGACCCATCAATATTTGAAGTTAAATTCCCAAATACAGACATTAGGGGTAAGGTAGTAACTCAATCATTCTAAGGAGATAAACAATGATATATAGAATATACGGACAGAAAGATACTACCATTTACGAACAAACTGCTCGTAAAAATCAGAACGCAGGTAACGATTCGATATTGGAAACTACAAAGTTCTTTGATGAACTTAGTAATACAGATTTAATTGGCAATAGTAGAATACTTACACAATTTGATTTGACACCACTATCATCATCAATATCTTCAGGTGATATATCGGGTAATATAAAATTCTATTTAAATTTAACATCAACTCAAGAGACTGAAGTACAACGTGAATATACACTAGACATTCACCAAATATCAGGTAGTTGGAGTGAAGGGATGGGTTCGTTTTATGATAATCCAGTAACTACAGAAGGTTGTAGTTGGGTAAGTAGAAATGATTCAACATGGGTAACGAGTTCGTTTGCAGCAGATGTAACTGGCTCTTATACATTAAATGAAGGTGGTGGTAATTGGTATACTGCATCTGTTAGTAATACATTAGTATCTCAATCATTCAACAAATACACAGTAGATTTAAATGTAGATGTTACCGATTATGTAAATGATTGGTTAAGTGGTTCTCGCCCCAATAACGGATTTATAATTAAACGACCAAAATCACAAGAAAGTGGTTCTGTTAAATATGGTTCATCTAAATTCTTTTCAAATGATACTAATACAATATATGTTCCTACGTTGGGTGTTAGATGGGTATCTGGTACATTCAACCCAGGTTCTTTAGAAGAACTTACTGATGATAATATTATAGTATATGCTAAGAATACACTTACTGAGTATAAGGAATCATCTAAAGCAAAACTTAGAGTAGTTGGTAGAGCAAGATACCCACAAAGAACTTTTACAGATTCACACCCATATACTACAATTAAATATCTACCACAAACTACTTATTATAAGGTAAAGGATGTGGAGACGAATTTATCTATAATACCATACGATACAACATACACCACAGTAGATTGTGATTCAACTGGAAATTATTTTGATTTTTGGTTTAATACATTACAACCTGAGAGATTCTATCAATTTGAATTTAGAGTAGATAGAAGTGGTAAAAGTGAATATTTTGATGGGCCAATTTTTAAAGTAGTTAGATAATGCCAGAAAAAACAAAAAATCTTACAGTAGTAAAACGAGATGTTAATCGAAACACATCTAACCAAATCATTTCTTATGGATTGCCAAAATCTAAAGAAGAAGAATATGGTAGTGTTAGACTAATATCAGCTGCCACATTTTATGAAAAAGAATCATACAAAAAGGTAATGGGTGTAGTTTCCGATGAACTTATCAATAACAATGGTGAATTTGAAATTACTGAACAAAAATTAAACTATATCAAATATAAAGCATCTTCTGCAGAAATAGTATCTGAACTTGAAGAATTTGTAGATATATTTAGTGGTAGGTATGAGATGACTGAAAATGCAACCACACCAGGTGGTAGAAAGACTTCACGTGATTTGCAAAACAGACATTGGATTAACCCCACCAGAGGTGCACTCCAAAGTAGAGCAGACCAAAAGACTTATGGAAAAACAGATGCTAATTTGTTCCGATTCTCAGGCTACGAGCAAGTACCATTTGATAAAACATTGGAAGGCCCTGCATTAGATAATGGTAGATATGTAATTACAAAAGAACTCATTGACTCTGGTAGAAGTTTAAAATTTAAATTTACACTAGGTGCACAAAACAATCACTTCGCAAATGTTGACTTTTTCATGCGACTTTACAGAAGAAGGTTACCTTGGAATGGTGGCGTGGGTGTCAATGTATCAAGGGAACTTGCTACCACCATCGCTGTCAAAAAATACCCAATCTTAACACTTGAGTATGTTTTAAAAAATGAGGATATGGTAGAATTTGACACATGGGAGCCAAAAGCACTCGTCAGTACGGGTTATAAAGAATTCGACATAAGTGGTGAAAAGTCAATATTTGAAGTAGATTTATTAGAACCAGAAAACCTTGATTCGGAAATTCAAAGCTTTGCACCTCCTCTCACAGTTACCGCAACGAATGCGGACACATCTGACAATAGAACATTACTAGTATGAAAATAGAACTTAAATTGGATATAGATGGCAATAGATAGATATCAGAAAAAAGATATATTGACTACAGAACGGTCTCCAGTATCAAACGTACCGACTTATACATTGGATGAGTTGTCTCGTTTAAATAGTTCAAAGGGTTCTATTAAAAAAACAATTTTAGACAAATCATATGTACATAAAAATGTATACTCCAATGATTCATTAATAGACACTAAAATATCTCAAATATTTTATGAAACATCTAATGGTACAGAATCCACATATGATATAATCTTAACACCAGAGATTGATGTACGTCAAGGTGGTGGTGATAGGGGAACTTATAATATTGTATACAATTTTTTACAACCATATTCACCTGAATTAGAAATAATAAACATATCATCTGACTCTACTGAGATTGAGTTAAAAGTAACTGAGGGTGACCTAAACTCTTTACGTGAGTTAAATGGTTACGAAACTGTTAATAAAAACAATTTAGTTTTAAGTTTTGGTAATAACGATTTACTGACAATCACAGATATTCAATTTTCTAATAATAATATAGGCGGGGAATTAGTACGATATCCAAAACACCCAACTTCAACATACAAAGGAAGGGGTGTTACATATTTTCCATCTGAAATAGATAAAGATGATAATATATGGGTAGAGGTTTTTAAAGACACAAGAAAAACAACAGGTAGAGTAACTAAATTCACATCTATAATTACTGATAGGGTTACAGATAGTGTAACAATACCAAATGATAAAATTGAATTTGTTCAACAACGTGACGCAAATGGTAGTCTTTTATTTTTATCAAAAACCGCTCAAGACTTTGATAGACGATATGACATTGATGCTGGTATTGAAGTTGAAGATAATATTTTTGATAATGTGTATTATGGAACTGAACCATTTTCTAAATTTAAATTTTATTCACCAACCAAAGATACACCCGATGTTCCATTAAGTGTAGTTGTCAAATTACATACCCCTCTACCTAGTAGGTTAGAAACTAAAGTATCAACCATACAAAGACAAATTAGAGAAGATTACATTGAAAGAGTAATAGCATATCCTTACGCTAAACAAAAAACATTTGAAAATTTCTCATCTCCTAACTTTAAAATAGATTTAGGTAATTATGGCAAATCACAAGGTACTGATTTTAAGACATGGAATACATTATTAGATACCAACCTATCAACATCTCAACAAATTATTGATAAATACATTAGTGGTTCTTTTGGTGGTGTTGATATAAATGTTGATTATTCTAATTTTAAAAACTTTACAAACTATTCATCAGCAGTAGAGCGAGTGAATAACTTAAAATACAAATTAGAATTAATAGAGTCATATGATAAGAGAATATCAACATTAAATCGAGTTAGTGGTTCAACTGCGTTAACCAACATATCACAATCCCTAATTAGGAAAGGGAATGTTATTAGTGGTATGGATGGATGGGAGCGTTGGGCATATAAAGAAACAACCGGCTCACTATATACACATTATAGTGCATCATCTTATGTGGTAACACCCTGGCCTCACTACGCTGAATACCCTAAGAAATTATATAGTGTGACATCATCACAAGGAATATCACATTATAATGGACTAATAGACTCAGCTAGTATTTTCGATGCACTTAACGATGCAAGATTAACAAAAATGATTCCGGCATCAATTGTAGAAGAGCCTTTAAATTCTGATTATGTTTTATTCGTAGATATGATTGGTCATCATTATGATATTACATGGAGTTACATTAATGCATTAACATCACTTAATAATAGAGAAGAGCACCCATACGATGGTATGCCAAATGAGATGTTATATGATGTAGCAAAATCAATGGGTTGGAAACTTACACATGGAAAAGACCGTTCTGATTTATGGAAATTTGCAGTAGGTACTGATAAGTTCGGTAACCCAACTCAATCAGGTTCATTAGCATCTAAACCAGATGAGCAAATTAACTATGAAGTTTGGAGAAGGATTGTAAACAATATACCATATCTCTTAAAAACAAAAGGTTCTGCTAGAGCAGTAAAAGCACTTATATCTACTTACGGTATCCCACAAACATTCTTATCAATTAGAGAATACGGTGGGCCTGCTATTGAGGATAAACGACATATTTGGGAGCATGATAAGTTTGTGTATCATCTACGAATGGATACTGATAATTACATAACAGTTCCTTGGGGTAAGATAAATGATATAAACCCAATAACATATTTAAATAGAGACCCAAACCCAATTGACACAATTGAACTTCAGTTTCAACAAAATTTAATTAGAACCTCATCACTATTACAAAAAGGCTCTGACTTTGCAGTATTATTAGAACCAACATCAAGAACATCGGGTAAGGGTAATATTCACTTTTATCTAAGTGGTAGTGGTGGTTATAAATCAGCATCAATTAGTAATGTGCCAGTCTTTGATTCTAATATGGGTACATTGTTAGTACAAAGAGAAACTTCAGTTGATGATATAACATCTGATAATGAATATAAGTTAATTTATCGTAAAAATAAAAAAGATAGAATATCAGTAAGTAAGTCGGCTAGTATATCAATCGATGGTTCAAGTGAATCATCATACAATGCAGCATGGACTGGTAGTGGTACAGTAACACTTAGTAATACGTTACCAACATCAAACACACCATCCATTTGGGCCGATGCTGAATTTATGAGTGGTTCTATACAAGAACTAAGATATTGGGCAAATCCACTTAAAGATATCGTAATCGATGAACATACACTTTCAAGAGAAACATATCATGGTAACTCTGCAACATCATCTTACTTTGATTTGAAGTTTAGATTCACACCAGATTCTAACTTAAAAACAATAACAAATCCAGATTCACATCTGTCACAACACCCAAATCAGAGAATAACTACATTAAATGATGATAGACCATTAACCGCATCATTATTCAGTTTTGAAAACGATGATTTGTTAGGTGTAACTGAGGAGTATTATACAAAAGTCCCATCGGCAGGTGCTAACAATATTATGAATAATAAAGTTAGGGTAGAATCAAATAGACTAACGGGTATATTAAGTCCAGAACAAAAAAAGGAAAAATCACAATATGATTCTGCGCCTGTAGATTCAAATGAAGTTGGTGTATATCTTTCTGCTACTAAAATGTATAACGAAGATATCTACAATCATACTGGGTATTTTGAGATAGATGATTATATTGGTAATCCTGATAGGAGAGAAGGATTCACCGAACAGAATGAAGAATTGGATTATGTTCGTAGACAAGTATTTAAAAAATATAGTTCTAAAAATTTAATTAATAGCACTATTGATATCTTAGCTAGGTACGATATGTCGGTGTTTGAACAAATCAGACAAACGATGCCCGCAAGAGCGGATTACAATTCAGGTATCTTAATTGAACCACATATATTAGAACGACCTAAGATTAAATCAAAATCAAATTTATCATATACCCAACCACAATATGATACTGTAATAACTAATAATGTACCTGTAACATCCGAATATCTAACATATGAAACTACAATAATAGCATCAGACAGTCAGAGTGCAGAATACATTAATTATGATACAATAATTACAGCACCTCATAAAAATATAGAAGCATCTCAACACCTTTATACATCTAGCATTGATACATCTCTAATTCGTAATATTACTGCACAGAGAGATGATTTAGAAAACGTTGGTAACCCACAGATTAAGGATATGTATTCACCATCTACATATAGATACACAATACTTAACTACTCATCATCTGCAGATGTGGGATTTGGTGATAATTGGACTACAGGTTCAAATGGTTATTGGAATTATAGCCCAACTGCCTCAGCTGTAATTAATTCAAAGCAATCAAAGCATGCTAAAAAAGAAGTTTACTTTTATTCAACAGCATTATCAGCATCTTTGGGATTATACAATTCATCATCATTAGTTCCTGCTGAAGTATCAACGGATGAACTACCACTATCGATTCACAATTTAAGATATTTGGGGTGTAAGATGACATCTGACTCATTGACAACTAATTCACCCGACACACCGGATGGAAGACCTGTAATTGAAGTATTTCAAGCAGACCCTAATGTATTAATAAAAACGTCTCAAACGGGTGACGAAGGTAACTTAGATGTAGATGCATCTACAAACTTACGAATTCTCAAATTAGAGGATTTAAAAGTTAATGAAAGTATTAGGTATGAACGAAGACAAGAGTATGAGGCTGCCAAACGCAAATTTAGAAAAGAAATTGAAAGATTAGAAAACATAGAAGGTTCTAGAAGAGAACAATTTGATATAAGGTTTGAAGAACAACGTCTGCGTTTTGAAATGGAAAACCAACGTAGAGATGAATTTGATATTATAAATAGACCAAATATAATTACGGGTAATACCCCACCTCAACCACCATTATCAGACAATCCAACATTTGGTGATGTTTAATATTTATTGATATGGAAGAACCATTAGAAAATAACAGTAATCGTAAGGTCGATAACGAAAGTATATTTGATGTTATCAAATCAAAGTTAAATACGTTGATAGGTAGACCTATGACTCAACCGCCAATGTCACCATCAATTAACGATTCAGACTTGGAATCTATTATTAAACCATTAGATACTGTTGTTGATACTGGTGAGTTAATAGATGATAATAAATTTATAAAATCAGAAGATGCAACACCCATACAAGAAGTTTCGGACGCAGTTATTTCCCAACCCACACCGATTCCAACCGTAGAGGTATTTGATAAAAATAAAAATAGATTATCCGAATCTGACGAAGCACGCTTACTATTAGAAGAAGAAACTCGAAGAAAGATGGGTGATGCTAGAATTGATGATTTCAATAATGCAGAAATTGAGGAACAAGAACGCAGACTATTATTTGATGAGGACATCCAATTAATGATATCTGACTTTCAGGTATTTCTTAAAACTGAATTTCCAGAATTTGTAGGAAACAAAAATATAAATGATGGTGATACTGAACGTATAAAAACAGAAACAAAACAAAAGAAGAAACAAAACAAAACCAAATTGACACAATTGCAAAAGAAGAAACTAACTCGATTGCAAAAAGAAAAGAAACGTAAAGAAACTGAAGGTAATTTAAAATTAAATAAAATAAGCGAAAAGGAAGTTCAAACTTTTTTTGAAGAAGAAATAGTTATAGAACAACAACAGAAACTTGCTATTAATACACAACTTACAAAACTAAATCCAGTTGAAAGACAAATGAAAGAATTTGAAGAGATGGAAATTAGAATGGGTAGACCAATAGTTCCACATAGAGATATTGTCGAAAGTGAAGAATCTGATTTTGATATAAACACTTATACTGAGCAAGGTGATATTCTCATCAAACCATTTGATTCTAAAAAAGAAATGGAAGACCAAATGAAAAATGATAAGTTGGAAATACTACGGAGAGACCTCAATAAAGACAACACAGAAGAAGATTACATATCATACAGAAAGTAAACTTAAAAAAATATAACTTAATTTAATTTATTTACATATTTATTAGTGATTAATATTACAAAAAGGTAAAGTAAAATGGGATACTTAGACAATTCATCGATAACAGTAGATGCTATTCTCACCAAAAAAGGTAGAGAGTTATTAGCAAAAGGAAGAGATTTCTTTACAATCAGTCAATTTGCATTAGCAGATGACGAAGTTGATTATGAACTATGGAATCCAGCACATCCACTAGGGTCAGATTACTATGGTGTAATCATAGAGAATATGCCAATTGTAGAGGCAGTAACCGATGAGAACTATTCATTGAGATACAAACTTTTAACTTTACCAAAAAATACAATCCGTATACCTATCATAGAAACAAATCCAACTTCAGTAACATTATCAGAAGGTGGAAAGAGACAAACAGTCACAATTTCAACTATTAATGGTGGTAACGAAACATTAGGATACACAGTAACACTACTTAACTCAGACGCAGCCACTATTATAGGTGATGGTGCAGGAATTGCAAATAACGAAGATATGGTGGGTGCTGCTGAAGATAGACGAAGTGTTACTATCAGTACAAATTCTGACTTTACAATTACTTCAAAAATATTAGCAGACAATACTGATATTTCAACAAAATTATTTATAATTGGTAATGAAACGGGCGGTCGTTCTGAGATTACATTAACAGTAACTAACAACGATGGCATAACAGTTGGAAACACATTGGATTCACAATTTAGTGTCTAGAAGATAAAATTTAAAAGGAAATAGATATGGCAGTTTTACCAGCAGGTTCGTTCAATACATCAAAAAGAGTTTATACAGCATTTAAAGTAGGTGATGTTGTAGAGGGTGGTGTAGAAAAAGTAACGAGAGGTTTATGGAGTGGTAACGTAGGAACGTTAACATCATTCCACACATCATCAGCACAATCAGCTACTCAGAAGCAATATTATTATGAGATTTATGATGGGATATCAACTACATCAACATCTGAAGCACAATTTTCAGTAACGTATGGTCACGATGCTGGTAGTGGTTCATTGGGTCAGAATGAAGATTCACCATCTAATGCAATCTATTCACAATATGCACAAATCTTACTTCCAGATAATCAAAGAACATTTACTTTTAATGATGTTGCATCTGAACACATCTATGCAATCAACATAAACAGAGCTAGAATAAAAGATAGATTAGACCCTGGTAATTTTGAATTAACTTTAGCAGAGTTGAGTGGGTCACGACCAAACATTTATAATACAGGTTCTAATATTGCGGTTTCGGCTTCAAACACAGTAATTGAACTAATTGATGATAGTGGTGATACTCAACAAGCTGCAACCCAAATTGGTAGAACGTATAACTTAGTATCGGGCTCAATCCTTAATGGAGTGTATTCACCTAAAACTCATTATGGACAAGTATTTCCAGAGCAGGGTGTTATCATTCTAAATGCGGATACATTGAACACAGCCGTAAACTTCGGTACAGTTACTGGTTCAAACATTAATGGTGATAATGCATTTAAGTTATTCACCTCTATTAGTGGTGCAGCTGCAATCAGCGATTCCAATGGGTTCGCTGCAAGAAACGAAGAGAAAGTTCAATCAACATTCTATTTCGTAAGAGCTAAGAATGCTGAGTATAACTTTTCAAATAATCCATCATTTACAACTGGGTCTAATGGTGCATTCAGACAACCTACATTTGCGAACAATCCTAAATCATATATCACAACGGTTGGATTGTACAATAGTTCACAAGAATTATTAGGAGTTGCTAAGTTATCACAACCAATTCTTAAATCATTTTCTAATGAAGTATTAGTTAAGGTTAAATTAGACTTTTAATAACTAACAATATATAATTTAAATTGCCGTAAGTGTTTATTATATTTACGGCAATTTTTGTTTATACCCAAACCTTAGTATTAATAAATTATAAATCTATATTTATAGTAGAATCTAAGGACTAATATATGGCAGAAGCACTAAAACCAATAAATGGTGGTGGATTTCAACTCTACCCTTATAACACCCATAAGAGGTGGATTGTAACCAACGTCAACTATAGAACTGATTATAATTCTATATCTGTACTAAGGGGTATATCGCCATTTTATAAAGAAAAAATTAATATTTCTGAATCTATAGGATTACCTGCATATAGGGAAATTGACCAGATTGATAATTCAAACTCCAACTCAACTGAATTTTTAAAAGTTAAACATCAAAAAGTTGTATGGTCTGGATTAAATCAAATGTTCTTTAAACACAGAGCAGGTATGGAAAGAGACTTATATGCAACTGCATCAATCTTCTCAGTACCACATAATAGAATGGGCGATGGTATTAAACCACACTCAATAGGTATTACTGATTATAGTAATACCGGTTCTCATACAGACCAGATTAACATATTAGATATTAAATTAAATG
>Ga0102963_1000955_pt1 | contig 12725 bp, 28 predicted proteins | sample SalPon2_C_H2O_MG_2_FD_84522 | JGI IMG/M metagenome (GOLD analysis project Ga0102963, IMG submission 84522) | Salt pond water microbial communities from South San Francisco under conditions of wetland restoration - Salt Pond MetaG SF2_C_H2O_MG | ecosystem: Environmental > Aquatic > Non-marine... | reverse complement strand
TACTGGCCATACAAATACATATCTTTTGCGAATTCAACAGAACGTGACCATGCTTCACTATTTCTTGGTGTGTCAGCCTTTCCGTCACAATACCAACTAAATTGGCATTTATGCTTCCCCTTTTCATAACCTTGTGTAACAACTTCACAAACAGTATTTGGATAGTTGGTGCTCACAACACGATTAATTACAACATCAGAAACAGCCATAGCATCCGCTAAAGAAGATGCATGTGTTTCGAAATATATGTTGAGGGCTAAACATTCAATAGCCACTTCATCTTGCTTGGTTTCTAGCAACTCAGCTGAAGCATATACAACCGAACTTACCATCATAGCATTTATCATTATTGCTGTTATTAGTTTTTTCATAGTTTTTCCTACTTGCCTCATTCAAATACTATAATACATTTAAAAATAGAAGACAACACTTTTTTTATAAATAGTGAAGATTTTATTATGCCTCTGATGAATTACTTGATCAAAAAAATAGAGGTTAAAAATATGATAGATCCAATAACTGCTATTACAGCAGCAACAGCTGCATTTAATGGTGTTAAAAAACTAGTGGCAGCTGGCAGAGAAATAGAAGATGTGGTTGGCCAACTAGGTAAGTGGTACGGCGCTGCAGCTGATCTTCAAAGAGCAGAATCTCAGCGCAAGAATCCCCCAATGTTCAGCAAACTTTTTAATGGTGGGTCAATTGAAGAAGAAGCATTAAACATTATTGTCCAAAAGAAGAAACTTGAAGAACAAGAGAAGCAGCTTCAAGATATTTTGAATATCAGATTTGGGTTTGGAACATGGAAAGAAATGGTTGAGCTGCGCCGGAAAATAAGAAAAGAACGAGAAGAAACAATATATAAACAACAAGAAAGAAAAGCTGCATTTTTTGAGATGATTTTGCTAATATCTCTCTTAGCAATGCTGGCTGGTATTATAGGTGGAAGCGTTTGGTTGACTGGACTTGGAGCTGGTTGGTGGTAATTTGGCCTCTCATATTCACAACCTTAACTATGATACATCTAGATAACAGAACCCCAAGTCACCTCATGAGGGTGTGTGTATATGGGCATCCCACAGTTTCTTCTTTACAAGAACGGTGGTACATATGGGAATGGCAAACATGTCCGGTGGGTGTTTGGAGATCTACATCACGCCAAGATATTCAATAAACATAACAGCATGTTCTTCTTCTTTGAATGTTTGCATAGCAAAATGTTGATTGTTTAGGTTATAAGCAATCACAAGCCATGTGTCTTTATCCTTTGACACTTTTATAGACCAACCGTTTAATAATACAGACTTATAGCTTTGAAAATCTCTTTTGTTCATCTTTATATTTAATAATCGTTCTCGTGCAGTCTTCAATGTAGTTATCCCTTTTTTCCACAAATAGTTGGGGGTCTTCACCATCAACTGCAATTAAAATTACAATCTTGTCGATAGGAATTCCAGTTCTCTCTTCAAACATAACGCAATAAGCTGATGCTTGCATAAAGTAATTTGAAATCCACTCTTTCTTCTTTTTCTTACGAGCTGTCTTAAAATCAACTACTGAAAGTCGACCATCCCATTCGGCAACACAGTCGACTCGACCAGCTACGCCAAGATAGTCACTGTAAAGTGGAAGCTCTTGCCCTCTAATTAAACCCACATTTGCATCTAATATTGGTTGCAAATCTAAGAAAGATTGTTTATCGGCAGGAGTATACTTATTTATATCAAGACAATTGTTAAGATAATCTTCACACATTTTATGGACACGTGTGCCTCTGCCAGCTGCTCGAGCAGATATCTTATTTGCTTCTTCCTCTCCAACCCTCTTTCTCCACTCCATAATAGATTTTCGAGAGAGAACTGACAAACAAGTTGTAATTGATGGATATTGGTTTCCCTCCGGAGTCATATAAGATCTTCCGGAGGATGTTGTTTCAGCTTCTAGTTCTTCGAGTATCACTGGATCATGACAAAATTTCATAATATTATCCTACATTTAATTCATAACACTTCTCTATATATTCCCTTACGATACCGCTTCTAACGATGTCTTCAGGTTTAAAGTCTATGCAATCAAATGAGTCCATTTTAAATAGGATTTTCATAAACCTGTCAATACCAGACTGTGTATTATATCTTTCACTTGTTAAGTCGTCTTGCTTTATGTCTCCACAAAAAACAATCTTAGAGTTTTCTCCAATCCGAGTCATTACACTATGAAGTTCTTGAAACGACATATTCTGAAACTCGTCGACGATTATGATTGTATCATCCCAAGTCTCACCTCTAATGAATGATGTTGTAAGAAACTCTAGAGTGTTATGTGCTTTTAATTGTCCGTATGCGTCTCCACGATTAAATATGTCTGAACACATTTTCATATATGGAGATTCGTATGCTTTTGACTTTTCTGTCATATTTCCTGGAAGAAATCCCATATCTCTAGTGGGGACTACGCTACGAACAATAGAAACTTTACGTTTATCGCTTTTCTTATTCATAACTTCATCAAGAGCAAGATATAAACTGAGGAATGTTTTGCCAGTTCCGGCGCATCCATGAAGAACCATATTATATCCATCATCCCAAGAATCAAAAACATCACCTTGAGTTTTGGTTAGAGGTTCAATTTCTTCCAGTTTTAATCCCGTATTCTTATTTCTTTTTCTTTGCTTTCGAGTTCTTCTCTCTAGATATTTGTCTAGATATTGTTCGTCGACTAAAGCAAGATTTTTTGGCATACAATGATCTCCTGTATATTGTTGTAGGATCATCACGAAGTTTTGAAAGAGCTCCCTAATTTATGTTTTGTTCGGATAGCTTCATTCTTCACATCTTTCGAAGCTCTACCACCAACTTTAGCAGCTAGTGGAGAATGCGGATGGGCTGCAGCAATACGAGACATGTTTTCATTCCAACCACCATCTTTATTAGTAGTAGAATTTGCACGAATCATATTTGGTGCAGTTACAGCTTGTTTTAAATCTGGATTATTTTTGAGAAACTCTTCACGTTCCGAAAGCTTTAAAGACTCCGAAAATCGCTCACCAGTTTCTGTATTAACAAAATTATATAATGGCATATAACACTCACGTTGTTTCATTTTATTTATTTAGGCAACTTCAACGTTAAACCATTCTGGAATAGTACGTTTTTTCCAAACCATCTTGAAACGTTTTTGTTTAGTTTGATAGAATGACTGATAAGACTTTACAGGGTCTCCAGGAAATATGCACTGAGGAAAATCTTTCATCGCCAGAGGAAACTCCGTCAACCCAACATACCACGGGATGCGTTTTGGAGGAACTGCTAAAGCACTTTCATGTAGAGTTTGGGTGCTGTGCACTTTTTCGTATCGATACTGATACTCTTCACACAGAGCAAGCCAGTGGCGATAATGCCACATGTAATTGTCTCTGGATTTCATAGACCATATAGTACAGGGATGCCCCTCATGAACGTTTTTGTACAACACGTTTTCACGACTATCTGGAAGCTTCCAATACTTCACCATCCGTTTACCTGATTTAGATGGACGCAATTCCATAATGCCATCCAACAAGCGATGGGCTGTTGAAAGCATTTGTGATGATTCTACAATCATCTTAACGACATGTTTGTCGCATTGCTGCTGCGCAGATTTGATGGGACATTCATCAAGGATAAAAATATTCATAGTTTTAATACCAACTTACAAAGGTTTTCAAACCCACTACTGTTTTGGATATTGCGGACAACATTAAATCGATAAGGCATTCGCATATCTGCAATAAAATCCATTAGTTTTTCGGCTTGACTCGAGTTGAGCATATACTCTATGCCATCATCCGTCAACACTTTATTTACAGGATTAAATTTATCTGGTGGGACAAATTCTCTTGCAGTTTCGGAATCAATAATTTTACCGAGTTGTTCCATAATTGGTTTCTCTATAAAATCACTATCTAGATCTGAAGCTTTTACCATTCTTTAAAGTTTCCTTCTTGTTCGTTCTCATTATATCCTTCACGATATAATGCGATATCTTCTTCTGTCATTTCTGAAGAAGGTACTCGAGTAGATCTATATGTATCACCCGTATAATAATGTGGATCATATGGGCGACGATAATAGCTGTCAGCACCACCCCGATCAAATGGACCGCCATGAGTTTGGATAGATTCTATATATGGATACCGACTTAGATTCTCTTCAGTGATGCCATAGGAAATATCTTTTAATCCACTTGTTTCCATTTTTTCACGTATGTCTTCCATTTGAATGCCTGAAAGTCCATCCCAGCGTTCAACAACATCTCCAGATACACCTTGAATGAAAAAACTCATAATACTGTCTCCCAAATTAAATTTCCAAATACAACAACCGCTAAGACGATAATAAGAACTTGCAAGAACCTTGCAGTTAAATACATAATTTCATCATCCGACATCAATAAATCTCCATCCCAGAAAATCCTTCTTGTTTCCATCCCATAGCTTCTGCATGAGCATCTATAACAAATTCAAAACTTCGGTCTGGCCAATGACCAGTTTCAATACTCCACTGCATCATTTCCTGACAGACCATCTCATTTAGAAATAACATTTCATGCAAAATCATTAGCAGTCATCTCCTCATACTTAACTACAGATAAAAGCGATTTTACTAAAGCTTTACCGTAATTGGTGAACAAAATACCTTGCTCCCAAACAAAATGTTCGACATCTTGTTCATGATAGAAAGTTTCTTGAGAAACAATCCACTCCAAAGCAGTTTCTCGATTATCAGCTCCAAGACCGATAACATCCTGAACACGTGCTTCAAACTGATCAACAGCAACTATCTCAGCTGCTTTCTCAGCCTTAGTATTTTCCTCAAGCTCATCACAGAGAGCATTCCAAAGCTCTTGCTTCTGGCGAGGAGTACGATCATTCCAATCTTCTACTAGTGAACCTGTAGGACGAAATCCATATACATCTTTATGCAAATCAGAAAATAAATCATCACAGTAAGTAAATTCCATATCTTTTCTCCTTATCCACAAACCACTGCAGCATAAACCGAATCACGAACATCAGTATCCTCTGCTTCTTCACAGCCTTCTAATGCTGCCAAGCCAGCCAATTCATTACTAGCCCAGTTCCATGCAGCCTCAACTGGGTATCCCAACTGTTCGTGCAATTTACGAGCATCTACAACAATCTTGTTAACCGCTGCATCGCCTTGTTTTGTGAACATTCCGTACATATGTCTGTCTCCTTATTACACATACAACATAGCACATATAATTATAGATGTCAACACTTTTCTGCAAAAAAATGCATTTTTTTATTTTTTATTTTTTGGGGATAATATTTTCTTCACCATCTTCGGTGATTTCTAATTCAATAATTCCCTCTGATTCTAAGGTGCAGAGACAACCATCAACACCTTCGGTAAGTCCGGACTTGAACCCCCACTTATAGCTGAAGTATGAATTTAGTATTACGAATAATGTTCCAGCAATAACTGCTTCTAACATATTTTTTCCTTATTCGGTTTCTAACATATTTATAAATCTGGATAGATGTATGCCAAAAACATTATTTCCTTCTATATTTTTCTTTTCGGCATCATCTGGAATAACAAACCAAAAACTGCATGTTTTGTATTTTGAAATAAACCATTGAAGATATTGTAGTCGATAATAATTATCAGAAACGTTAGCATGAGTTTCTGGACCATAATTTTTTGTGCCTTTAAATATATTATCGACTGAGATATCTCCTTCAAGAATGAAATCAAAGCCAATACAAAAAATGCTCACATTTCCAGCTTTCACAGCTTCATACATAGCATTCATACCAGCATTTGATCTTCTTCTCTGAAAGGGATTGTAGTCTGAGCTTTCAAACCGTTCTTCTATCGGAGGAATAATAGCTTTGGGATCATTTTTTATTTCTTCGATCATACCATCATCAATTGCAATCAGATGATCGTAATGGCTAAATTCACGATATAGGGCATTACACCCATATATTGTTCCATGACCGACAAGAGAATTTAAGTCGAGTTCCTTGCGGCTCACACCATTACCGATAACTATCGCTACGTTCTTCTTCGTCATCCCAATCTTCCTCAAATTCTGACCAGTCGCCAGATTTCATCGCATTTCTTAAATTATTTTTATCAGCGGAACGAGACTTTCTTTGTTCCCTGATACGAACACCATCTTCATCTTCGAAGTGTTCTTTAAATTTTTTAATCTTTTTAGACATTTTCTTCCCAGTGTTTTGTCATATTCGGAAAAGCCTCCGAGATTAGTTTTGGTGTCAAACCTTTATATGGTAATTTTCTATCCTTCATTGCAATTAAAACCTTGGCATCATCTGGGTGGATGGATTCCAGCATTTCGAGAAATAACTGTTCTCTTCGAATTGGATTTAAGTTCTTCTGAGTTTCGCTTGGACCTTTAGTGAATAAATATAACTTTCTTATCTCAGCATGAAATACACTTTCGACATCAATAGGATCAGCTGGTTTGTATGGCGGTTCTCCTGGAGGTAGCGCCCACTCAACCGTTGGATCGTATGCATATCCTAGCACTGCTTTAAGGGCTGGACTGCTGTGTTTATGTAAAATTTCAATTTTAGTTTTTCTTCCAGAAGCGTTTCCTACTTCTGATAAAATTTCATGCATGGTTAGTTTTGCCATCTAAAAATCGCCTATATGTTCAATCAAATGTTTTAATTTATTCTTTATAAAGTAATTCATCAAACCTTTTCTTGGAGCTTGGTTTGCATTTTCATACTCTGTTTTAATCTTATCAACTATATAGTCAGGAATGAAATCTAAGTCGACCATTTGCTGATTTCGTTTATAATTTCTTAACATAATTTCATTGCAGAAATCAGCTGGATCTTTATCAATCCAGTCAGCAACTTTTTTGGCAGCTAGAGGACGCTGGCGTTCTTTAGCGATAATAACATTATCACCTGATAAAAAATTAGGAACACCATCGCCTCTATCACCCTTCATAATATGTTCTTTAAGAAATATCTCTGGATCGTCACATGTAATCCACTTTTTCATAACAGGACTATACTGAGAAACATTAGCATATTTTTGTAACTGGGCGAAATCTTTATCTCCAGATATAATGAGGACTTTCTCATTACTCTCAAGAATTAATCCTGTGTCTGCCCCATCGGAATGCAATTTAGTGAGAGTTGCAATAATGTCGTCGGCTTCAGCACGATCAACTTGCACAACTTTATATGGGAAAAATTCTTTGAGCTCATCACGAATACCATTGAGGCAATCGAATACTTGATTCCAATCAATGGGAGATTTATCTCTATCTTCTTTACGATGTGCTTTATAGTATGGAAAGTAATCTTTGCGCCAATAGTTTTTATCATCACAACAGATAACCATTTCTCCATATTCATTTCGAAATCGAGAATTGTACAATCTAATACTATTCAAGACCATATGGCGAATCAATCCCTGATCTATTTGTTGCTTATTCATAGCTAATTGCTTCATCAAGTTACTTATCATAACTTGATTTAAATCTAACAAAATCATTTTTTTACTTTCTTAATCATCTTCATTAAAAGCATCTTCATCCCAATATGCAAGTACAGAACCATTTTCATATTTTAACATTATTGTTTTGTCGACAAACTGTTGAAAGGGATGGGGGATCCCCTTATGTCTATAAATCAAAGAACGTAAAGCTTCTGCGGCATGATGCAAATCTTTCCAATATTCATTACTCATTTCAGAAATGCCGGCATCATCCAACCCAGAAGACAAATACTCAATCCATTCTTCTGCAAGTTCGTCAGCTTCGTAAAGAAGCTGATCTAGATCTTCGTCTACCTTATTGGTATTGGCAGAGACACCTCCCATATTAGGAAAATTGATAACATTACTCATGTTTCAGTTATTCCATAAACATATCCGAGATCTTGATAGAACACACCATAGCTACGCTTTGGTTCTCCATTTTTATCATAAGAGGGAACAACACAACGATATTTAATGTTGTTTTGTCCATGCTCACCATAAAACATATCTACATAAATTCCTTCACGCAAATATCTCTCAAGATTTCGAATATATGCCTCTGTGTTAGACACACGAGCCTCAGCTCCCTTTACCTTTTGTCGTAAGGCTTTACGATGCTCGCTCAAAAGTTCTTTTTGAGTTTTAATCCAACCACGAACTTTCTTCATGCTAAATGGATTGTCTTCAGATAGTGCAAGGACAGAGGCATGCACATTCTTATACTGAGGAGGGTTAGAAGCCTGACGAGCAGCACGTGCTTTTGCAAGGCGCTCGCCTGCAGCTTTTTTCTGTTCTGGAGTCATTTGGCGACGTTTTTTAATCTTCATATTCAATCTCCCTATACCATAATCATTTCAGCTTCAGTAACACCATTTTGACGACGAACCTTATTCAATAAAGATTTCGCATCACGATACATCAAAAATGTTTGAGACATTTTAGTCAGACCATAAATGGTATATTTCACTTTATAAGCTGTCATCATATTGTATCTCCTTTAGATTACACATAGAGTCTATCGCATTCGAAAACATATGTCAACCCCTAAAATGCATTATAATACATTTTATACCACATTATAAATCTAGCAATGCCTTCATGTATAGAAATTTTAGGGCTATATCCGAGTTTCTTGAGCTTAGTTGTATCCGACCAAGTTTCTCGAGTATCTGCTGGATGTTGTGGGTGGTATTGTTTGAGTGCAACTTTATTAAGATTGTATTCAATCTCATCTAAAAAGTCCATAAGCTGAACCTGCTTACCATTTCCAATACAATATGTTTCTCGTTCAGACATATTTCTTGTAACGATTTCTACACCCTGTACAATATCGTCAACATATGTGAAGTCTCTAATCATCTTACCGTTATTGAACAGTTTGACTGGTTTCTGTTCTAGAATATTCTTTGTGAATTCAAATAAAGCCATATCAGGTCGACCCCATGGACCATATACTGTGAAGAACCTGAGACATACAGCATTAGGTATTTTAGAAATATTAAACTGATGCTCATTGGTGGCTTTAGTGTATCCATATGGACTCAGCTGTTTCCCAAGTTTCTCGTCTGGCCCCCATGGTAAAGGATTACCGTGCATGGTACAAGAGGTTGATGCATAAATCACATTCTCAACTCCGGCTTTCTCGCATGCAGCTATTACCTTTTGAGTTCCAAGTATATTATTAATAATATACTCTTGCTCTAGCTCCATAGAAACACGCACTCCAGGATGAGCAGCTAAATGTATAACAAAATCATCCGGATCGACAGATATATCTGCGATGTCTTGATGGATAACTTTAATATTTTTATTCAATAATATTTTAACACGATCATATTTTATTTTACTGTCATAAATTATGTCATTGAAATTGTCTATACAACGAACGTCATGACCCATTTCTTTAAGTTTTATGGCGGTATGAAATCCGATCATCCCCGCCCCACCTGTGATAAGAAATTTCATGCGGCTTCCCTATATTGTTGATCGAATGTGCCATATATCCGCAACTTCACATTGCGGATATGGTTACATGGTTTGCGTGGATTCTTTTTACAGCTACAACTGAATCCTTCTGGATGCATGGTGACTGTACCTTTGGCATAAATCCATTCAGTTCCAACCATCCAATGATTCTGTGTATCAATAAGACTACTACTAAAAATCAATTTGTATACTCCGCTGGAACTGCAGATGCATCCCATACATATGGTTGCATTCTAGCATCACCTACTATAACAACATCACTATCACCAACTTCACTATAGACACGAGCGTCCATATATTTGTGATAGTATGCAGGACCACCGAAGATCCTGCGAGCTGCCTCGTACCGAGCCTCACTCATACCAACATAATGAACGGTTCTCATAAAAGCTCCTTTAGTGGATGTAATTTGTTAATGCATCGTAGAAGAAACCTGAATCTGCTTGCATATCTTCAAGCTCACCTTCGGTTGCTTCCCGACCATCAATCTCAGCATATGAGATATAAGCATCGCAAAACTTAGGATAATCTTTCATATCCACATCTTCAAATTCAATATTAGTTACTTCATGATTATTAAATTTCATCATCATACCTCCAAATATTCTTCTGACAATTCGTCTCCCAAAGCTTCAAAGCATTCATCGATATAAGATGAAGCGTATATGCCAGAAAGATCCATATACATATCAGACTCAACAAAATTCCAAAAATCTGTAGATCCGTATCCAGGGCGAAGATTGAAATCGCTATTGATAGCTCTTTCGAAAGACTGAACTACATCAGCTTTGATCATAGATCCATTAGGTAGGTGGACAATTCTAGACATTTTTTTCTCCTTATTACCCACTCTTTCTAAAACAAAATGGAAGGGAAGTCAACACCTAATTTACAGTATTTTGATCTTTTTTTCAGGTTTAATTGCTTGGAGAAGTTGAGTCCATTCTGCTGCTCTGAAATCCCAGTTATATGTCATGTCAACCATATTCTTCTGGTTTTTGAGTTTAGCAATCATTCCATCATCAAATCGCTGCTTGATTGCAGCTGCTAATAAATTCACAAATACGTTTCCATGCTGGTTCATATCTTCGCTGTATTGATACATACGTGCATATCCGAGTGTTGTTTCTGGAAGTGCAGCCAAGTTCGGGCAAACCACTTCACATCCAGCACTCATCGCTTCAATGGCGGCGATACAAGAAGTTTCTTGCCACACTGATGGGTAAGCAAAGATGTGGGCTTCTTTTAGAGCCTCACGAACTACAGGGTTTGGTTTAAACCCATGATATGTCATATTAGGATGATTTTCAATTAATTCGAATAATGGTTTAAATGGCTCATCTCGTTCTGGCCAACCATACGCTTGAAAAGAAGAAAACACATCCAGATGAATCTTATCTCCCATCGTTTTTGCAAGTTCTGCTACGGCTGCATATACAATATTTAAACCACGATGAGGTGTTGTGTGATATATTAATCGAATGACATCAGATGATTTCGAATGATCTTCGATAGGCTCAATGGCATTTTTCATAACAACACTTTCGGCGTATGGAACACCTAGTCCCATGTTGTATGTTGTAAGCTGCCAATTCGAAACGAACACTAGTTTCGCAAACCTACTCCTTGATTCGGGTTCTTTTAAATGTAAAGCTTCAGGGTCATTCCACAAATCATGTAGCCATAGTATATTAGGTTTATTCGGATCAGTATCCCGAACTCTAGATTTAATGATATTAAATTGTTCAAGCAAAGAATTATCAACACGTTGATACAAAGCTGAATTCATCAACTCTGTACCACCTTGTGCTTTATTCCATGTGCCATCATTATTCATCATAGAGACTTTATCAGAGTCATCAATCACAGTTAGTCCCATTATATCATAATTCTCCGTTAGCTTCTCTCATTGCATCGATCTCAGCTTTTTCTTGTCTAAGGTATTCTAAGATATTTTCCGGTGTTGTTGCATCATAAGGATCTTCTTCACTATTATCACACATTCCGTCTTCTCGCCACATAACTTGCAGTTCACTGTCATTAAATATGGCAGAAAATCTCCAACACCGTTCTCCAAATCCACGATTTTCGAAAGGAACTTTCATATTTAATGCATCAGTAAAGTGTAAATTTCCATCTGGAATAACTTTGACATGTTCTAAGTTTTGGCTTTTAGCCCAAGCATTCATCACAAATGCATCATTAACACTCATACAATAAATCTCATCAATACCATAGGTTTCTTTAAATTCTGGAGCTAGTTCTTCAAACCTTGGCAGCTGCATAGTTGAGCAGATTGGTGTAAATGCTCCAGGAAGTCCAAATAATATTACACGCTTATTGTCAAATAAACTTAATAATGAGACGTCTTCCCAGCGATAAGGGTTGTCACCACCAATACTTTCATCACGAACTCGAGTTTTGAATACAATATCTTCAAAGGCTTCTGATCTGAGATCTATTCTCATAACATTGCGATCAGGCACAGTTTCTGTGGTGGGTTTATAGTAAATCATTTTCCTTGTCCTCTGTATTTCTTATATCCTCTTTTTTTACTTTTATTCATTGAGGATCTTTTTACGTTACCGTTTCCTTGGGATGTCTTCTTATTGTTACTTAAAGATTCTCCAACATTAGAAACTCCAAACATACTTTTAGCCATCAAATACTCCACTTAAATCATATTGTTTATTAAATTCACCAATGCGCATTACGAAATTCTCAGCGCAGTTTTCGGCATATTGTTCGTTGTGTCCTCGCATAGAACGAAATTCTACTAATTCTTCTGCAATAAACATACCAACATACCAAACGTCTTTTATTTTATATGTCTCCGCTTTTCTGTCTTTTTCCCAAAAAGTAGACATAGCTGCAAATAAGTTTTTAGTCATACCAAACTCCATTATTGTGTTCTATATAGTCAAGATCCAAGAGTAGTTTTAAAGAACCCTTCAGAATATTTTCTAGACTCTATCATTTCTAAATACATTTTATGGGAGAGACCGATAAGATCCCACCCATCTAATTCATCAGACCATTGACGAATGTATACAGCATCATCACAGATCATAACCTCTACATCATTAAACTCTCCTCCATCATCAAGTATCGTTGTAACAGTTTCATCAAATTCAAATTCATTCGTGAACAACTTGTACTTCCTCCAGCATTCGCTGTTCAATAAGATCTTGAGCAGATTGTAAATCT
>Ga0102963_1000954_pt1 | contig 12732 bp, 24 predicted proteins | sample SalPon2_C_H2O_MG_2_FD_84522 | JGI IMG/M metagenome (GOLD analysis project Ga0102963, IMG submission 84522) | Salt pond water microbial communities from South San Francisco under conditions of wetland restoration - Salt Pond MetaG SF2_C_H2O_MG | ecosystem: Environmental > Aquatic > Non-marine... | reverse complement strand
CAATACAGACAAGAACATATTATTCACTTAATTCGTGAGATTGACTATCTGAAAACACAAATTCAGCCTCATGATACAGGTCATATCTATACTACTATTTCAACTCTTGAACATCGTGTGCAAGAGTTGATGAGTGAAGCACCAGTTTCAATTAAAGTTCCTGATAATTGGGAAATTGAGTTAGACTCTCAAGGCTCGTACATCTCAGATAGTAACTGTTAATGATAACAAAAGACGAAGCTTGGAACTTGATTGCAGATCTCAATGATGAAGCTCATGCAGAAACTTGGGATCAGTGGGAAGCAGCTGATGGAGATGATGAACTATGTTCAGAGGCAAGTGTTCAACAAGCTCTCTGCTTCCGTGAGTTGTTAAGTTATCATGTAGGAGTAAAAGAAGCGTGTGAGTTTTATGCTCAACTAGATGAAGATTTTAGAGCAGATTGGGAGGCTTGGTATCAACCAGAGTTGGACGAAGAATGAAAGTAGATATAGGCGAATATACTGATGAAGGACAAGACGTTCAAGTAATCATACATGACTATGATGTATGGAGCATGGACTCTACACTAGCGCATATCATTGTTCCGATGCTTAAAAAGTTGAAAGAAACGCAACATGGTCATCCTTCAAACTTGACAGAAGAGGAGTGGGACGAAAAGCTAGATGAGATGATTTGGGCTTTTGAACAGAAGTTGATTAACTGGGAAGAGCAATACATCATTCAACAAGGTGAGATCGATTGGGATTCTACTGAGAAAGATGAAGCAGGAAATAGCATTATTCGATGGTCAAAAGAGCATATTGTTGATTGGACCAATCAACAAATTGTTGATTGGGATGCAAGAACTGCTCATCATAATCGAATGACCAACGGATTTAAACTGTTTGGTGAATGGTATGAACATTTGTGGGATTAGAGGAGACTAATATGATTGGCAATACATTTTGGGATGATATGGGAATTGATGCTTATGAAGTTCAAGTGACTATTGAAGCACAAGCGAAAACATTGATAGATCACTGGGGTAAAGACTTGTCAGAAACTGATTTATTAAAGCTCAAAGCCTACAGTGATTCACAAAACAATCCTGTAGAAGCAGCTTTTGCAAAGTCAGCTCTTGCCTATTATCAAACTCAAGGCTATCAGCCAGAGTTTATTCATGCTGATATGGCAAATCAATCAACTACAAGACGATGGTGGCAATTTTGGAAGCGTTAAGATTTAGACTATATGAACGTAGATTAGAAAACTGTTTAGCAGCACGAGACCGTTGTAAAGAAGGTTCTTGGGGCTGGACATATTGGCAAGATTGCTTTACAATCTTACTAAGAAAGATGAATAGAGAGTTACATGACTAATACACTTAGCACTTATTGGGGTGATGGCGAATATTCTGATAGACGAGCTGAAGTTTGTCGAGACGACAGAGGATTCTATGTCCAATTTTTTATGAATGATCAATTTATAGAGTTTAGAACTCTATATGAACATTCTGAAAGATATGCTGAAGATGCAGCAGAAAACTGGTGTTTAGGTATCATTACTTAATTTATGGTTTATAGTCATAATGAGTGGTCTCCTTTAAAACAGTGTATAGTCGGAACCACTACTAATATGTATTGGTTTAATGATAATAAACCTGTTGATAAAAGAGTTGTTGAATATTCAAACAAGTGTTTAGACAAATTCGCAAGACTTTTAACTGACTTTGGAGTAGAAGTTTTAAGACCAATAGATATTGATTATATCAGTAAAAAAGGTTTCGGAGCATACTCTGTAAGAGATGTAACTCTGATAATTGGTGATAAAGTTATATTTACACCCACACAACACATTTGTAGAAGATTAGAATGGGACGCAGTTAAACCCCTTTTAGAAGGATCAGATTTTATTTATCCACCTGAAGATAGTACTGTCATGTTTGATGCTGCAAATGTAATAAAATGTAATTATGATATTTTGTATCAGGTAAGTGAATCAGGAAACAAAGAAGGAGGTAAATGGTTACAACAAACTCTAGGTAATGATTATACTGTTCATTTCTTAGAAGGAGTTTATAACGGTTATCATCTTGATACTACAATACTACCTTTAAGAGAAGGTTTAGTTATGTTAAACTCTCATAGAGTTAAAGAAAGTATGATACCTGATTTTTTACGTTCTTGGGATAAAATCTGGATAGAAGCTGACGATTTAGAAGAAACCCCGACTACTTATCCTCAAAATGGCAGTAAATGGATGGGTATGAATGTTTTTTCCTTTGACGGTAATAATGTGATAATGAGTGGTCGTCATAAAAAAATACATAATAAATTAAAACAATTTAATATTGAAGTACACCCTTGTGAGCTACCTCTTTCTTTTTATTTAATGGGGGGTCACCATTGTACTACTTTAGATACTATTAGACTTGAAACTTAATGGAGAACTAACATGATGAAACTAACTTTAAGAGAACAAATGCTTGAAGCTGCAAAACAACACGCTGAAGCTCATATTGAAAAACATCGCATGAACATTGAAATTTATCTTACTAATCCAGTAGGAGTAGGTGAACACTCTGAAGTGATGGAAGAAATTGAAAAGCAACTTGACGAGATGGCTCGTTACCAAGATCATGTAGATATTTTAGAAACCTACTTCTAATGCGGTGTCCACAAACTTATCGCGATGGACCTTATTGGTACATGCAAGTTAAAGTAATTGAGGAGTATGTATGCCCAAAATGTGACGATGTTCACAGAATTGAGCGACAACATAATGATGAACGAACTCGCGGTCCAGTTGAGTGTCCTTCCTGCGGATTTACAAAAAACATTTAATGAATAAACAAAAGTACATTGTTGATAGAATTAAACTAGTTCTTAAATTTGCTAAACCGTACTTAAAAGATTCAACTGTTTTAGACTTAGGAGCTGGTGATGGAAGTATGTCTCGTGGTCTTTTGCCTTTTTGTAGAGCAATCACTGCATGGGATCCAAATCCTTACTGGCATTCAAAGCTATCAAAGTTAGAGAGTATCATTTTTGAAGAACCTGTAGGTCATTATGATTGCTTATTATCCTCTAATGTTTTAGGTCTTTGTCTAGATCAAAAAACTACTCTTAAGACTTGGACCAATTTATACTCACCAAATACTTTAATACTATTCTCTACTTTGCGAGATGCTTCAGAAATGGATACTCCTATCGACAAAGATAATCCTAGAATGTGGTCTGCATATAATTCTTTATTTAACTATACTTGGATAGATCTAACTACTATTATACCTTCAGATTTTAGAATACTTGTTGATAACCATTTTACTCGCGATGACGGTCAGACAACACAGTTTTGTTTAGCTACTAAGTAATTTCATAAAACTTATTTAATAAAGGTTTAGGAAGCATATTTAACTGTTCTTCTTTAGATCCACCATCAAAATGTATCATTTTAGCTCTTTCCCAATCAACAAATCTTTTCGGTCTACAATGCCACTCTGCAGGTAAGTGCTGTGGTTTAGCTTCATACCAACAATACCAAGACAGTAGCATTTCGTGAGAGTTATAGTATGAGTATTTTTCTCTTAATTCTTCGTCCCAGGTTGGTACTTTAATCTTACCTTCTAATCTTGGCTTTAACCACTCACTTAAATGATTTGATCTTTCTTGGCTCATTACTAAAATTGAAGCATTCCAAAAAGATGCTATGGGATCAATTTTAAACTGTAAAAAAGCATTTCTTGCAGGATCATGAGTAGTTGAACACTGCCAGTCTCCAATAGGTATTTTACTTGTTGGGTCTATTATCCAAATATCATTATCAAGAAATATTATAAAATCATATCCTTGCTTTGGAAAACACTCGTATTGGTAGTATGAATAAGTTAATTCTGTAGCAGCTAGTTTACTGTTAATAGTTTTAAATGATATGTTTGGTATTTCTGTGACAAGTCTATATTCGTATCCTTGCTGCACACACCAGTTTTTAACTGATTTTTGGCATTTAGATATAATTTGTTTGGTAAATGCAGCTGAACGGTTGTCTAAACCTTCTCTTGCCATATACCCTTTACCAAAGTGTGTTTGAACTACAATAACTTTATTCATAATTTATAATAACTCTTGCTAGTTAAAAGTCAATATGGTATTATATACCATGATTTATAATAGATTTAATTTGATTGAGACTATTAAAAAGATAGATGATGTAGAATTAATACATGATCTTGCAAACTCATTCAACAAAACTCAAGAAGAGTCTAAAGCATGGTTAACAAGTTTTATTCCTAATTTACCTGTTACAACAAAAGTTGTTGTAGCAGCAGGATGGTATGGACTAATGGCTCAAACTATTTTTCATAAATTGAGATGCGATGTGACCTCATTTGATATGAATCCTGATTGTGAAAAGTGGGGTTCTCAACTGTTTTATGGAATTAACTTTCAAACTAGTAGAGTAGAAGACTTTAATTGTTCAAAGTATGATATCGTTGTCTCAACTTCTTGTGAACACTTTTCAGACGAAGTGCTTAATGATTTTTTAGCGAAGAGAAAAAAACACTCGCGTGTTTATTTACAGTCTAATAACTTTTATAATGAGTCTACACATGTTAACTGTAAACCATCAGTTGAAGAGTTTGCTAAGAGTGTTAACTTAGATATTGTAAAAAAAGAAACACTAAAGCTTGATTATGGTTTTGATAGGTATTTGGTGATAGGTAAATGAAATATTACATTACAGGAACACGCAGAGGATTGGGTGCTGCTTTAAAAAATATTTATGGTTCTACAGATACACTTGAGGAATGTGATATTTTCATTAATTGCAAACATAATAATTTTGACCAAGTTGATTTGTTGTATAAAGCTGCTCTATTAAATAAGAAGATTATTAACATCGGCTCTAATAGTCCAGATCAATATAAATCTATTCCTTGGAAGTATGCAGTAGAAAAAGCTGCTTTAGATAATGCTAATTCTCAATTATTTTATCAAGGAGTAGACACTACTATAGTTAGATTTGGTTATTTTGATTCTCCTAGAGTAGCTCATTTAGAGACAAAAAAGATGTCTTTAGAGTATTGTTGTTCAGTTATACACTGGATACTTCAACAACCACATAGAGTTAAAGATTTAACAATTATACCATGAATATATTTTATACAAGTGGCACAACAGGAACTCCAAAAAAAATTGTTCACTCTTGGAAATACATTCAAAAGTGTGCTCAATCTGCTATAGATTTATACGGATACTCAAAAGAATCTAATGTATTGAATATGTATCCAAATACTTCTATTGCTTACTATAGCTTAACCTCTTATCCAGCTCAATTAGCCCACTCTAACTTACATAATTTTTATTGGAACCCTTACTCATTTAAAGATGTATTTTTAGACTTTAATCCAACACACATTGGATGTACTCCGAGACAGATTAGTATTTTGATGAAGACTAAAGGTTGGGACTTAGTAGACTTTCAAAATATTAAAATTATAATTGGCGCAGAAAAAGTTAAACAAGAACTAATTGATTTGTTGATAGCAAAAGGAGCTATAGTTTTTACAACTTATGGCTCAACGGAGTTTCCTCCACCTGTATTAACAGGCATAAATACTGAATGGTTTTCTTTAAGTTCTACTTATGATATCTCTTTTAAAGACAAGGAGTTGATGGTTGAGGGAATACCCACTGGAGATGTGTTTGAATTAAGAGAAAATAGCTGTAGATTTATAAAACGTTTAAGCACTGTTTCTTCGCAGAAAACTTGGAAATCATTTAGTGAATAACTTACTTATTATTAACTCGTTACAAGGAAGTGGTGGGCATAGATTAGGTAGGATTTTTTCTTGTTACGAAAAAGTTTATTGGTATTCTCATCCTAACAATGGTACTCATCCTTGGACATTTGCTGAAAACTCTCATATAAAAGAGGCAGGTTTTTCAAGATTTCACTATGATCGTTTATTACCAGATGGTTCTTGTATTCCCTTAATTGGAAGTAGAATAAGAAAATATTGGGACAGCGAAGAGTGGTTTAATAATTGGAAAATACTAGTCTCTAACTTGCTTTTAACTTCCCAATTTTATACTATTGTAGTGCATGATAGTCCAAAATATCTAAGACAAATGTTTAAAGATAGCTATATTATATCTTTACTTTCTGACCCTACAGAATCTGCTAAAAGACATATGAGTACTTCTGCAAACTTTAGAATTGATTTTAAAATGACTAATCAACGTCCAAAATATGAAAGTGATTGGGTAAAAAAAGCTAATCTACTACTAGCATCAAATCCTAGCGCGACAGAAAAAGATTTATGGGAACAGTATAACAGCGGTAACTACTATGATTATGTGTTACAAAAAACTAAAGAAAGTAACGAACTAAATAAGACTGAAGCTCTATACTCTAATGCAACAGTTTCTTGGGATACTATTGATTTTAATTTATTGACTGATCATTTTGGAAAATTAGATGATAATTACAAAAAACTATTGCCCTGAACGACTAATGACTGTCTTCTTTGAAAGATGCAAGAATTTGAACTATACTAATAATATTAGCAAAGACTCTATTAAATATGATTGGGTAATTAACGAAAATCAAGGACAGTTTTTTTATACTTTTAATACCAAAAAACAAAAATTAATTGCAATGAGCGGTTGTCACACATTCAAAGATGGTATGCGTTTAGTTTTTCGTGCAGCACAGCTTCCAAATGAAGACTCTTTTAAAGGTTTAAGTAAATATCATTTTAACTCTATTCCGTGGAGAGAGCATATACCTCTTCAGATTAACTGGGGAAAATCTCTAGATATACACAATTTTTACGTTACTACTCACACACTTACAGAGCGTCATATTGGAAAAACAGACAAAACAGCAAAATCTTTGCTGCTATTAGCAAATTATGGTATAGTATCTTATTTAAGAACAGAATTAGTTTATAACACATATCAAACTGTTTGGAAATTAAACGAACAAAAATATCAGGATTCAAAGAATGGTAAAATTCTCTCTGCTATATAACATTGATTTGATTAAGAAAGAAATAAATAACATATTATTTCAACACAAACTAGTTAATGAGTCACAGTTATTATTACAGTCTCAAACAGGTAAAGACTGGTATTCTATAGAAGCTCCATACAAACTTTCTTCTGAATTACGAGAAACTGATTTTTCTACTCTTAATGTACCTACAGACAGTGAAATTGCTAGATTTATTACAGATAATGCTTTAGTTAGAACACGACTCATGCTTTTAAAACCAAAAAGTTGTTATTCTTGGCATAAAGATGTAGGTAAAAGAGTACATTTAGCTGTGTATACAAGTCAGGATTGTTTTTTCGTTGAAAACTCAATTCTTCAGCATATACCTAGTGATGGTTATGCTTATGAAGTGGATGTAAGCAATTGGCACACAGCTTTAAATTGTTCTACACAAGATCGTTTACACATAGTTGGATGCAAAAGATGATTAGAAATAACTGGATCATAGAGTTAGGTTATGAATATGATAAGCAAGCTCTACTTGATTTATATACAAAACATGAGTTGATTCCTTATAAGCATCAAGTTACAGGTAGAGAGTTAGGATTTTCACACTGTTATACACGAGAACTTTTTAAAGAGCCTGTTGTACAAAAGATTATTGATGATTTTAGTTTTTTAGACCTACGTTTTGAGTTTGGTGAACATTGTGCTACTGCAGGATTCACTCTATGCAAAAGTCATATGACTCCTGATTGTACTATCATTCCTCATATTGATCATCTTCGTCCTGCTTGTTTAACTTTTCCTCTTACTTTTCCACAAGAAGTGCAGTTTTATGAAAATGAACAGACAGTGTTTGAATACCAATACTGCCGTGCAGTAGTAGCAAATGTAGGAACACATAAACATGGGGTGAACTACTCACCTCATCCAAGAAAGCAATTTCAACTAGATGTATTTAATTCCTGGGAAGAGATAAATGAAATTTTTAAAGAATGATAATGATATCGCAATTACAGCAATAGATAAAACAATAACCTATAGAGAGTTTAACACAAAAATCACTCTATACGCAGAAAAACTAAAACAGTGTGGTATTACGAATCAAGATCGAATTTTAGTTATCGGTCATCCAGATGCAATGATTGAAACTATTGCCTGGTCATATGCTGCTACTTTAATGGGAGCAAGTCCCGCAAATGCGTCGGTTAATCAAAGTGCAGAAGAAATTGATCTCAAAAGCAAATCTGCGAGTGTTAAAGCTCATGTCTGGTATGATGGAACTATCAAAATCGTGAGTGATAAATCTGGTAAAGCTCACCCCCAAGAGGCATTTGTATACTATTCTAGCAATACCACTGTTAAAAAAGACAATCTTTATAGTACAGAACCTGCCTTTTTCTTTTATCCTTCAGACTGGGCTTCTGGCTTTGCCAATGAAGATACTATCGGTTTAATGCAAACTTATCTCGGTCAGACTCCTTTAAGACAGCTGTGCTGTATGGGCTGGGAGATTGCCTATGCTCCACACAATGTTGCAACTTGCTTGCTCACAGGAGGTTCATTTCACTGGGTAAAGAGTGAGAAAGATATGCCAGCAGCTCAACTGAAATGGAAAACAAACTGCATTTCTACTTATCCAATCTCTATGGAACGAATGTGTGATGTGGGTCAATTTGAAGAGCCGATTACTTTTGTTGAAATATCAGGAGGAGCCTGCACTCCTTCACTAGTGAAAAAAATTAGATCAAGTCTTAATCCTCAGTGGATTGGAAACTCGTTTGGTACTGTCGCTGGAGGTCTCTTGCTGAGTAAAGTGATCGATAAATGTGACAATCCCAACCTGATTGAGTGGATGAAACCTTGGACTAAAAGCGAACTAAAAGTGAGACTAGATGCGACAGGGCTACTTTTGTTTTCCAGAAGAGGCTCTGAGTGGTTAGACGATGGTGATATATTTGAACTGTCTAATGAACAGTATCGTTTTAAAACTCGTGCTCATGATGAACATCTTAACTTCAAAGGAGGTAAGATCAGCACCTGGGAAATAGAAGGATATGCTAATGATTTGTTGAAGACTATCAAAGGTTGCGGCGATCATACTTATGTATTTCCAATGAACGGATTAGCTGATTGCAACAGACACGGATTAATTTTCAGCGGATCGATTGAGGCAGTTCGCGTTAAACAGCATCTTAGTTCTTTGATCAGTTGGAAACAACCTCAACGAATCTATCGAGTGTCAGATCATTTTTGGAAAAGTGAGATCAAAGTGAGTCGCGGCAGAATGAGTGATAGATTACAAAGGTTGTCACACTTGATTTTAGAAGAGATTTAGTGTAATTAAAAACATTTTGAAGTAGACTGCGCACTACTTTTATGCTAATTTATGTTCAATAGCTGAGTTCGATTAAAACGCTGGCGAACAGCGGCGGCACAACTTTTCGATAACAGTGCGACCGTAGGGAGCTAGTGGGGCAACGTAGTTGCACAACTGTTACGCCACACTTGCGTCTTCTTCTTGTATTTTTCCCAATTATATGATAATCTCTTATTAATCAATGGAGATTTTTATGATACTACTTATTGCTTTAGGCGCATTGTTTGCAGTGGATAATGCTGAATTTCTTAACACTGTAAAGGAACAACAAGATGAAGGTTACACCTGGAAGTATGTGGGCAAGTCTCGTCCTTCTGGTACTCCTGCTATCACTATTAAACCTGATAATGGTGACGAATTCATTCTTTGGAGGCTAGAACGATAATGTCTGATAAAGAATATGATCATAAATCTTGGTATTTACACCAAAAAGTTTTAGACTTTGCTGATGAAATGCTGGATAAAGATTATAACCCACTTGAAGTTGCCGCTGCTCAAATGGTTAATGCTATGCGTATTTATCGTACTATTATGCCCGAAGACCAGTATGATTCTATGATGAAGAATGTGTTTGAAACTCGTAAAAAAGTTCAACCATTCTCACCCGCTGTTCTTAACTAATACTTGCCTGTCGCTTTAATATTTGATATTATTAATCATATTTTAGCGACAGGAGATTTTAATATGCCAAACTGGTGTGCAAATTCACTTCAACTTACAGCAGCTTCTAAAGAAGAAGCTGACGAACTCTCAATTCATCTCAAAAAACTCAACGAACCTACTAAAGAGGGTGAAAAAGAACTAACCTTTTTTGGATTTTTTGTGCCAGAAACTTGGAATGACGACAACTGGTACTGGTCTCGTGTGGAGGCTTGGGGTACTAAGTGGGATGCATCTATGCATGATTGGGCTTGGGTAGATGATACTACAGTTGTGTTAACCTTTGATACAGCATGGTCACCACCAATTGCTACTTACGAGGCGATGGTAGAACAAGGTTGGGGAGTATCAGCTACCTATCACGAACCTGGTATGTGCTTTGTCGGATCGTGGGTAGATGGTGATGAAGAACATTATGACTATGCCGACTGTGATACTCCAGAAGCTGTACGCGACTTGATTGGCAATGACCTTGACGATGAGTATGGTATTTCTGAGTGGATGGAACAGATGCTTGAAGAAGAAGCAGAAATTGAAGCGGAGGAATCGTCGAATGGCTAAACATAGTTTTGGAGAAGTTGTAGGAAAGTGTGAAATTTGCACTATCAACCTTTGGGATTCTTGTCAAGGAGAGCCAGCTATATTTCCTTGTGGGATTGAAGCTTGTCCTTATGAGAAAAAAGAAGAACAGAATCAACATCTTAAAATAGCACACGCAGGAGGAATGGGAAGTGGCCTTGGACAAATTGACTTTTAATGACCATCAAGCAGCAGAACTTTTACACCTACGTACTCAGGTTGCCGAACTTGAAAGAACTGTTGAGTTACTTAAACTTGATAATAAACAGCTGACTGAAGCAAACTATGCTTTAATGCTCAGAAAAAAATCTGTACAAGGATAGTATTATTAAAAAATACGAACACAGAATAAAATTTTATTCTGATGGTCAAACTTATACTAACAAGTTTGAAGCATTAAGTAGCACTCTATACCCAAACAAAGTTACAGCAAGTCTCTATGAAGGTGACTTGCTAACTTGTTATGACTGGACTCAAGAACCTTCAGAATCTTGGGATCAGCTTGTACTGGAACGGATGCTTCAAATTAGAGATTCTTATGATTATATAAGACTTATGTATAGTGGTGGTTCAGATTCACATTTAATTTTTAAAGTTTGCTGGGATAATGATATATTTATTGATGAAATTTATCATAGTCTTGCAGCTTCTACAAATGATCCTCTTTATGAGGACGCAAATTTAGAAAATAGAATGTGTGCTATCCCATATCTTAGAGCATATAAAACAAGATACCCAAATGCCAAAATTACTTTGGCAGAAGATAATATTAATTTTCTTTATGAAAAAGATGCTGATTTATTTTTCAAACATAACATTGCAAGACTAAATGCAAGACACTATATGCACTATGCCATGTCTGAACAACATAATGATTCGAATATTAATTGGTGCTGGATAGTAGGAGATTGTGATCCATGTCTTGCTCATAAAGATGGTAAGTTTTACTCTGAAGTTTGGGAGACATCTAATATATCTGTATGGAATCATATAAGAAATGTTGAGTATTTTTTTACTACTCCTGTTTTTCCAAAAATTCATGCCAAGCAGTGTCATATATTAAAGAACTATATTATTAAAAATAATAAATATGAAATTTTGAAAGACCCGTTTGAAGCTCAAACATTGAAAAGAGAGCTTGTAAGGTGTATGACTCCTGAATATAAAAGTTATCATATGCTAAAAGATATTATAACTCCTTTAGGCATGAAAAATCCTAAATTTTATCAAAGTTATCGCACATTTGATGAAAGAGTAAGAAAAAGGATTAGAGACTTAGCATACTACAAGATTAATAGTGTTCCGATTGATAAAGTAATGGTAAGTATCAAGTGTGAAATGTTACCTTTAGAAAAGTAAAAATATCTTTTTTGAATTTGCTCTTTTGTTATTTTTAAGATATATTTATATCTCTTAACGGATAAAGGAGCATTTGCATGATCCATAAGTTTTTCACTCTGCGTGTTGTTCATCCTAATGGGATAACTGAACGAGCAACTTGGAAACAACGCTTTCAATGGTTGTTTGGAGGGTGTCATTTGAGAGACGAGCGAGTAGTATCCCGCTACTGTCAAATGAAGAGAAACCAAGAGCACCAGTCTTAAAACTTTGATTTTTTGATTGCTCTTTGGAAAAATTCTTGATATATTTATTATAGAAAATGAGATGAGGCATCATCCTCTGGGCTAAGATAGGCTTGCTTCGGCTCCCTGAATGCTAAAGGTAAAACCAGTTAATGATGCAACGGTGTTGACGGAATCGCTCACAGCCTCACTTATTTTCTCCCTTAGCTCAGGGTCGTAGAGCCGTCATCCAGACGATATGTGGACGCAAGGCACGGCGTTAAGAATCCCAAGCCCATGATGTGTAGTCGCTTGTAAAAACTCGTAGCACATTAGCTGTTGGCAGGTCAGTGCTGGAAACTGATCGCAGTCGGCTCTGTGAGGGGCAGGGGAGCGACTATAAAACTCTCCCCATCTTATTACATTGGGGTGTGCTCCTAGTGCCTGTCGCCTACCTTGCACTCAGTCGTAGCACCCCCATTCGGCAAGGATCGTAATGATGCTTGCGTACAACCAGACCTTGGGATACCGCGTTAAGCGATACCAAACATGGGAAGTATGGCAAGT
>Ga0102963_1000953_pt1 | contig 12738 bp, 12 predicted proteins | sample SalPon2_C_H2O_MG_2_FD_84522 | JGI IMG/M metagenome (GOLD analysis project Ga0102963, IMG submission 84522) | Salt pond water microbial communities from South San Francisco under conditions of wetland restoration - Salt Pond MetaG SF2_C_H2O_MG | ecosystem: Environmental > Aquatic > Non-marine... | reverse complement strand
GTTCTACAATAATATTTTCTGTAGCGAGTAATTTAGCCAGTTGGCTTTTAGTAGTAAAGTTTAATTTAGTCATGTAGCCATAATATCAGGAACCTTATAAATGTCAAGGTTTAATTTGGCTAATAAAATCAATGCTTATTTAATATAAATGTTCTTACTTTGTTCTTTTTATCACTTTTTCGTATATATTTGACGCTAGATTCTTCATCATTAGTGGCGCAACCATACGACCGATTCTCTCAGCTTGTTTATCAAACTTGCCTTCTAATCTATAATCTTCAGGTAATCCCATAAGTCTTTTTAACTCTGGTATAGTAAACTTACGATTCTTTGCATAATGAAAGACACCAGATACACTCATTTGTTGTCCTCTTTGTGTAAGTGTTGGACAAGGTAAATGTGGCGCTGGTCTTATCATATTAAACATTGATCTTTTAGGGTTTATATCTATAAAGTCTGGATCACTAGGTTTTCTATGTTTCTTTGGATTAAACTCTAATAGTTCTATCCACTTCTTTTGAAAGCCGTTTTGTACATAATCAAATAATTCTTTTTCTTGTTCTGGGTCATTTATACAATCTTCTATGGCTTCTTTTACCCCTATATGTTTAGGTGTAACTGGCTCTGGATATATCTCATTTTCTAAAGTCATAAAGTTAAGACCTGCCTTCTCCATAATATCATGTCTTATTGCTACAAAGAAACATCTTTTTCTATCTTGTGGTGTTTCAAAGTCAGCGGCACTCATTACTTTATATACAGTTTCATAACCAAGTTTATCAAATTCGTTTATAATTCTATTTCTATATTCCGCAGCTTCACCCATAGTTATACCAGCAACGTTTTCACCAATAACAACCTTTGGCATTATATCTGCTGTAATTCTAGTAAACTCAAAAAACAAGTCTTCTATATTCTCTACTTTTTTACCATCCGAATAAGTCTTTGTTTGGTCCCAACCTTTTTCTCTTTTACCTGCTATACTAAACGCTGAACATGGTGGACTGCCATCTAATATATCTAACTCACCCTTTTTAATACCAGCAAGATTTAAGAAGTCTTCACCTTTTAGTTTTTTTATATCATCTGGTAATACGGGTGTGTTTGGATAGTTTGATTTATATGTTTCTACTGCTGCCTCTACAAATTCATTTACACATAATATTTTACCACCAGCCAATCTATAACCAGTTGATGAACCACCACCACCAGCAAAGGTAGAAATGACTGTAAACAATTCTTTGTTTGAATTGTCTATAACATCTTTTAAATTATATGGTTTGTATTTGCTCATATTAGTGTTACTTTTTCTTTGAAGTTTTAAGAGCCTTTTGATATTTTTTCATTCTATCTATTTCTTTTTCTGCTTTCTTATAAGCTCTATCTAATTTCATTTTTGATACACCATCAACAAATACTTTTCCTAACATATGGTCATGTTCATGTTGAAAGATTCTACTCATCATACCATCAAAATATGCTTCTTTTAAATCACCATTTTCATCTTCGTATTTTACTGTAACTTTACGAGGTCTTGTCAAAGATAAGAATACAAATGGAAAAGTTAAACAACCTTCTTTCATTACAACCGTTTCTTCACTACTTTGTACAATGACAGGATTAAAACAAGTAACTTTTATTCCTTTTTCTAATTCAGGATGACCACCCATAACAAAAACATTAAAGGGTAAACCTATTTGATTTGCTGATAATCCGATGCCACCAAATTTAAACATTGTTTCAAATAGTTTATCTGATAATTCTTTTCTATCTTTAAAACCATATTCTTTTAACATATCATCTGTAAAAGGTGCTATTGCTGATTGCACTCTAGGATCAGTTGGTGGTATTAATTTATATTCTTCTTTAGACATTTTGTAACCTCGTAAAATTGTGTTCTTTCTCAAATTTAATTATATTTGTAAATTTATCAAATAGTATATCTCCTTTGTGTGATATAATAAAGATATTTTCTTTTGTCATACCCTTAACAATTTTAAAGAAGTCATCTGTACCTTGACCATCTAAACTACTATCAAATATTTCATCTAGTATCATTAAGTTTGTATTTGTACTATTTTTCATCTTGGCAATAGCTCTCCATGTAAATACTAATGCCAAATCTATTCTCATTTTTTCACCTTCACTAAAACTATTATAATCAAACGTATCTCTAAATCTACTTTTTACTGTCTCTTTAAATTCTTCGTCTAAATGAAAAGAAACAAAGAAATCCATTTGTTGTAAATATTGATTTATCAAAGTATTCATTATCGGAAGATACTTTTTAATAATTTTAGCTTTAGCACCTTTATCCGATAATATTTCTCTAATTACATCAGTATATTTTTTTTCTTCAATTATTTTATCTAAATCAGTTTTAGTTTGTTCTAGTTCTGCTTTAAACTTTCGTAATTGTTCTTCTATATCTTTTGTATCACTATCTTTACTTTCAAGTGTTACAATTTCATTATGTAGATTATCAGAGTATTTTTTTAATTCATCAACAGATGTAGTTATTTTTGACATATCTATCTGTATATCATACATCCTTTTTGATATTTTGTCAAGGTCATTTAGTCTATTCTCGGTTTTTGTTATTTCTTCTACTAATTGTTTCATTCCTTGATTTAACGTAGTAATCTTACCTTTTTCGTATTCTGTCTTCTCTGTTCTAACCTCTGGCTCTATTTGTTGAGTACAAGTAGGACACGAATCATTATCTTCAAAAAACTTTAAATTCTTTTGATGTGATTTAAGATTCGTTTCAATTTTAGTTTCTATTTTTTCTAAATCTTTTAGTTTCTTTTCTACTTTTTGTTTATCTTTTGTATCATCTTCCAATGACTTATATTCATTATCTAGTTTTTGTACGTCTTCTAAATATTTCTTTTTATCTTCTTTTATCTTATCCAATGAATTTCTTTTTACATCAAGGTCTTCTGTACTTCTATTTTTAAGTTCTATATAGTGTTTGTTTTCTAGCTCATACTTTGACTCAATTAAATCACATTGATGTTTTACTTCAGTTATTTTATTTGTTAAATCTGTTTGTTGATTTCTTAACAATATATCCATGTGAGTTAAAACTCTAATATCTAATATTTCTTCTACAACCTCACGTCTATGTCTAGGTCTCATCTGCATGAATGGTTGATATGCTGACGAACCTAGTATAATAACTTGTTTGAAAGCTCTATAATTTAATTTTAGTATTTGATCTTCTAATATATTTTGGTAATCAACAGTTGAAGCTTCTTGGTTAAGTAAAGTGCCGTCACAATATATTTGAAAAATAGTCGGTTTAATACCTCTAATAATTTTATATTCTTTTCTACCTATAGTAAATTCTAATTCTACTAAACAATCTGCTGTGTTTATTGTGTTTATAATTTGTTCTTTCTTTATCAATCTAAATGGTCTATTGAATAGAGCAAAACATAAAGCATCTAGTAATGTAGATTTACCAGAACCATTTGGACCAATTATTAGTGTTGTTTGTGATTTGTTTAATTCTACTTCTATATAATTATTACCAGTGGCTAAAAAGTTTTTCCAACGTAGTTTTTTAAATATAATCATCTTTCGCTTGCCTCAACAAATATTTCTTTTATTACACTTTTTAGTTTTTGTTTATCTAAATCAGTATCTGCTTGATCTATGTAATTACCTAAAAACGTAAGTGTGTCTTCACCTTGATCTAGTATATCTTCTCTTACACTTGCTGTTACATCAGAGTTTAAATCTTCAATAACATTTATTTCGTGTGTGTTTATCTTATTGTGCATATTGTCTAATAGATTATTAAACATATTATCATCAGTTTTATTTACAACAAATATTTTTACAAAACTATCTTCAAATTGTGAAAGGTCCATATTTGAATAGTTAGTTTCTTTATCATTATAGATTAGTTTTTTATGTATTCTTAATGGATTAGATACTCTTGTTAACTCTCTAGTTTCTGTATCAAAAATATGAAATCCTTTTGGGTCTTTATAATCTGACCAAGTCATTTCATATTGAGCACCACAATAATATATCTGACCATCATCTGATTTTTTATGAAAGTGGCCACTGATAACTTTTTCAAATCTTTTAAATTGATTCTTTTCTAAACCTTGGTCATTTATCATACCCTTTTGCATCTCAAAACCTTTTATTTCTAGGTGTCCCATAACAACACTAGCAGTTGCGCTGTCTAATGCGTGGATGCTTTCTTCAATATTATCATCACACATCCAAGGTAAAAATAATATGTTACAACCACCTAGTTCAACTTCTTTTGGTCCTGTATATATAAAGGGTTCATTAACTCCATCAAAACTAGTGTACAAATTTTCTATAGCATTTACTTCATTTGTATTTTTATAATACGTATCATGGTTACCTATAATTATATGTGTGTCTATTTTTTCTTTGTATAATCTATCCCAAAAATGTTTTTTAAAAACAGAGGCAGTTTGAAAGTTAATAAACTTTCTTCTATCAACAACATCACCTAAATGTACAAGTGTTTTAATATTGTTTTCTTTTAGATATGGAAAAAATATTTCATTGTAAAATCTTAATTGATAGTTTCTAAATGCTTGACTATCGTTTCTTACCCCAAAATGTGTATCGTTAAGTAATGCTATTTTCATAAAGAGTTATATACCTCATTTGTTGTTGGAAAGTTAGAAACTACAGCAGTCGCTCTTTCGTTTATTAAATCATAATCTTTTTTTGCTTTATCATAAAGATTATAATAATTTAGTTCTTTTTTAGCTACCTGTTTGTCAAATATATTCATACCCATACCAACTTGTAACCATAGTGAATTACCTATACCATACCACACTCCTTTGTGTGAATAATCTATTTGTCTTGGCATTCTGTTTTTCCATATAGACATTTTCGTTTTTAATTCATCTGACCATCTTTTAGGATTTGATGATTCAATCCAAAATTCTGTATCTTTTCTAGGTGTAATATAATGAAAGGTAATAAAATCTCTCATATCATCTACATAACCAGCCATATAATCATTGTATTGTTTTTGTAGATTTTGGTCATATAAATTTAAATCATCTTTAAAATAATTTTCCATAAAGTGTGTAAATTGAGATATTGTAGTATGTATTGCCGTGGCTTCCAATGGTTCTAAAAATTGTGCACTCAAACCTACAGCTATAACATTTTGTATCCACATTTTATCTAAACGACCACTATCAAAATCTAAAACTTTTTTTACTTCTATTTCTTCATTATAAGCATCATTCATTTCTTTTCTAGCATCATCAACACTTAACATTTCACCATTAAATACATATCCTCTTCCTACTTTGTGTTGTAAAGGTAAGTCAAAAGTCCAGCCATATTTTCTTGCTGTTGCCTTTGTATGATTTTTAATTACTTCATTTTCTTTTGTAGGTCTTGGAAATACAATCGCTTTATTGACAAGTAAATTATCTCTATATGATTTAAACTTAGCACCTACTTTATTAATTAATACTTTAGCCCATCCTGTGCAATCAATAAACAAATCACCATCTATACTTCCACCATTACTTAAATCTACACTTTTAACTCCACCCAAATCATTTAATTTTACATCTTGTATTGTTGTTTCAATTCTTTTTACTCTTCCTGTGGCTAGACATTTTTTTCTTAAAAATTCACCTGTCTTGTATGCGTCTATATGATAAGTGACATCATAGTTATGCTCACCCATAGGATATAGTTTGTCTTGTAACATCATTTTATTTTGTATAGGTGCTTCATATTTTTTGTTTTCAGCAACGTGGTATGTTCTAAAATAATCATAATCTTTCGATGGATATGTTGTATCATTTTCAAAGTCAGAACCTATAGGACTTAAAAAAGAATCGTTTTCTTTGAACCAATCAATATGTCTAATACCATATTTGTAAGTTGCGCCAGTTTCTTTTAAAAATTCTTTTTCACATTTTAAGTGGTCATAGAAGTTTATAATATCATACATCTTTCCTGTTGTTGATTCACCTACACCAATTATAGGAACATCTGGTGATTCAATAACAGTTATATTAATATTTTTAGATTCGTGTATTCTAAAAAGTAAATTACATACACTTAACCAGCCAGAAGTACCTCCACCGACTACAACTATATTATCTATCATATATTTTTCGTTTTATAAAGTCAATGTATTTTTCTTTAGTTAGTGCAATTCTTTCGTTTCTTTCTCTATCTCTATCCATTTTGATTATGGATGATTCATATTCTTTTTTAAGTTGTTCTATAATATTTTTGTCATGCCAGTAATGTATTTCTGATATTTCATCTACCATATGATAATTCATTCCAGCACTTAAACAGTGTATTCCACCAACATCATCAAAATGATTTTTTTGGTATCTACCCATAGCAGCATATTTAAAACCTTGAGCTGATACAGGTTTATTATCTACCATAGCATCTGACCAGTTATGATTTAATATTGCTCTCCAATATGGAGTATCATCTCTATGTGATAATGAGTAATGTAAAGATACAAACTCCGCTGCATTTCTAAAAATATGTTTACATATTAACGTAAAATTATCTCTATCAAATTGACTAATAACTATATCATTATCACTTCTTTTTAATACTCTTAATAACATAAAAATAAAATCGTGTGTAGTAAGTAAGCCTGTTGATTCTAGTGGTTCAATAAAAGAATTAGATAAACCAATAGTACAAACATTTTTAACAAATGTTCTTTTATGCATACCCACTCTCATAGGAATATATCTAAAATTCAAACTATCAATATCTTTTACACCTGTTTTTTGTAAGTGTTCTTTAAATTCTTTTAATGCATCTTCTTTGGAAATAAATTTAGTAGAGTGTACATAACCTGTTCCCATTCTTTCCCACACAGGAACATTCCAAACCCAACCATTTCCTAACGCTGTACAATTTGTCCAAGGTACTAATTGATTTTCTTTATCAGTATATGGTATTTGTGTTGCCCAAGCAGCATCATTAAATAATATATCATCATATTTTTCAAATGGTTCTTTTAAAGCTTCGCCTAATAATAGAGATTTAAAGCCTGTACAATCTATATAAAGGTCAGCTTTATGTTTATTGTTTAGTGAAGTAATACCATTTTCATCTTGTTCAATAGTTTCTATATGTTCAGATATATGTTTTACACCATTTGGTAAACAATAGTGCTCTTTTAGCCATAGTCCAAATTTTACTGCATCAATATGATAAGAAACATCACTTTTATAATTATAGTTAGGTATATCATTTTGGCTATTGTCATCAAATCTATTATGTTTTAACATTTGCATAAAGGGAAATAATGATTCTACATAATTTTGATTAGGTGTTTCTGGATTAATCATTTTCTTTACGTGCCAAGTCATTTTACCATTTTTATATGAATTAATATTAGGAACACCAAAAGGATAATAAAAACCACCATCACCTTTTTTGTAGAAATCTTCAAAACGAATAGCTAGTTTAAAAGTAGCTCCAATATCTTTCATAAAGTCTTCATCTTTTATACCTAGATATTCTCTAAAAGCATTAAATTGTGGTAATAAACTTTCACCAACTCCTATGATAGGAGCATCAGGTGATTCTAAAACTGATATATCTAAATTTGGATGAGCTTTGATTAAAGCTGAAGCAGTCATCCAGCCAGAGGAGCCTCCTCCGACTACTATAATTTTTTTAACATTCATAATTAATCAATAAAGTAATCTAACTTACCTTTTCTTTGTTTTCTTTTTTTAGGTTTTTTTGATACAGGTTCTTCTACAACGGTATTTCTTTTAAGAAACTCTGTAAATTGATTCTTAAATTCTCTATCGTCACCAGGTTGTAAAGTCAAATCATCAAAATTTGAATCCGTCAATATCTTATGTTTTATAATTACTTGTTTTTTTTCTTTTTGTATTCTTCTTATAAAGGCGTAATATATTATTTGTGTAAAGTATGCAAAAGGGTTTTTAGATTTAGATGGATCAAAATTATCCAAATATTGTAAACAGTTTTCAATACCATCAGAGATCATATCATCTCTAAATGTGTAATTAATAAAATTAGGTCTATAAGATAAGTGGTTAGCAATCTTTAAAAAACACTCACCAATATAATCTGTGACAAGAGGTTTATCTTTTTTATCTTTCTTCGCTTTATTACATAAATTACGATATTCAGTCATCGCAGCTAGAAAGTCTTTATTGTTAACGTAATGTTCTTTCTTTGTATTTTTTGTCATAATCTTATAATACTATAAAACCTAAAAATTGTCAATGCTTGAGCATCAATTCAAAATGCATTGACTTTTTTCGACTTCGGGTGTACAATAGGCTATGTCGAGCCTTCTAGTGGTAAGTCTTCTTGGTATCTCTAAAGTCATCCCAAAGTTGGTTAAAGTCTTCATTTTCATCATCGGAGAGCATCTCTTGTTTATATTGGTTATCTTTCCGTGGCACGTCTAAATTTAAATAATTGACAGCAATTTTTTCATAACTTTTTTTCATTTCATTAGTAGCATTTGTTATCGTAACAATTTTATCTTTTGGAATAGATACAACTGTATCAGATGTATAAGCTGCCCACTTTATTAAAGCAATATAATCTTTTAAACCTTGAGGTGTAAAGTGTGAAACGTATTTTATTTGTAGTGGTTTATTTAATCTTAATAAAGGAGATTTATTTGGTAATGATGGCTCTGCAAAAGAACATACAATATCATCTCCATTAATTAACTTAATTACTCGTACTGTCTCATCTGCCATTGTTTAACTCCACGTTATGGATTTCATAATTAAATTCTTCTTCGCTGTATATATTTATTCGTTCTCTAAAGTGCGCTAATGTATAATTCTCTTTATCGTTATGTGTTAAATCATCAGCAATATCATATAACGTAGCTGCTGAATTATTATCTTTCAACCGAAGACCACGGCCAATAGATTGTAAATTCCTAATCCTAGATTTTGAAGGACTAGCAAAAATAATATTGTGTAAGTTCCTAATATTAATACCAGTAGAAAAAGTACCATAACTAGCAATGATGATAGCGTTATCCGACTTTTCAGTAATTTCCCTAATCTTTTCTCTTTCATCGGCCTCTACTCCTCCGTGAACAAAAAACACTTGCTTGTCTTTTGCCTTTTCTTCGATTAGCTGTTTAAGTATTTCGCCATGCTTTTCAACATATTGAAATAAACATAATGTATTACCTTGTAAAGATAGACAAAGATTTCTTATATATTTATTTCTTTTAGTATTTGAAACGAGGTAGGTCATTTCATCTTGGTAACTTTTGTCTTTTAAAAAATCACGAGCAACCTTATCGTGCTGTAATATTAAACATATAATTTTTAAATCGGCTAGTTGTTTTTTTTCTTGTAATTCACTTGTAGATACTACTTTATTAACAACACCAAATAAACCTTCCAAAACTAACTTATGAGTTTTTGTTCCATCTAGTGTTCCAGTAAGGCCAACTCGATATTTACATTGCTCTAGTTTTGTCATAATCTTACTTAAAGAAACTGCTTTAAATAAATGTGCCTCATCACCAATAATCATACCAAATTGTTGAAACCATGTTTTGGGTAAATTATATATTGACTGCCAAGTAGATATTATAACTCTTTTGTTTGTTTCTTTTTCATGGCCAGAATATATCCTATGTACATTTCTTTCACTGTTATAACCGTAATCGGTGAAATCTTTGAACAACTGTTCTACTAAAGAAGTTGTTGGTACAATAATTAATATTTTGTCTTGTTTGGTATCTTTTAATCTTAACAAATTGTATATTAACATTAAGTATATGATTAATGATTTACCTGAAGCTGTAGGAGATAATAATAAACACCTACTCTTTTGTATAGAGTGAACAAAAGCCTCTCGTTGATAATCTCTTACTTCTATGTTTGGTATTTTTAATGCTTTGATAAATCTACTTACATCATCATCATTAACTTTTATGTCTTTTATTTTTGTGCCATCAACAATTTGTACTTTATTGTCTTCACACCACTGTTTTATATATTGATATAACCCAGCATATATTTTACCATTAGCATAACTAAACAATCTTATCTTACCATCCCACACTCTATTTCTAAATTGTGGCATGAATTTAAAACCAGGTACTTCAAACGTAAAGTATTCACTTAACTCTCTACGAATATCAGCGTCTGCTTCTATTTTGATATAGACTTCGTTTACTTTATCTATGATTATGTATCTTGTAGTGGTCATTATTAAATAGCACCACTAGTAAACCTTCTCCATTCAATAGCATTTTTGATTGTATATGTTCGATTTGATATTTGTCTTAATGTTCTTTCTAAAAAATCTACTGTAGTTTCTAAATACTTAACTTTTTGTATAGCCTTTTGTAAATCTATATCAGAGTCAAGGTATTTGTCTAAATCAGTTTTTAGTATTTTTAAGTCAAATGGTTTTTCTTCATATACTGTAGGATCGGCCTTACCAGTATAATACTCCCATTTCTCACGTTTAAGCGTTCTATAATCGCTCTCAGCACGAGTTAATAATAGTTTGTACTTTGTATAGTGTTTTAAATATTTGTTGTAAATTTGAGGTGTTTTTAATGATTCTATATCTAATTCAGTATCATTAATTTTCAGGTCTTTTTCAGCCTGGTCTTGTAGTTGTTCTAAATCCATAATATATCCATTATATCACAAAATCACAAAAAAATCAATGATTATGTGGTAGTTACTGAGGTTGTTGACGCCCCTTTTGCTGCAAACTCATATAAACTATACTTGAAAGTTACACTAGCTGTTAAGTAGTTTACGTCAGTCGCTTGTTGGTCATAAATTAATCCGCTTAAAGAAACAGGAAATACGTCAGAAAATCTAACTTCTGTTACAGCGTTATTTTTATTTGTTAGTATTGTTAATGTTGCATCGGAATATGAACCACCGTCTCCTTGTGCTCCATATTTTACTTTACCTATTTCATTACTTACTGAACCTGATGATGTTGGAAATCTATCAGATGATGCATCCATTAAGTTTTTAAATTGACCATGTTCTTTGGGAAATCCCAATCCAACTAGCCATCCATGTATTTCTTGGTAGTTTTGTAAATCTTCATCTACTATAAAAGACATGGTTAAATCTTCATAATTAAGTTTTGTTCCAGGTTTAGGTATATCTTTTAAAGGTGTAGATTGATTGACTGCATCCATAGAGATACCAGGTAGATTAACTGTAGTTACAAAAAACTCAACTTTAGGTAATTTAATTATACCAAATTTAAATTGAGTAGGACTAGCATAATCAATCTTTGTTGGTTGCCTACTAAATGAGTTTGTAACAGTCATAATACTATTTATCTACTTCTTCCCACTCTTTTTGTGTGGATAATTCTTTCAATTCTTTTTCTCTCTTGGTAAGTGCTTTTTGTTCTTCTTGTATTTTTTCAACTTCTTTTAAAATGTATTCTAATTTATCTTCTTTTTTATTAAAAGTTAGCAATCCAACAAGTAAAATAACAGCTCCTAGGGTGAATATCCAAGCGTATTGAATGTAAATATTTTTCATACTTTTATTTATACAAATAAAAAAGGCGAGGTTTTTAGGCCCCGCCTTTTTAAAATCATTACTGATTGATATTACATTAAGTTTGTTACTTTGACTCTTCTGTAGTATCTGTTAGAGTTAGCAGCACCAGCGCCATCAATTGAGGCGTTAGCTCCACTTGCTCCGATTTCAGCAAAAGGATTAGCTTGGATTCCATATCTTGTTTTGAAACCAATTTTCGGTTGGAAAGTGTCCTGACCAACTGCTCTAACCATTTGTAGAGGCACGTATGGACAATAGAACATACCTGCATCATAAGGTGAAGTACCTTTATAACCTATTACAAAGTATTGAGATGCTGATTGATTTGCAGCATATGGATCAATGTACACTTTGTATCTACCGTTTAATACACCAGCAAAAGTATTACCAGTATCGTCAACGTTTAAGTTATTGTTAAGAGCAGGAGTGTAGTCTAACACACCAGCCATTTGAAGTGCTGAGGCAACGTCACTTGAAGTGATTAAGATGTTACCTTTTCCTCTTCTTGTTCTTTGTGCTATAGTGTTCGCTTCTCTTTCAACTTGGAACATAAGTCCTTTGAATCTCTCAACTGACCATCTACCATTTGAGTCTGTGTCTAAATCAAACACACCTTCAGTAGTAGTATTTATTGATCCTGAGTTAGATGAAGCACCTTTTTCAGCGTTGATGTAGATAGTTCTTACTACTTCTCTGTTGATTTCCGCAAGGATCTCAGCAGATAGAATGTTTGCAAGTTCTGTCTCAGCATCTAGACCGTGGATTGCTTTTAAGTCTTGAGCAAGTTCCATAGTGTATTCTGCTTTAAGAGCTCTTGATTTAGCAGTTACAGTAGATTTCTCAATTGAGAAAGCCATTTCAGCAAAAGCGTTGTCTGCAGCATCACCTAATGCTTCAGCCACTCCTGTTGTCATTGCTGTACCTTTAGTGAATGCGCCAGCTGGGCTGTCGTTTAACACTGCAGGGTTAGTACCAGATTGACCACCAGCGTCTTGGCCAGAAGTCGAGTCTCCAGCAGCATTTCTTGCTGAGAAGTCTGTGTCTGCTTCGTCAAATAAAGCTTCAGAAGCATTTGCTTGTGAAGTGTATTTTGCTCTCATTGCAAAGATAAGTCCAGTTGGACCAGTCATTGGTTGAACACCGCAGATATCGTATG
>Ga0102963_1000952_pt1 | contig 12745 bp, 15 predicted proteins | sample SalPon2_C_H2O_MG_2_FD_84522 | JGI IMG/M metagenome (GOLD analysis project Ga0102963, IMG submission 84522) | Salt pond water microbial communities from South San Francisco under conditions of wetland restoration - Salt Pond MetaG SF2_C_H2O_MG | ecosystem: Environmental > Aquatic > Non-marine... | reverse complement strand
GTCTTCGACCGCTACGGTCGAATCATTGGTGTCTTCGTCGAAGATTCCCATGTTTGTCTCTTTTCTTGTCGTTGTCTCTGAGTTTGTCAGTTGCGTGGATAATTGTTGGCTATCTCAGCCTTGAAGCCCTCCCAATCAGAGTTGTGAGGATCATCAATACTGAAACCTACCATTGACTCTACGAGAAACACAACCTGTGCCTCTGAATAAAGTCTCCGACCCTTGGCCTGCTTACCGGGGACTTGCTCCCCTTTAGGCGTTGGAGTGCGGAATGCGGCTGGAGGTAACCAGCCTTTACGCTCCCATTCCCTAATGGTCACAGGAGCGCGACCTATAGCCTTGGCGAGTGACCCGATGGTGTAGAACTTACGGGTAACTCCCTTGACAATATACTCTTGGTACGGAATCCCTGTCAACCACTCGTGCGTGATTGGTGAAGAATCCCGGTTCTTGGGCGCAGTCTTACCCGGATAATCCGTATCAGTATCCTCTTCTTTTAGAGAATTAAAGAGGTCTAAAGGGTCTCTAGGCATTAATTACGCTCCTAAACGAGTACTACTTGCCCAAATACCGAGCAACTTTGCGCTTTACAGCGCCTTTGCTGTACCCGTAAAAATACATAACGATATAACTAGTGCGTACCATTGCCTCCCAGCGGAACATGCCGACACGAGTGACGCTCAAGATGTCGTACTCAGTAGTCATACTGTTCCTCCTCTACTGGCTTCATAAACGCAAACGTGATCTTGGGGGGATCGTGAAGGTTCTGAAACTCTTCTTCCAGACCATCTGTGTCACGGTTCTCAAAAATATAGCCCACCAAAGCATCTTCGTCAAGGACCTCCACAGTACGTGAGACTTTGTCCCAGATCCCCTGTTCCTTAGCCCACTGCTCTGCACGGTCCTTATTCAAGGAAGGGCGGCTCTCACGACGCTGACGGCGTAGCATGAACCTACCTGCGGGCAGATACTGGTTGCCCCGCTCGTCGGTCTCACCACTGCTCTCGATGTACTCGGTCAGGTGCTTCTTCAGTTCGTCAAGCATCTTCTGCAAAGCCTGAGAATGCTCGTTGTGCCGCACGTACTCTTCTGCCATGCGTTCGATCTCGTCCATGTGTCCTCCTGTCATACGCTTGATTCTCGCAGAAACCCACTGAGCGTGTCAAGCGTCAGTGTCATTCCTCCATCGTTGTCATGGTGCTTGCCATCAATGAACGCCTCATTGACTGAGCGCTTCATCTGAAGCATCTCGTACTGACGCTCTTCGATACTGCCCTGCATAACGAAGGTGGCGATTGTAACGTGAGGAAACTCCGACGACAACCTAATGATACGAGCCTCTCTCTGTTCCAACTTGCCACTACTCCATGGCAAGTCGTACGAGATCAAATAGTTAGCCATGGGAAGGTCAACCCCGTAGCCTCCTGCATCGGACGACAGAAATAGACGGCACTTAGGGTCCTCGGCAAACCTCTGCTTGCTGGCGTCTCGTGCCGCTGCGTCCATGCCACCCATGAACAGCACGCTATCCGCTAGGTGGCTAGTGGCCTGCTGGATCATGCGCAGGTTGTCCTTGAAGAAAGAAAATAAAACGACCTTGTTGTTCTCGTCCTGAGATAGAACGTCTTCTATGTACTCCAAGCATGCTTCTAACTTGGGGGACTTGTTAGCAGACTCCATCCACCCCATGGCCATGATCTCGGAGGCGTACTGGCTACCAGTAGCGACATCAGCGTTGCTGTAATTGTCTGCCGACTTGCGCACCAGTTCAGGGTTGTCGCACAGCATTCTAAGCACCGTTAAACGAGCCATGATCTGGCCCTGCGCCTCACTACCATCTCCACCGTTGTAATGCGCCCACAAGTTGAAACCACTGTTACCTTGTGTTGTCTCGCTGATCTTTCTGAGTAGATCGTTGGAGATGCTTCGGTATACCTTTGCTCCACCTACGTCAAATGGCACAGGTATGACTTGGTGAATGATATCCGGTAATTGATCCTTGATGTCGTCACGAGTTTTACGAATCATGCACTCCTGCATCGACTTGTGCATCTTGTCCAGATTTCGGTAACGCAGAGGTCTGCCCCAGTTATCCCTTACAATGAAGGTGCGGTCAAACAACTGGAAGTCGCCTACAACTTGCTTGTCTACGAACTCCATAATACTAAACAGTTCTTCGGGGCGATTCTCGATGGGCTGTCCAGTGAGCGCAAATCGGTAGGGGACGGTTTTACCTATACGTTTAACCAACTTAGAACGCTTTGCAGAACGGTTCTTGATCATCGTACTCTCGTCTACAACGATCGCTTGAATGATCCCCAAATCCTTGAGGTCGTTAGCAAGGGTCTCAGCATTGACAATGACATACCTACTATTGATTGACATTCTCCACTGCATTTGCCGCTTGTTCTTTGGACCGTCGATAACCGTCGACTTGGCGTCAGTAAACTTAGCGATCTCTCTAGCCCATTGGTATTTCAGAGAAGCGGGGACGATAACCAGACACCGGTCGATCTCTCCCTCTGCATGTAACTCTTCTACTGCCCCTAGAGTCGTGGGCGTCTTCCCCGCGCCCATGACCATGCCTAGCAGCATCTGCCCTCGGTCGACCATGCGGTCTACAGCCTCTTGCTGATATGGCCATAGTTGACCCTTAAACATGGATCACCGACGTATTGAGAATGCCCTTGATGATCTGTACATCGGACATGTCGCCAAGGTCCTTCACATCGTCTAAGTACTTCCAGTAGCGAACACCGTGACGGAGGGAGGGGAGGCTCTTGGCTACTCTCGTTGTCTCCATCTTGCCCGCCTTATCGTTGTCCAGAGCAATGACCAGTGAATCAAATCTATCACATAGAAGTGATATTTGGTTGGAGGACACGTTGGCACCAAACGACGCTACTGCCGAAACCTCAGAACCACCGTACACTGAGTGGAAGCGCACTACGTCTAAGGGAGACTCCAACAACAGGCCAGTGTCGCCGTGAGCACGCTCGATACCGAACAAGGTGTCTCCCTTATGCACACCCTCTGGGTAGTTACGTACCCACCCTTCTTTCTTTAGTTGCCACCCCCACAACTGGCCTATGGGGGACACGATAGGGATAACTGTGGACTTAGTATCCTTATCCCACCTAATGCCGTAACGATGCGCTACGTCGATATCAATGTGACGTATTTCACACAGTCTTGCTGGGTAAAGTTCAAAAGACGTGTACCGATTCCAGTCTAAAGGCGTGTAAGCCTCTGAAACGTCTTCCTCAACTGTAGTTAGGCGCTTGAGACCAGACTCAATGAGATGAGTTTGGATGCCCCAAAGAGCGGAAGGGTCGTCAGTAAGTTGGCTTATCAGATGCGATAAGTTACCTCTAGCACCGCAAGAGAAGCAGTACCAAAGACCGGTGTCGACATTGAGATACCAAGAGTAACGAGTGCTGTCACGGCCCTTGGTTAGGTGATGAACAGGGCAACGAGCGTTGATCTCATCGCTCTGTATCTTACGTACGTCAACACCTAGTTCGGTGAGGACCTCTACAAGATCAGTGCTCCTGTCCATACTCTTCCAGTATGTGACGGAGGGCGTTAGTTACGTAGTCAGAGATAGCGTGCTTCTTCAGATGCTCCGCTGCTGGACCTCCGATAACGCACAACTCGTTGCCATCCTTGTCGTGGATGACGATGCTCTCGTCTTGAGCCTCTGCCAGTTCTTCACGTAACTTACGAATATGCTGGGCGGCTTCTCTTAATAGGGAAATCTCTGGAGTGCTCATCGATGCGTACTCCAAGCGCTCCACTATGTCCATGTCAGTCGAATGATGGGTCAACTTCATCAACCTCCGATACCTCTTCAAACTCCATTGTCTGCCAGTCCCACTTAACGTGGACCTCTGCGTGGGGTGCCGTACGAGCCTCTACCACACGAATGATGGCCTGATCGTCAAGGTCAGGATTGCGTTCTACACCAAGAACCAAGTCAGCGTCCTGCACAAAAGACGACGTGTAGCCGATGGAGTCAGCAGTGATGGCTCTTGTGCGCTTGTTGTTCAACTTCCACGACAACACCTGAGATGTGCCGACGATGGGGATGTCAAACCGCTGAGCGAGACGCTTGACTCCACGAGTGATGTTAGTCAGAGCCTGCGGTGTACCTTTTGGTTCTCCGTTCTCGTCGTCCATGAGGTACATACCGTCGATGAACACAGCATCAGGCTGGTACTCCTGAATCTTGCCAGCGATAGCACTGATGGTGGTGAGACTGCTGGAGTCTTCTGACATCATAAAAGGTTGCATGTTCTTCATCATCCGCATCGACTTCTCTAATCGCATGAACTCTGCTTCGGACATCTGCCCGCTGAGGATGCGTTCGTAGGGAATCTTTGCAATCAGAGAGTAGAACCTAGAACGCTGTTCAGCCACAGACATCTCAAACGAGATGAACAGCGGAACCAAGCCATGACGGTGACAGGCATTAGCCATGATCAGTTCAAAGAGTGATTTACCACGCTTAGGCTCTCCTACCATGACAATGAACTGCTGGGGGCGCAATCCGTAGGTCACCCGGTCAAGCCCGGTGAACCCGGTCGGGATGCCACGTAAAGCATTGGGGTTATCCTTCATCTCTCGATACATCTGCAACTGCTCTTCCCAACCCTCAACGATATTGAAGTCACGCAGTCGGGCAGTTTCCGTGCTAGCGGCCTGCAACCCTGAGGACAGGATCGACATAGCGTTGCTCACATCGTTCTTGTCAAGGGGACCCATAGCAGCGCTAACGGCCTCAATGACAGTACGAGAGCGGTATGCGTTCAGTAGTTCTTCAAAAAGACCACTAAACGACTCCGTAGCGGTGTCGACAATCTCCACATCGCCATACGCCGTGTGGAACGCACGCTCTGTCGGGACAGCGCCGTGATTACTGTTGTACTCCAGAACCCACTGGTAGATTGACTCCCACTCACCAGCGAAGTAGACAGGCTTGATGCCTGATTTGCTCGCCTCTGTGAGTGACTGGTCCTCGATGATCTTGCTGATTACTAAGTGTTCGATTGATGCCATTAGATTCCAAATGTCCCGTCTGAGCGCACTACTGTCGCCCTAAACCCTAACCACGCCGCGTCGTCCTCGTACGGAGTAAACAGCGTGTGCACGTCCCTGTTGTACTTAAAGTCGTCACGCAGAGTATCAAAGTCAGGGTAGTGATACACGCTCACGCTGATACCTTTTCTAGCGAGCCAATGCTCCACCTGCTCAACAAGGTCCTCGTCCAAGTAGGTGTACACCTCCACGCCGAGTTCTAACTGGTTGACCATATGGTGCACGGACTTGAGAGGCATCTCGTTTACCTTCCACTTCCGCACCTCGTTCTTGATGACCTCTTCGTACGTCATCTCTCTACTGTTGATACGCCGAAGGAACAGGTTGCGCCTCTGCGGCTGGTCTTCCTGCCGTGTCATCAACAAGTCTTCAAACCAACAAGCAATATGCTTATGCACGGTAGGGGCGATGTCACCGTTTTCCACGGAGAACCTCAAACTCAAAGTCTGCGAGCGGATTAGCCAACCTAGGTCCATAGCGGTGCTTGATGTCCTGTAACGAAAGTCGTGACGTGATAATCGTCGCCTTCTGCTTGTCGAACCGCTTACGGATAAGGCTCCCCAACTCGTGACTAGCGAACTCCGTCAGACGCTCTTCTCCAAGACCGTCGATGACAACGACATCAAACACTCCTTTGACGTACTTCACGACATGGGGGCTAGAGTACATCTCAGGCAAAACACCCTCGTTGTCGAACGAGTCCTTGATCATCTCGATGTAGTCGTCAGCCTCGACCCAACGTCCTGAGACTTTGTGCTTCTGTATGATGGACGTAAGCGTCTTGGCGGCGATGAGTGACTTGCCTGACCCTGATGCGCCCTGTATGAACAGGTTGCCGTCGCCCTTTAAGGCCACACTCTCCCAGTCCTCCATGTTCTCACGAATTCGCTTAGGTATGTGCAGATGGAACAGCCGCTCATCTACTGGGCGGTTTCTCCACCAGTTCTCGCTCTTCCACTCGGTTGGTGTACTAAAGTTCAACTGCTCTCCTTGCTTCTCCTCATGGGAATCCTCATCACTGCATCTTTTACGGAACCATGCTTAAGCCGTACGCTCTTCGGTGAACGTCCTCGTGAAGCCAGTTCCTTAGGAAGAGTGATGATACACAGAACATCCTGCCATTGTCCAGCATTCCCGGAATCATCTGTGAGGTTCCAGAGAATCAGACTCTCTAAACTGGCCAAACGGTGTGAGAGATGAGGCTCGGGATCGTCGATGCGAATAATGTCAGCGACTACTTCTGGGTAGCGGAGCAACGACTCAACACACTCCTGCATGATGGCTTTGCGTACCTCACGTGGATCAGTGAAAGGACCACTGTTCGGCATCCCATCCAACAACCACTGTAAAACAGGGTCGTTGTTGGTGATGTCGATATCTTCCATCAATTCCTTCTGCACATCATCTTTGCAGAAGAGTGCGGATGCAAACTCATGCTGACCCGCTGGTGACTGGTAGAACCTGTCGATGATCTCCTTGATCGAGGCACTGTCAAACCCCTGCTTCAGTTTACGTGAGAAGAAGATGTTCAACCGTGACTTGTCCTCTTCGTTGCACCGCTGACTCATACGAGTGTTGCGGTGGTATGCAAAATAGTTGGTCAACTCCCGTACCGGCCTACTGACGAATACTCCCTGTGATGTCCTCACGTCTTCCCATCCTCTGTCTTCTGCTTCTGGATCAGCACCAAATACTGGCATACAACCTCCCTATTACGCAAGCGGCCCCCACACCTTACTGGAGGTGGGGGGCCACTCGCTACCACGTACAGCCGTCTGAGGAGGACTTCTACTAAAAGTAGCAACACTGTACGTTGGTACTATACCACCACGTTCACCTGAGGCAACGTAGAGGTAAGGATTATTAACGATTCAGCGCCTTAAGCATCCACAGCCGTGCCTGACCAAGGGCAAGGTGTGCCATGTCGGCCTCAAACCCAGTCTGTCTCTGGTTCAAGAAATCCTTGGTCAAATCGATGAGTTCCTCATCCCAATCAGACGCTGTGCTCTCCGGCTTGGTGGTCGGGAATGATACGTTATCGACCTTTACGACGGGTGCTGGTTCCTCTGTTACCGACTCCGGGGGGCTGGGGACCTCTGTCTCCAAACGTGCGGCAATCTCTTCGATGATGCCTGACTTTGTCTTGGACTCACAACCCATATCCTGCCCGTATTGCTTGACTGCGACTGCGGTCATAACTTGCAACTCATCGATGCTCAGCAGTTTGGGAGCCTTTGACTTGCGTGGTTCAGGCTCAGGAGTGGGGGGCGATGCAGGGGGTGCTGTGTCGTCGCCCGGAATAATAGGGCACAGACCATTACTCAACTCCATGACGTTGTACGACTCAGAGTGGTCAAACACACCATGAATCTCGTCGGGCTTGTCATCGTTCCACAAGAACAAGACCACTCCATCGTCAGAGACACTGTCAAGCGCAGACGCAAAAGGCTGGCGGGTCTTCACCACACTCACGTTGTCCCACGAGCGCAAAGCCTGCGGGATGTTCTGCCCATCCTCGTGATACACAGTCGTGGGAGTCTCGCTGTCCTTTACGAAAGCGTAGACAGACTCGATAGCGGAGCCTTCTTCTGGGGCACCAGTCCATACCAGCGACAAGGTGTCGCCGTCCTCGACAGCCTCTGCCAAGCCATCCATAATTACCTTACTGGGGGCAGTGCCCGTACCGATTACTGCGTGTGTTGCCATTGTGGTCCTCCTACTAGGTCAGCGGTAGCCGATCCTAGCGGCTACCACTCAGGGTGTCAAGTACGCATCGATTGCGGACTGACCCGGAATCGCATCGTACGCGGTGACGTTTGGTTCACCTGTGCCGTCACGATAGCGGTAATCTTCAGCAATCGGCAGAAATGAGAAGAAAAGTTCCTTCAGAATCCCACGAGTCCTACGGAACTGCTCCGTATAGATAGAGATACTCTGGTAGGCGTTGCCGTTGTTCTCGCCCTCTGCCGACCACCGGTAATCAGAGATGCTGCTGAGATCATCGATCAACCAGCCACCAATAGACGTGTTCCCGTCAAAGTACTTACCGATAAAGTTGCGCTCTGCGAGGACGTTACGCATGCGGTACTGTGCGGTCGACGAGATATCTACCAGCAACTCTACGAAGACGATGGTCCAGTCATCCGCTACCACGTTGTCGATAGCAGGCACTTGGTACGCAGGAAAGTTGTCTGCGCGTGTCTGGACACTAGACCAGCCTACAACATTACCGTCAACATCTACTAACCGCGCCCACACCGCAGCGGACGTTCCGATAGTGTCGTGAACAGATATACCCACGTTGTCTCCTAGTTTTACTGGAATGGGGTCGGTCATATGAACCAGTAGCCTGTTCACGCCGTCAGCAAGCGTGCCTTGAGTAAAATTAGGATCTGCCGTATTAGCCATGGTGTACGGCGTGTAAGAATCATAGGTAGTAGCGGTCACGTCTACAGGATTTACACCAAACTCCACCTCATCTGCATCCATAGCAGTTCCTGAGGGGGCACCGTAAGCAACGATAAGGTCCCCTACCGCTACTGGGAATCCATTAAAACTACCCGCAGAAGCGGATGCCGTCCAATACATACCTGTTAGGTAAGAGTCCGATGTAGTCGGTGTAGGGTAAGTAGCGGAGGCCCCTCCAACGTAGGTAGAGGGGTCATAAGACCCCTGCAAGTTAGATGTTCGTATTGCGTAATCTTCTACCTCATGTGCCGGTCGATGGTCGAACCCACCAGTTAAGTCGAGGGGATCAGTGATGTAGTTGACGCGCTGCGAGAAGAATTTAAGAGACAAGTTGTCCTCATCAAACTCAACATCAGAGCCAGAGATAGCCCTCCCAGTGGTGACCAAAGAATCCAAAGTACCTTTAGTGCGCCTTAGAACCCCGATCTCATCAAGTAGGGAGCGCAGACGCGATGCTCCCAGATCAGACGTGCGAAAAGGTACACCTACCTGCTCAGCGATGGCATCGAGTGTCTCAGTCTCTGCCAATGCGGGATCACGACTGACCATTAAGTAGTCGATCAACGTGCGCACCTTGTCCATGTCATAACCTGCTACTGACAGGAATCTAAACAGGGGACCAATACGTCCATTCATTGGAATGGTCCCATAGTCACGCAGAGCGGCCTGAGATTCTGGGTTCAGGTATGTGGCCTGCGCTTCATCTAGATCACGGTAGTAAGCAGGGATTCTGCTGTACAAAAACAGTGTTGACCCGTGGTCTTTGGGAACGAGAACACTTAAGGAAGCCAGCCTTTCGTAGTAGTCGTCCCCTGCGGTCGATGAGTAGTGGGCAAACAAAGAATAGTAAGCCCAGTTACCGGGTACCGGTGGGCGGTCTTTAGACAGGTGGTTGTACTCGTGGAAGTACTCGAAATCGGTACTCGTTCGCAGAATCTCTGAGCCAGATGACACCGTCTGCGGCTCACCTACGTCTGAGTACATCAAGACAATCTCAGTGACAGCCGTCGATCCCGATATCTCAGAGTAAGTAATACCCCAGTCAATCTGGACAGCGCCGTAACCTACGGGAACTGCCTGAAAGAAGTTGTCAGGGAATTCGCCGGGAGGTAGTTGGTAACCGTCTGCACGAAGAATGCCATCGGCGTCTGTTCGTAGACCGAATTCAGCGTCGTCGTACCTTACGTACGAACCTTGGTCTGCTACGTCTCGGCGTAGGCTAAACGATACTCTAGCCATGGTTTACACGCTTGTGATGCCGCCAAGAACAGTCACTGTAATAGTGCCTTTCTTAGGCAGTACGTACTGGCCTACTGTAATCGTATCCTCCACTGTTTGTGAACTGTCATTAGTCTCGTCAAACACACTCAGAACAGCGTAGTCGATCCCATCGATACCCATAACCGTCCTATAAATCTGGGATGAGGAAAGGGTCTGGTTAAACGATACTGAGTTGAAAGTAAAGATAGCGTCTAAAGCATCTTCTACTGACTGCTTTACCCAAGCAGCAACGGCCCTAGGATTAACCGTGATAGTGATATCGATATCTATCGCAGTCCACACAATCTCCTCTGCACAAACTACCTCGACACCCAGCATCGTCTTGGGGGAAATAAAGTCGACAACTGCCTGCCTCTGATCCGTCGTAAGGGTTTGTCCCCAAATAACAGGAGGTCCAGCACTCAGTTGATCCTCAGCCGTGTTGGCGGTGAGGTAATCGTCCGTCCGGTCTGGTTGGGCGTAGATAGTCACGCTAGCGTTACCTGCGCTGGAACCCCCGGCTGGGTTGGGGGTGTAGGCGACGGCGGCTTTAGAAATACCCTCTACCTGCAAGGCTAGGTTCTTGTAATCAGTTGCTGTTACTGCTCTGTTCTGAGAAGCGATAACAGATGGAACGGTGGTTTTTAAGGTGTCAATACTCTCTTCGCTAACGCCCCCTGAAAACGCAGTACTTGACTGAATTGTGATGTAATCGGGAGTAACACTATAGAACGATGCAATCGAGTTGGCAGGTATGTTACCGCCTGCACCGCTAGAAGTAGCGTAGATAACTTCAATTCTTGAACCTGCTGGAGGGGAGAACCCTGCGACAGAGTTGCCGAACACAATTTCTGTACTGTTATCTGCGTTAAGGCGAATCACGTAAGCACGATCACCGGCTGCGGCTGTAGAGATTCTGTTGACTCTACGGTACAAAACAGGATTGACGCCGTCCTCCAACACCCTAACTACGACGGAAGACGCTACTACGCCACGATTAGACAAAGTGTAACGCTGAGATACTTCGCCTGTAGAAGATATCGTGAGCACCTCGGATGGGTCATTAACAATCGTACCTTCGTAAACCGGTACGATGCCCGTGGAGTTAGCCGGAATTGTGCTAATACCACTACTGTATGCGTTGTAGGTTTTACCATCGTACCTAGCAACAAACTTCGTGTAACGAGGGATAACAACCTCTTCTCCACCTGAGTTAGACAGTGTCAGAACAGATTGAGCGCTAGTCCTGCTGCGGGGCGTGTAATCAAATAGATTAGCCAACGCCAGCACCGATTCGCGCTGTGTGGCAGTGGGTAGAAAGGTTTCACCGGCAGCGCGATCGATGTAATAGTGCAAAACATCCATCCCATAGGCCCACAAATCAACCATAACCATACCAAAGTCTGACTGGTCACGACTGGTCCAGTCTGGTACCACACGCTCTGCGCGGGCGAGAAGGTCGGCTTTGACCGTATTAAAGTCTCTGCTGGTGTAATCAAAAGCCATTAGAGTGGAGTCTCCTCAGTTAGTAATGCAGACAAGTTTACTTCTACGACCCTCGGGGGGCTGAGCGGCATCGAATAGGAAATTCGACACACTACCGTACTGTCGTACCACTCGTGCTCCTTGAATTCCACACCAACAACCGTCACGCCGGAAACCCTGCTCTCGATCTCAGACACAATGTCTAAGCGGAGGTCACCCTCTACGAGGTCATCAATGTTCTCAAAAACTAGATTATACAAGTTCGCACCGTAGTCTGTGACCCCAATGCGCTCCATAGGAGAAGTAACTAGGCAGTCGACGATCTTTTGCTCAATCTCAGTAGTGGGATCGGTAGTAAAAGCGACCTTACCACCTGTGAACCGAAACGGAATGGAGAAAGACGTCACTAATCACCTCAGAACATCGCGGCCCACGTCTTGGGACCGACAATCCCGTCGACGTGCTCACCGTTTGCCTTCTGCCAGTTCTTTACACGACGCTCAGTGGCAGGACCGAACCATCCATCGGCTTTAGCACCGACCTTTGTCTGAACCTTCTTAACGTCGTCACCACGGCTACCACGCTGGATAGGGGTGCCCGGATACTCATTCCCTGTCGGCTCTGGCTCTGGTTTGTCGTCGGAATCTGTGCCGTTAGCGACCTCTTCAATGATCGCCCATGTAGCGGGTCCGACGATACCGTCTACGTGTAAGTCGCGCTCTGCTTGCCAGCGCTTAACTGCGTCCTCGGTCTGGGGACCGAAATTACCGTCGACGGTAGCGTTAACCACCTTTTGAACGACTTTGACTTGCTCTCCCTTAGACCCGACCTGAAGCCAAGGATCTTTTCCGGCTGGTTTCTTCGTAGTCTTCTTGGGAGGGGATGGCTTAACATCGGCTTCACCTAGGTGCTTTGTAAAGTAATCGATGTAGTACTGAGGATCATCGGCGTACTTATTAGACACCTCGACGTGTACCCAGTCCCCACCGGGGGCACCAGAAAACGCACGCTTGTCATAAACATTCCAAGCGTCACGGTCACACTTGTACCCACGTCCGTACGGCTGTGGGTAGTAGTCGAATATGGCTTCGATCTCTAGAGCATCTGCGTGTTCCGTGAGCCAGTCCATCATCTTGCAGGCGTCGTCATAGTTACCAGTTCCGCGATACGGGGCACCACGCCAACTGAGATCCCCAGCCCGCCCCGTCGCATGAACGGACAGGGATGACTTCCCGCGCTTTTTACGAACGCCGTACGTACCGTTATTCCAGAGGCCAAAATGAGCCTCCAAAAGGTCGATAAGCGTTTCAAAGCCGGGACGCTTACCTGTAGCGGTATCGTCATACCCGGTGTAGGGCCTCTTAGCCATCTAGATCACTTCCCAAGATTTACAGCGCTGGCTGACGAGTCCCCAATAGGGCCACGGGCGGCGGCT
>Ga0102963_1000949_pt1 | contig 12776 bp, 21 predicted proteins | sample SalPon2_C_H2O_MG_2_FD_84522 | JGI IMG/M metagenome (GOLD analysis project Ga0102963, IMG submission 84522) | Salt pond water microbial communities from South San Francisco under conditions of wetland restoration - Salt Pond MetaG SF2_C_H2O_MG | ecosystem: Environmental > Aquatic > Non-marine... | reverse complement strand
TTGAGCTTCTGCATCGTCAAGAGCTTTGTTTGCTTCTTTGTAGTAGTTTTCGTATGCAAGAATAATTTGTTGTTGTTGCTGTACCATTGCACGGATGTCAGAGAAGTTTAAACCTAGGTTTTCATACCCTTGTGCTGTTAGTGCAAAGATAGCTAGAGGTGCGCCACCTTTTGTAAGTTCAGCAATTTTTTCATCCATATTTTCTTCGTTGATGATTACCCAATCAATACGGCGCATATTAACAGGATCAACACCTGGTAATACTAGTTCCGGCTTATCAATTGGCTTGCTGGTTACTTGTATTTGCCGGGGTGTCGTTGAGCAGGCCGCTAGACTTATAACGATCATAAAGCCAAGGGCACTCTTTGTTAAAAGATTCACCGTTTTGTGCATTTTTTTCATCCTCTGTTAGTGCAGCGCCAGAAAGCAATTCAAAACATCTTCCTGCATTATATGTACCTCTATTTACTGCACGTTCAATAGATTCTGGTTTACTTGCTGCTAATAGTGCTAAATCAAAATCAGCAAGTTTACTTGCTAGTCTGTTATTTTGTTGACGAATAGCATTAAATTCTTCGTTAACTCTTCTAAGTTCGTTGTTGGCGGCAGCAAAATCCGCCGCCATTGTTTTGATTGTGTCTTCGTTGGTTGCAACTGCCAGTTCTAATTTTGCATTGTTTTCGGTTAGGATGGCAATTGTTTTTTGGGTATCGGTATAGTACCAATAACCTATGCCGCCCATTGTCATTATAACAATTAAAAGTATTCCTGACAGTTTCATTTTATTCTCCGAACATCATAGCAAGACTTTTTGGACCCATAACACCATCTGGTGTAAGTCCATTTTCTTCTTGCCACGCTTTTACGTGTGCTTCTGTGCCTCTACCAAAGACGCCGTCTGCACCAATTTCTAATTCTTCTTGTACTGCTTTAACAGTTGGTCCTCTTGACCCTACACGAATTGTTTCGTATTCAATTTTGCCTGGCTCCCAATCGCCATCTAGTACTTCCATTGCGTGTTTGTAATGCTTTTCACGATCTTCGAGACCAATATAACCGCCGTTGATACGCTTTGTTGCACCTTTAACGTCACACGCATCTGCATACTTGTTTAAGCCATTTGTGTCCCAGAACCAGCAAGCAGAGTCAAGTGCGCCTTTTTTAGTGCGTACATATTCTACTGCTTCTTCTGCTGTCATTTCCATTTCTTCTGCAAATTTTGTATAGTTATATCGTCCAGTAAGCTGAAGTATGCCGCCTCCGCGGAAGGTCCAACCATCCCCGCTATCTGTATCGCCATTGTCCATTCTATTTGCGTAAATAACATTCGCAATTTTGCGAGGCTGTCTGTGATATTCTTGAGCATCTCTACCTGCCTTACTAAAATATTTTGAAAATAGAGCTTCAAGTGCTTTAGCACTGTAGTTCAAATTTTCACTCAATACTTTAAAGTTGTTTGATTCGTGTCCACACTGTGCAATAAACATTGCTACACGCTCCGGTGTATCAACTTCCCATAGAGGGAGGATTTCGCACATTGCGTCATACCAGTCTTCTGCTTCTTCGTTTCCGCGAAGCATTTCAATCACCATCTCTTCGGTGAATTCAAATTCAAAATCTTCTGCTGCCATTGTTTATCCTTTTATACTACAACTCTTTCTAAAACAAGCGTATTTCCTGTGTTTTCAAAGGTGAGCTTGTTACCATATTTAGTAATGTTATAGTCTCCAATGTACTTGGAAAGAAAAATTATTTCTGCAAAGTCGTCAGCGTTAAATGATTCTGTAATAGAATCTAACGTATGTTGGGTCGGGCCAAAATCTACAAATTCAAACACTAACGGATCAGCATATGCTTTTTTAACTACAAGCATATTGTCTCTCATATATACATCTTCAACAAAACTACGATTAAAAAAGTTTTTATAATTTTCTAAATTGGATTCAGTTACTTTTACACCATAATCGTCTGGACTTGTTGGAATAGTATTTTCGAGTGTAGTTTGATCTAATGGAGCACTTTTCCAATTTTTATAGTAACGAAATTTTAAGTTATCTATTGCAGTTAAGTTTTCTAAACCGTTTGCAATTTCCATTATTTGTTCGCCTACACCCTTGTCTCGCTGTAGTTCAACAAATACTTTGTATGTACCATCACTTTGTTCGCCTTTAGTTGCATCTGCGTCTAGTACAAATGGGTAACCTTTTTCTAAAAATGAAGCTAAATCTTTAGCACTTTCGTATGTTTTAGTAGACATTGCAATAGTAACAATGTCTTTGTCGTCGCCCATTTTAGATTTATAAGAATCTATTTCGATAATATGATCTACTAAATCTTTTAAATCGTGTTGCTGTAATGACATTATAATGTTGCCTCCTCTGCCGCCTCGGGTCCTGCTGCTGCTTCTGCAGGTTGTGTTTCTGGAGTAGGATTAGGTGCCTGCGCTGGCTCTACAAATGCTGATTCAATATAACCAGTATAAATATCTGCAATTAATTTTTTAGGCATTTGAATTTCAACAACCCAAATAGGTTTTCTATCTAACTTACCTTTTTTAGTTCCTGGTCTAATGTCATCTGGCGATTCAATTTTTCGCGGCTCAATTAAGTGACTTTTCTTATAACGAACCTTACAATCGTAATCTAGTAGACGCTTTCCTCCCATCGGATCCGGCATACTAGTTTCAGGCCAAAAGAAACTTACTGTTACCCAGTGTCTATCTATTTGAGGACCTTCAGCTATTTCGCCATCTTTCCAATTAGTGTAAACGTACAGATCTAAATCGTCTAACACTCTTTCAAAATCTTTTAATACTTGAAAAGCTGTATTAGATTCATATATTGATTCTACGTTTTTTATAATGTCGAGTACATCGTGCATAATTAAAATCCATTCTTTGCTATATTTATTTATCGCATTTAGGGGGATAACAAATAGTTTTTTAGGCTGCACATAATGGTAAATACTTTTGTAGGGCAGATGTGTTCTACGCACATTTAGTCCTACTACCACATCCAAAGGAGGACACTTAATGGGTGCTAAAAGAAAAGCTGCTAATAAGCAGAATTCAAATACCTACTCAAATGTAGTAGACTTTAAACCATTTCACAAACAACAAAACGTGAACATACTTCCAAGAAATAAAAATCAAGAACAATACGTACTTAAACTGTTAGACGACACTAAAGACATAGTCTTTGGAATCGGTCCTGCAGGCACGGGCAAAACATTGCTTGCAGTTCAGGTCGCAGTTAAACATTTCAAAGAAGGCAAAGTTGACAAAATTATTGTCACAAGACCGGCAGTTTCGGTAGACGAAGATCTTGGATTTTTACCAGGTACGCTAGAACAAAAAATGGCACCGTGGACAAGACCTATCTTTGATGTTTTACGTGAGTATTTTAATGCAAAAGAAATTGAAGGTATGATTGAAGAAGGAATTATTGAAATTGCTCCTTTAGCGTATATGCGCGGACGTACTTTTAAAAATGCATTTATACTAGCAGATGAAATGCAAAATGCAACCACTAATCAAATGAAAATGTTACTTACACGTATAGGTGAAGGATCAATGATGGCTGTAACAGGTGATCTAAATCAAGCTGATCGGTTAAAAGACAACGGTTTGATTGATTTTACAAAACGTTTATTTGAAGGTAACTTTACCCACATAGACATCGTTAATTTTGGACAAGGAGATATTGAACGTCACGATGCAGTAAAAGAAGTTCTTAAGGTTTATGGTGACGACTAATTACACTTTATGAACGATAATACTAGACTGTTCTAAAAAGTCAATGCCCTGTGTACTACGATATTCATTTTTGTAGTACACAGTGGCTATTCCACTTTGATAGATTAGTTTAGCACAGTCTATACAAGGTGCGTGTGTAATAAAGATAGTGGCGCCATCGCCGCTTTCAGAAGACCGTGCTAGTTTAGCAATAGCATTGCTTTCTGCGTGAAGCACTTCCTTTTTACTTTTGGTAATAGTGTTGCCCCAATCGTCTTCTCCATCCCATTCTTCACAACAATTATCCCATCCACTAGGCATACCATTGTAGCCAATACTAATAATTCGATCATCCTTTACAACAATAGCACCTACTTGTAAACGCTTTGCTGAACTTAGTTGGGCAAAACGTTCTGCAACATCCATATATGCGTCAATAAACTTTTGTTTCATCTTTTTTTAGCAAATATAACATATACTCATTTTGAGTATAAATTAGTTTCCAGCTCCTCTCCTTTATAGGTGGTCTTCCCATATCGTCATAGAAAATATTAATTACAGTATATTTTTTAAACCATATTAACTTTTTACTAAAACTACTTCTAATAGGAAACCAAGCAAATTTTTCTTCTGTTTTTTCTACTTTATCAAAGTATGCACTTATATGTTTCATTCAGGTAAATCTAAGTCTTCTTGTTTTACTTTATAATTTTTCTTTTCTTTAACATACTTGGTCCAACCTTTAAATGTCATTTTGTGCATAGAAGTTATAGCAGTATCCCGTAACCACGCAAGTTTAGAAAAGTCACCTGTTTTAAGTGTTACTACATCTCTCTTAATTGGTACAATTTGTACCAAAGGATCGCCTTGCTTAATAAATGTATGTTTTCTTTCTTTTAACATAATATTAATAGGTGAACGTAATCCGCCTAAATCGTGATCAATGACTCCTGGCATTGCTTCATAGTTTACATCCTCGTGGTAAAACAAAGGAAGATATAAAAGACTCCATCCTTTTTTAGTCCATATATTCCAAGGACAATCTAATTTCAATGGACTTCTCACGTTGTACTTTGTTTCAAGAAAGTTATCCATTTGTTCTGAGGAATGTATCGAATGATTGTAGTTTGGATCACTGTATCTACCCCAAATATTATCACCCTTTGGTTCAAACTCCATATCACACCACGCAGGAATAACATACCCTAAAGAAAAATAATCTTTAATACCCGGACAAGCCTTTACAGTTTTTATACTATCAATTAAATGAGGCTGCTTATCAACAAAGCCTGTCATTTTCTTATATCTTTCTGGTAAGAAATTTGACGCAGGTTGTATAGGAGCATATTTTCTTACAGCCCAATTGTCACAGGACATATATATTTCTGGTTTTTTTCCAAACATTTTATACTGCCATCGGTGCTTTAATACTATCCATTGGAGTATAATTTATAAGTTTATACTGATCTGGAATAGTTTTTACAAGTTGATCCAAATCTGCAAACGCAGGCATAATTAAGTTAGGACCGCTTTGGGGAGTTCTTGTAATTTGTTCTTTAACTTGTTCCATATGGTTTTGATATATATGGCAATCACCACCTGTCCATACAAAATCACCTACTTTTAAATTTAGTAGTTGTGCAAACATATGTGTAAGTAAACTATAACTTGCAATATTAAATGGTACACCTAAGAACATATCTGCTGAACGCTGATAAAGTTGACAACTTAGTTCACCGGATTGTACGTGAAATTGGAATAATGTGTGACAAGGTGGAAGTGCCATTACATTTACACGATCTGCATTCCAGGCACTTACAATATGTCTGCGACTTTCTGGATTGTAGTATAAATTTTCAAGTACTTCTGCAATTTGATCTACAAATCCAAGTTGTGCGTCCCAAGTACGCCATTGATGTCCATATACAGGACCTAGGTCTTTAATTGTGTCATCGTTAACATATCCAAGTTCTTTACCTTGCTTGTCAGCATTAGCAGTCCAAATGGTAGTTTTACCTACTAGTTCTTCTCTAGGCTTACCGTAGTGTATTTCAGCAAGTCTACGCTCGTCACTGGATCCTTCTAGCATCCATAGTAGTTCACTTACAACACTACGCCACGCAAGTTTTTTAGTTGTAACAGCAGGAAATTCATTGCGTAAATCAAAGCGCATCTGATAACCAAATACACCTCGGGTGCCTACACCTGTTCTATCACTGCGATCCTTGCCGTTCTCTAGAATGTATTTTAATGCGTCAATGTATTGCTTCATCTTTTCTCCAATATTTGAAACTTAACTTCTGGATGTTCTTCTTCCCATTTTACTTTAAACAGTGTTTCGATTTTTTTCATAGGCAAATGTGTGTCACAATCGTAATCACCTGGAATACGACTTAGATAGAACTCGTCAATGACACCTAATGTTTGTTCGATAATGTTAGGTCCGCCAATAACCCAAGTAATCAAACTAGGATATTCATCAGCAATGCGTTGCACACTTTTATTGAGATCGCCACTAATATAATGATCCGCTCCGGAAAACTCTGCTGGACGGCTAGTTACTAGTACATTGGTACGTTTAGGCAATGGTCGTGGCATATGCGGATCTTCCCACGTAGTAGATCCCATTACAACAACGTGTCCTGCTGTATTTTCTTTAAACCATTTTAAGTCTGTACTATTGTTAGGCCACGGAAGTGTTCCGTCCTTGCTAACACCGCCTGTGTCATCGCAAGCTAAAATTGCTTTAATCATTAGTCACCCTTTCCAGGAGCCTCACTAAAATGCTCCTCGTATTTGTTAGGAACTCCGTCCCATTGTTCTGCATCAGCAGGAACATCTTCCGGCCTTGACTGTGTAATGTTAGGCCAGATTAAACTATATTTTAAATTTATTTCATTCCATTTATCTGCATCCTCAGTTGCGTGGTCAGCTACAATAGCACTAACAGGGCATTCTGGCTCGCACACTCCGCAGTCAATACATTCATCTGGATTAATTACTAGAAAGTTTTCGCCTTCGTAGAAACAATCTACAGGGCAAACTTCTACGCAATCCATATGTTTACATTTTATACAATTTTCAGTTACCAGGTATGTCATTTGGAATCTCCTGTAATTTTACTTTGTCGTAAAGATAATAGTCTAATGCTAAATGTTGTACTAAGAAATCATAATCGGGTTGATTTTGGACATCTTCTAATGTCCAATGCTTTGCTATTTTTTGTGTTGTATTTTTTTGTTCGTGAGTTACTTCTTGATATTCGATATCAAAAAGATTGCAAATATGTTTCACGTCTTTTTCTAAATTAACAAAATCACTTATATACCAAAACTTAGATAGCGTATGATCTATCATTTCTCTAGTTATACTAGCAGAATAATCCCAAAACCATTCAGGAGTTGTTAGACTATTGTCAGTTACAATCATATTATTTGATTTAGTAGGTGTTAACTCTTGAAAACTTTTAGAATAATGATTGTATTCTAAAAAGCTTTTTATTACCCACTTTGCTTGCATATTTTGTTCGGCGGTATTATCTAAATAATATTCGAAAAGAGTATCGTAATCTGTATATGTTTTACCTTCGAATAACGCAGATTGATCAAGTTGCGGCATTGTAAATGCAAATGCTTGTGAATCTTGCCATAATATTTGTTTTTGCACTTTGTAATTAAAACTACTTAAAAGTCTTTCAACTGGATCTCTTACAATAGTATAATAGAATGGTCTTTTTAAAGTTTTAATCCACTTATGGCTAGTGCAATTTATACTGTGTCCTGATAATATTTTAAGATTTTTATTTTGTTCGTGAGTCCTATTGTATAAAATAGGAATATCTTTGTTTTGCAAATTCATTATACTACAATTTTCTGTGTAATTATAATGCTGCTGCCAAGCTTCTTGAGACAAATAGTCACCAATTGCGTGATTAAAAAAAGTTCCACCCGTTCTAGGAATGTGGAAATACATTAGTAAATTTGTCATCCGATTCTCGCTAATCTAATAAGTGTTGCTGCCAAATTAATTTCAGGATCAACAACTAAGGTATGATCTACCATCCCTTGTTTAATAGTTAGCACAGCTTGATCTTGTTGTTCTTCATTTCCGAACAACGTAATATTATCATACAGCCAACGATAAACTTCTTCCATTTCTTCCGGACGAATTGCACCACACAAAAGTTTACGTGCTTCTTGAATTTTGCCTGCTTTGAACAGCTCAACCATTTCAAGTTTCCAGTCACTTTCGCCTGTGTCACCTTGTTGCGGTGAAACTAGTACGCCATCTACTGAATTCATTTGTACCATATTGATACACTTACGTAAGTCTGGGTAAGTTGCTTTAACGTATGTATCTAACACATCCAAGTCTGGAGTAACACCTTCAGTGATAAGTATCTCAGCTACCCTAGCAGTAAATTCTGTTTGATCGATCTTTGCGATGTGAAAGCCCTGACAGCGAGAGTGTATTGCGGGGATAATACGATTAGGATAATTGCAAGTAAGAATGAAACGTGCTGTACTGTGATATTCTTCCATAACACCGCGAAGTGCTGCTTGAGCGTTTGGAGATAGATAGTCTGCCTCATCTAGTAATACTACCTTAAAGTCTCCAAAAGGAATCATTTGTACAAAGTTTACAATCTTATCACGTACATCGTCAACACTGTTTGTTCTACTAGCGTTTATTTCTAAAACGTCTAAGTCGTTTACTTCTAGCTCGTTGAATAATAGCTTTGCCAGCGTTGTTTTTCCGATTCCTGCGTTGCCGCTGAACAACAAATGCGGGATTGTCTTGTCTTTGATCCACGTTTTTACTTGAGCCTTTTGTGCTTCATCTCTAAATACATAACCGTCTACTGTCTTAGGACGATATTTTTCTACCCATAGTTCTTTCATCGAGTGATTCCTAATTCTTTATATGCTACTTGTACTGATTTAGCCTGATAGTATGCATCTGCTAGTGCATTGTGAAGATCAGTTTGCATACCTTTGCGTGGATCACCGTTCTTCAATGCACTAAACAGTGTGCGACTATCACGCACTTGCCAAAATTGCCACGGAATAGGTTTGTCACGCTGTCGTAGCATATCTTCAATAATAGTAATATCAAAGCCATATCCGTGTCCCCAAAGGACATCTACACCTACCATCCATTTAGGAAGACTGTCTAAGAACACATCTATATGTTCGCGACCTTCGGGACTAAATGCTTCTTCCTGGACTTTAGCATCTTGATTACCCCACCAGGCAATAGTATCATCACTTACATCACGGTCTTGGCTATCTAAATCAAGTTTAAAGTAAAATTCACTATGTGGTTCTGAATCATCAAGCGGATTAAACTTAACTCCACCTACAGTTAGCACAGTTGCACGAGGTGTAGTGTGCAGTGTTTCTAAGTCGATCATTGCGTGAGTAGCCATTACTTTTTACCTTTTCTATTTTCTTGTCCAATGCCTGAAATAATAAGGAATACATATAGAATAGGCCAAGCCCATCCTGTTAAGAATCCTGTAACGTGTAGTATCATTAGCACAATACCTGTTGCGCCTGTAGTGCCGATTCCTGCTGATTGCGGTGCTGGTATTAACATCAAGAGATCTCCTTAGCTTTATACATATTATAACGCACAAATGCTAAGGAGTCAAGTGTTTTTATTCTCTATTACCTAAAAGAGACAACAGCATTTGAAATAAGTTGATAAAGTTTAGATACAAGCTAATAGCAAATTGAATACCGTATCTTGGATCTGCGCCGTGTTCTACATAGATTCTCTTTGCATTTTGAGTATCCCAAGCAGTTAATCCTGTAAAAATAAACACACCGATGACACTAATTGTAAACATCATTGCACTACTTTGCATAAAAATGTTAACAATACTTGCAATAATAATTCCAATCAGTCCCATAAAAAGAAACTGTCCGAAACCTGTCAAATCTCTTTTAGTAGTATATCCCCACAAACTTGCACTTGCAAATGTTGCAGCGGTAATGAAAAATACCTGTGCAATACTTGCACCTGTATAAACTGCAAAGATAGGCGCAAGTCCTACACCCATTATTGCGGTAAATGCATAATAAAAATTTCGTAGTTTATCATAACTCCAATTTTGTCCTGCAAAAGAATACCAAAGAATCATTCCTAACGGAGCAAAAGCAAACAACCAAATTGAGCCTGCCATTGCTGCAAGCATACCCGACGAATAAACAAACCAAGCTACAGCGCCACTAACCGCTAATCCCAACGCAGTATGGTTATACATATTAAGCATAAATTCTCGAAGTCCTTCGTCAAAACCTCTACGTGCTTCAGTAATTGTACTCATTATTTTTTCTCCTTATATTACGTGCAATATTTTTTATCTTTTCCAATATACTCTTTGTTATAGAGAGATTTGGTAAATCCATTTTCTAAATCTAAGACTTTTTCAAGATCATCTGATTTAATATATTCTAAGATTTTCTCTCCTAAGACTGTATGATTTTCTTCACTAAAATGGTTTAGTCTAGGATCCCAAGAATGTTCTTCGTAAAAGTTTTTACAATTTTCTTTGTTATCAAACTCACCATCGCAGATTTCGCTTAGATTTCCTAAAACTCTTGGATAGTCTCCCCAACCGGGTAATATTACAAAGTTACAATCTGATCTTACTGATTTAATGTGTTCAATTGCATATACATATGCAGAATAAATTATATCGTCACATTGTGGATTTTGCAAATGTGTAAGATAAGACTTTATGGCTTTATATGAATCGTTTGGAAAAGCTTCGGGTTTTGTGTTTGTAAAGTTTGATAAAACAGGATCATCAGGAAAGAACCATTTTCTAATCGGACTTGTTAATTGAATAATAATAACATCGCCTGCTGAATATTTTACAGATTGTTCAACTACGTTTTTGAATATAAATTCATTAGATACACCAAACTGTGCAAAATTAGCAACTTGATCAAATTTTAAATCTTCGTATACTATATCTATCCAGTTCTTGTCGTATTGCCAAAGATTTGGGTGTTTAAAATTAGATCCGATACTAAAACTACAACCAAATACCCATAACTTCATTAGACTTCCTTTATTGTTAAGTAATTTCTTTTAAGATTAGTTTTGCAAATTGTTTGTTTGTATTAACGCCGGGATGATGACCATCAAGACCAAAATCTTTGTCTTTATAACTTCTTCTAGTAATTTCCATAGAAGTTTTTAAAGGTTCTACATTGTTCCATTTTGGCGGCTGAAATGAAAGTGGTTTAGCTGTTAAATGATGAACCTTAATTTGCTTTGATTTTAGAAGAAGATCGGCATAATTTGCCCTAGTGTAAAAATCAATAGAATGATCGTACTCGTTATAGATATGTTTATAATATGCCTTTGATTCTTTGTTCATCGGTTTGTGAGGTGTAATATGCATATATCTTACTTCATTACTAATAATGCAATACCTTTCCAAGTGTGACCATAAAATAAAAACAATATCGTTAGATCTAAAATCAAATTTTAAAATAGTATCTAAGATTCTTTTATTACTAGAACCAGGTGACCCCATATTTTCTACAGAGTCTACACTTAGCATATTTCCTAAAACACTAGGCCAAGCTAACTTACTTGGCTTATCAATAGACTTTCCAATGTCGGGAAGATAGTGACCAAATGTTAGGCTACACCCGAAAGCCACTAATCTCATAAAAATTGCTCAAGTTCCGGTGCTTTCCAGCCTTCTGGCTTTAGTACTTTGCCGTCTTCTCTCTTGCGCACTTTGCCTGTAGTTGGATCAATCTTAGCAAAGTTTGTGTCCATTACTTCTTTCCACGCACCTTCTCCGTCAAATCCGCCTGCTCGAATAGCACCCATAGTTACAACAAGAATATCAACTAATGCATCAAGTTGTTCTACACGATCATTTGCCGCTACAGCATCTACAAGTTCGCCTACTTCTTCGTCAATAAGCGACAAATACATTTTGTAGTTTGCTTCGCTAGGTGGTTGATCACACGCTGTTGCAAACGTGTCAATATCTTTAAATGGGTTTGTCATTTATTCCTCTTAAACTGGTTGTTGGCCCATAAATGAGCTAGGATCGATAGTTGCGTGTTCACCGTCTGAGTATTCTGAACCAATTGACACACTTTCTGGTTTTTCGTCTGAGTATGCTAAGATACTTTCTGCTTCTACCATTCGAACTTCTTTTTCGCTGTGGCCGTCGTCTATTAACATTGCACGAGTCCAACGACCGTGTTCAATTAGAATCCATTGGCCGATTTCGTAATCGTCTTTATTATCAGGGCCTTTAGAATAAACTTTAGCCCAACGTGGATAAATTCCACGGGTTTTACCATCATCGTCATTAATAATAATACCGCCTTTAGTTTTTTGTTCACCAAAGTACATATCAGTTACAAGTACTCGATTACCTACAGCACGAGGAGTACCTTTAATAGTATTAAGATTTAGAGCCATTTTTACCTCTTATTTTTTTACAAAATTGCCGTCTTCGTCTTCAACCCATTCTTCTGCTGCGTCAAGAGCTGCTTCTTCAGCTGCTACTTCTGCTGGTGCCGCTGACTTCTTTGTAGTTCTAGTAGCAGCAATAGGTGCTTCTACAACTTCTTCTACAACTTCTTCTGTAACAGGTGCTTCTCTACGGGCTGAAGAATTTGCTGTTGCATAATATTCTTTAACTAATTCTTCACGCTTCTTTACAATTTGACCACCTGGTCCTAACTCGTCACCGCGGGCATTTACTTTAGCGTTGCCAACTGCTGGTGTTAGTTCGTTTCTTTTGCGTAGTAGATCCATATCTACTTGTTTTCCTCGCATACTACGATGCTGTCTTTTTGCTGGTGCTACTTTTGACATATCTGTCTCCTTAAATTATATACTTACTTATCTCAAGAACTCTCTCCAATCCAGGTCATACTGGATTGAGTTTATTCTATGTACACCTATCAAATACAGCACATAACTTGCTACACTTGATCCACGTCCTACACCCCATACAATGTTATTCTCACGCATAAAGTCTACAAGATAAACCATA
>Ga0102963_1000948_pt1 | contig 12778 bp, 8 predicted proteins | sample SalPon2_C_H2O_MG_2_FD_84522 | JGI IMG/M metagenome (GOLD analysis project Ga0102963, IMG submission 84522) | Salt pond water microbial communities from South San Francisco under conditions of wetland restoration - Salt Pond MetaG SF2_C_H2O_MG | ecosystem: Environmental > Aquatic > Non-marine... | reverse complement strand
TTGTTTCACCGGCTGATCTTGGTCAACCAAAAACTTCTCCGCTAACTGAATATCAAGAATACTTCCTGATGCCACAATACCAAAGTCATCAGCAATAAATTTTACGCAGCCTAATTCGGAATTACCTTCAAGTACGTTTGCTTCATTGATTAATTGAGCAGCAGATTGATCAATTGACTGAAATTCATTGTTGTTATTCTGTGTTTCCTCTTCTAATGGCGTGGGTGGATTAGCATTATCTGAATTTTCATCATTGTTTTGTGCAACCGCTGGTTGCATTTCATCAGTAGTTTCTGTAGGTGTTTCAGAATTAGGTTGTTGTGCGTTTGATGAGCACTCATTGAAGACAGTAAAAGCATTTAATTTTGTTAACATCGCTGCAGGTGTGTCGTTGTAAACACTGAATTTCTCTATTACATTCTCGTCACCGTTTTTTATTTCTTTATCTTCAATAGCAACTGTTGGTGTTTTTACATATTCTGAATTTTCTGCACGAGAGATGAGTGTGTTTCGATAGGTGCTGCCTAATTCTTTTTGTTTGATGACGTTGGTGCGAGTTCTTTCAACAAAAATTAACCTCTTAACAATTTTTCTGCCATATTCAGTTTGAACAACTTCATCCACATTCAATACCTCTTCAATCTGGACATCTGAGTCCGTCATTTGATGAGCCACTTCTTCGATTAAATTTAAATCCTTTTCAACTTCAAAGGCGTTTAGTGCAATGGATTCTATAACAGGGTTAAATGGTTTATCTTTTGGAAAGTTCTTTTTCAGGTGTAGTGTTTTGTAGTCGGATGAAAAATACATGACCAAATTGTTATTTTTGGCCAAATCTCTAATGAGCTCAAAACTTGATCCTTTGAATTTACCTTGAATATCAATATCATCGATCTTCAATTGAAGTCCGGTATTTTTTAGGAGCTGATTAACCAACATACCAAGTCGGGTGTCAGAGACGCTGACGGTTTTTTGTTTAGCTAATTTTTTATAAACGTTAGTTATTTTTTTGAAGTTTTGAATTTCATCAAGCAAAGTATTTGTGTCTTCGTTGATGTCTGAGTTCTTATATTCATTTTCACTGGCTCGTAACTTTCCAATTAAATCATTAGGAAGGTTCGCATTAGATTTTACCAAATACTCTAAAAAACTATTATTTTCAAAACTATTTGGGCCGTAAGAAAATTGCAACAATTCTCTTCTTTGCTTATTTGGCTTTTTTTCAGTGATGAATTCTTGATTAAATTTTTCAGCCCGATCTATAAATTCATCCATAGTTTTTTGGGCTACTTCTTTTTGGCGGTCAATATTGCTAGCACAACCAGCTATCAGAAAAAATGCAGCAAATATCTTTACTTTTTTCATAGAATCATTTAAAAATGAGTTATTTCATAATAACAAAATATGCTATTTATAACAATAAAAAACACTATATTTTGTAGTTTTTTTTAAATCAAGCTAAGTTGTTGATTTATATGGATAAGTATAAGTGCTAAGGTAAATAATGGGGCTAAAGCAAGTTTCGCAGGAAAGAGTCCTCGTTGTAAACGAAAAATGATTGAGTAAATAACCCCAATCCATGAAGCTAAAATAAGAATTTGCATGACGATTAATGGTGCTGTCCACGCTCCGAGCATGGCCAAAAGATATTTATCACCATCTCCAAATCCCTCTTTATTCCTAAAAGTACGGAATATAAAATTTACAAAATAAATTATTATAAATCCGCAAAGAGCACCAGTGATCATCTCAACAAAATTTCCATGAAAAGATCCATAAATAAAACCTAAAAGGGTTCCAAAAATAATTGTCGGAAAATGAAGTAGTTGATAATTAAGATCAGTGAGTACTAGAAAAAATAAGATAGATGCAAATAAAAGGTAAAAAATTAAATTAAAATTAATTTCATTACAATTAAAAATAATCACAAAACACGCCCCTAAAATTATTTCGGAGAGGAGATATTGTATTGAGATTGTTTTCTTCAGCCTACAACCGCATTTTCCAGATTGGAGAGCCCAAGAAAGCACTGGAATCAGCTGATGCCATTGTAGTTTTTTATCACATGACCTACATCTGGATGGATCAAAGATTGTCTCGTCATCATTAGTGATTCTTAAACTACAGGCATTTAAAAAACTACCAATTGACGCCCCTAGTAAAAACAAAATGATTTGATAGAATAAAATCAATATATTATCGAATAGTTAAAATTTGAATATAACACGAAAGACTTTCCTCGCTGGGTTTTCATTGCCGGAATTATTAACTTATGCTGGCTTAGCATCAGTGGTTGGTTTGTTTATGTGGAGCATGATGAATGGCTTTACAAAAAAACAAAGTAATATTGAAGAATTAAATAAAATTGTTACTGAAAAAAATATTACCATCCAGAAAATTTCAAAGCTTCTTGCTAAATCTGAAGCAAACCCATTAGCATACGATGGATCTAATATCGTTAGTTTTACAAAAGGAAATTTAAATTTTACAAATCAAGATGGTAAATGTATGGGCTTTAATGATGTAGTGAATGATCAGTTTATTCGTCAATCATTATGGCTGGGGTTTGAGGATGAATCGGGGCCTCATGGCATCTATCATGGTGTTGGGATTGATTGTGAAGATAATACACCAAATAGTCTGGTAAAGATTTCAGCAAATATTTTTGTAAAAAAAGATACTGCTAGGGATTGGTTTATAACTGATAATCAAACCGTGCAGTTAAACTTAAAGCCCCAAGGAAGGCTAATAGGTCAGAACAACTCTGAATTAAATCTAGACATTAATGCCTCACAAACAGTAATTAAATATAACAAAATACAAGATATAGGATGCAGAATTGCAAGCCCAAACCAAAGCTGGTTTAATGGACTGCCAAGTGATTATAGATATGGATTCATCGCGTTTACGAGTAACTACAATAATGATCGAGACCGCCTAACGTTAACAGGAGTCAATTGTTCTGGAAATAATTCAACTAATATTGATGGTATTACTGTCAATTGCCTATTTTGTCATGCTGGTTCAACGAGTGATAAATGTCCACAAACTCAACATAATATCGATGCTGATCATCGTGCCAGAGGATTTTTACACCTTGATGCTGGAGAGGCACGGTCTGGCGAGGAATGGGAATCAATCCTAAACGAATTAGAATATGTGCCTCGCTGCATTGAAGCAGATGGTTGCACACCACCGATTATCATAAATCCGGGATCTGAAATTGATTCAAAAAGATTGATTACTATTCTGTTATCAAACGATCAAAGTATTCTTGAGCATGATCAGAACTTAGGAACGGGGCAAGGTAGTTTTTTACTTAATCTTCATCGGCTATCTCAATCTTGTACACATGAAAACTTTTAAAAGAAACTTAAAAAGTGGCTACATGCTTCCTGCAGCCATGGCGATGGTAGCAATAATGGTCATAATCACAACAAGCTTATTAAAAAATACTGATTTTGCAATTGAAAGCGAATACAAAGAATATAACAGAATTAAATCTAACAGCTTAGCTAGAACAGGGCTAGAAAATATTACCTTTCTACTGAGAAATCTAGCGTCTCAATCAGAAAATATGAGTACACTGTGCTCCTATCTCCCAAGAATAGGTGGAATAGGAAATTGTGATAGCAGTTCCAATGAAATGGACCCAGATTATGCTGATTATTCGACCGACCCTTTTTCAGACTGGATTGAATTAGCCGTAGAAACTGATTTTGATAACTTAAGTGAAGATGAGGAAGATGCCAACGCATGTGGCATTTCTGGCAGCTATTCAGGCAAAGACTCTTGGCCAGCAGACCTCATCCGAAATTTAGCGACAACATTTTATATTCCTGGGAGTGATGCTCCGGGAGGTGGAAATATTGCTCGATCTCAGGCCCTATTACAATCAATAAACCTCGGTATTATTCCTGATAACCAACTGGATCCGGCGAATGGTGGTTTTACTCTTGAAGCATGGACTTATCTAACAGATGATAATTACTTAAGTAATGCTTTCTGGCCACGAATTTTTGACCTTGGGAACCCCTCGACACCAAACACAGATAATACAAATATTGTTTTAGCTTGGAGAGGAAATACTAAACGATTGAGTTTTCAATATTACAAACCAACCGGCGATTCCACAGGACGTCCACCCGGTTACAACCGAAGCAGAGCAATGATAGGTTTTACAGGTGATGAAGGTATTCTTTTTCCAGCGAGGATTTGGGTGCACTCATTTGTAACAGTTGAAAAAGATATGATACGTATGGGTATCACTTGTAATAATGATAGTATGGCTCGTGGTGTTGATGATGCTTGGCTAGCTTCTGATGGGCCTAACACCTCAGCAAATGCCAGAACTTCTCTCCCCAGCGAATGTAATAATGGCAATCCTGTTGTTTTAGAATTTGCAAATCCAACCGGTGATCGAGATAATCGAAAAATAGTCCCGACCGCAGAGGATGGAAATGGTTGGACGACATGGACAGAAAATCCAACTCGACCGAATAATGGTGTTCCGTATACATCAAACTTTTTAGGACGCAGCAATTGGGAGCAAGACTCTTTTACTCAAGGTTATTTTCACAACGCCCGCGTTTGGCAAAGAGCATTAACTGAGGATGAGATTGAAGAAAATATCGAAAATGATTTGAGTGGAGTTTCATTAACTATTTCTAGTGCAGGTGGAAGTTCCGCTATACTGACCAATTCATTTTTGAAACGAAGTACGAGAATGTCACCACGATATGACCATGGCACACATTTTCTGAGATACTTTACGGTCATGGATAATGAAAACCCTAACAATATTGCAAACTCATCTTTTCCATTTACATTTCGAGTTATGAGTTGTGCATGGTCAAAATCTGAACAAACTCAATCAATATCTACATTTTCCTCAACTTTGAGGTACGGAGTCACTGAAGATGGTAGGGGAATCATTACGAACGTGAAAAGATATTAATTAAAAACTCGATGGCTGTCTACTTTCAATTGCATCCCCAAATCGATCCATTGGACTTGCAAAGTTTTCCATTACAGATTGAACATATCCCAGTGAAAAATCAGAGGAATAAAAGACTAACCTAGGCGGTAAGAAATATACCGAAGAAGGTGCTGCCGGATCGGTTGAGGCTGAGCTTGAAGGACAGCTCGAATTTTCAGCCAAGGTAAGTGTTTCAGTCGAGGAATCATAAGCAGTTACTCTGCAAATTCCACCATCTAACATGCCAATATCAAAAAAAGGAACATCATCCGAATTTAGTAAATTATCAATATCTGTTTTCAAACGATCATAATCATCACCATCAAAACAATCAAAAGTGTATTGAAAATTTGTGCCTCCAGTAAACTTACAAGATTCATCAGGGATGGCGAACACTCGGTAATAAATAGCTTGATCATCACCGATGGATAAATTTGTAAGAGGAAGAGTAATTTGTGGCTCAGCAGAAGATGGAACGGCTGCCTCATCGATTAGTTGATCCCTAAAAACACTCAATGTTCCAGCAGCTGTCGGCCATGCATTACAATTTTGAAATTGTTGAGGGCCGTCATAAACATCCATGCCACCTGGAACTTGACCTACACCTCCACAATCTCCACCATTTCCCCAGCTTCCAGCATTGCCGCCCGCCCAAGATGGAAACTCACCTTCAAGGCCTAAATGACATAAATCTTCTGTGCAAGTCGATTCAGAGTCCATAACTTTCCGATTATCAATCCATAATCGAATGCGTCCAGGGGTTTGGTCTTCCGTACTGCCTGTATCAATATCCCAGGTAATATTATGTTCCATGCCATCAAATTCAGGGATACTATTAATCGCTACACTGCGAATAGCCCGATCAGGCCCACTAAAATTGTCATCTTCAGAAACAGTACCACGGCCTGCTCGCATTCTAAAAAAAAACTCACCATTAATAAAAGCAACCCCTATCCATGTCCCACGAATTCGTCCACCCATATCAAATAATTTTAGAGTTTGGGAAATTGGATCAGCATCAACATCAAAATCTTCACTATTAGGCAATGTCACATTTCCTGAAGCAATATAATCATCATGAATAAAATCGTCAGGATCTGCTACATCTGCTCCCTGACCAAATCCAGCTGCTATATTTCCATCCTCAAAGGTATAATCAGCTACTAGATCAGCTGTTAAATCGCCAGGATTTGCATCTAAGCCTAAGTCTGTGGCATCAGGATCGAACAACACCCGAATACGGTCATTTCTAAAACGATTATTATTTATAAAAGGATCTATATTTGGGGTCAAATCTAATACCTCAATTGCAGTTGCTAGTTCTTCACTTGAGTTGTAGATTGCAAAAAATTGATTAAATGCGGCTTCAGGTTTGTCCACATTTTGCGTGGCCATGATGGACTGATACTGCATTTTTTCGACATTAAAAAAAATCTGGTATCCGGCTGCAGCTGTAAGGCCAAGAATTGCAATAGCCATCAATATCTCAATAATTGAAAATCCTTTTTTTAAATCATTATTCCACTGCATACACCGGTATCTTTTCTTTTTTTCCTCGAACAGCAACATTATCAATAAACTTTAGTTGAATGCCCATTTTTTTGTATTTGTCAGTTCGTTCTTTCACTTTATCTTCAAACCCGAATAGTATGGTTTTTTTCTTTTCTTTGGTCATCGCCTCCAGCCTTGCTGCCACATTCACCACATCGCCCATAACTGAATAATTAAACCTGAAATCTGAGCCCATATTTCCCACAACCACCGGACCACTACATAAACCCATACCAAAATCGATTGAAATTACTTTACGCTTATTTGTGGGTAATAAATTTTTTACCTCGCGATTAATAGTTGGAATTTTTTCTTTTATTTCTAGCGCAGCTTGCATGGCTTTATGTTCATAATTGTCAACAGAAATTGGAGCATTCCAAAAAGCCATCACCGCATCACCAATGTACTTATCAATAGTCGCATCATGTTTTATTAAAATATTGGTTACCTCATTCATAATATGTCCAATAACCTTTACTAAAAGATCAGGACGGTCTTTGAGATTTTCTGTGATGGTTGTATAACCTCGAATATCAAGGAAAAAAACCGTCGATTGTATTTCTTGCCCGCCTAATGAAGGGACGTCCGATTCTTTATTGATATTCTTAACAAGACTCTCTGGTACATATTGCATAAAAGAATTTTGTATTTTTCTTTTTTCAATATTCTCAATAAAGGTCTTGATGATATAACTGGTGATGGCAGAAATAAATAACATTGCCATCGCAAAAGGAATATTTACAATCAAACCAAAACCTAAAAATATATATTTTGCAAAAAAATATAAAGGTAGAAATGATATGGGTAATATTAAAATGATCAAATAGATGGAAAATTTAGTCACGGCCCAACACAAAACAAGACTAAACATAAAAGTTAAAAAATACATTGCTTGCTCATAAAAGGGGTGGAAATTAATAAAGCGCTCACCCAAAATTTGATCAATCACCTGCAGATGAATTAATGGACCCGGTATATCGTCCTGATAACTGGTCGAATGAAAATCCCCCAGCCCTGCAGCAGAGGAGCCGATAATGACAATTTTATCTTGCAGGTCAACGCCACCTTTCATAAAATCGATAATCGGAAGTGTGGTAAACCGGCTCATGTCTCCATAATGGATATTAAAGACGCCATTGATATCTGTTTCAGTGATGACCTCACCAGATTTTATTTGTAACTTATCACCTATCTCATTAAATTTTAAAATATGATTTGGAGAGGACTGACCGACACGAATCATTTCCAAATTGAGAGATGGAAAAACTTGATCTTTAATATTAAAAAGCAACGGAGTGCTTCTTATTTTTCCTTCACTCTTTATGGTATTTACAAAACCAAATCCCTGGGTCTCCTGAAAGTCTTTGATTGGGGCCAGAAGTGAATCGGTTAAATATAAATATTTATTAGACTCACCAATAATTGTAATTGGACTTAATAGCTCTGCTTGATGTTTAGTGATTTTTTGCTCACTATCAATAGCAGCAACGGCAAGGACATATGGGCGAGATAGCATTTTCTCCTGTAACAACTGATCGCCATTCATAATCCCCAAATCAGTAAATTGTTTTGTATTGATATTAAAAAAATCAGCCATGTTATCTGCAGAATAACGATCTTTTTCAGCAAATAAGATATCCACCCCAACAACCAATGGGTTCTTTAGATTAACCTCATTAAAAATTTTTGCAATTGTTTGTCTTGGCCAGGGCCACTGTCCAATCTCATTCAAAGACGCATCATCTATGTCAATAAAAACCATATTATCTGCATAACTTTCAAAATAAATTTCGTATGGAAATAATTGGCTCATGATGTCCAATGTTAAGTTCCGACTTTTATCAGACAGTTGAATGATATTGGATGATGCGATAAGCCATAAAAATATTGCCGCAATCATGCCAGCTGGTAGGGGTGATAGAAATTTAATTAAAATTGATTTAATGAACTTCATCTTTTAAGTATATCTCTTATAGATATGTTGTCACTAACCTTCAGATAATTTCTATTTTAATAGTTATCTAGTAAAATATACTGCATGAAAAAAATACTTTTACTTGTATTTATATTCACGGTTATGAAAATAGCTGTCGCCGAAGAAATCGGGGTCATCTCGCTGGCTACGAAAGATGTGGTTATTCTTGATAGCAAGGGCAATCAAAGAACAGCCAAAACAGGAGATAATTTTAATCAAAATGATACGATAATTACTCCTAAGGGTGGAAAGACTCAACTTTTATTTAAAGATCAGATGACCATCAATTTAAGCCAGGGCAGTGAGTTAAAGGTTGATGAATTTGTCTTCTCTAATGACAATCAGCAAGACAATAAACTTACCACCTCAATTAAAAAGGGGGCATTTAAATTTATTTCAGGAAAGATTTCTGATCAGAATCCTGAAGCTATGAAGGTAAAAACCCCCAAAACACAAATTGCCATTCGTGGAACTAGCGTCATTGGTGACATCAAAGAAGATTCTGAAAATATCGTCTTACTGGATGGCATTATTGAAGTAGCCCCCATAGATAACCCAGCCGTATCGCAAATAATTAATCAGTCTGGCTTTGCAGTTGTTGTGGATGTGGCGAGTGGTTCCATTTCACCTCCTGCACCCATCGATACAAAGAGTTTAAACACTATCTTTCAAGAGGTCAGCCTAACGACCTCGGAAAGTCAATCCTCAACAAGTGATTCTGCAGAGTCTCAACAATTGGTCTCAAGCATTTCAAAAAGTTTATTAGAAGAAGAGGACAGTGAGTTAAATGCAGCGTTTGGGGAAAAAGCCCAAAGCGTCAAAACCGCAGTCGTTAAAGCGGCTGATACTGTTATTGCTGCAAAAGAGGCTGCAAGTCCCTCAAGTTCAGGCCAAGAGGTTTCTTTAACTGTTTCCGAAATCTTTACCACCTTGGCCAGTCAAAATGCAGAGGTCGCAAAAGCCATCTTTACCGATGAGGGCGAAAATTTAACGAATGCTAATAATGTTGTTGTTAGTGCTTCCGTTGTTGCCGCCATTGTGCAGGGATACTCCATGCCGACAGGGGCATTATTTGGCAATTTTACCGATGGCCGATCTGGCACAATTGTTCACGAATTCAATGACATTACTCTTGCAGCAAACACTGGAACTGGTTCAGGATCAGGTACAGCGAAAGTCACAATCGATATAGATAATAAAACGTTTGAGGCTGAAAGCTCTGGTAGCGGAACGATTGGTGCATACGGAGCATTTACCTGGAATCAAATTGGATATGGCACCACATGGGGTGATGGGGATAATATTAAAGACGGCGTTCTCCCTTTTGATATATTGACAGATACCATAACTGATTTAGATTTCATATTTGCGGATCTAATTGCCTTGGGAGGAGCTAGAGCAAGTTTACAAATGAATTACTTAGCGGATGATTATCCTACCGGGGACAAAGATTTTGCTTATATGGCTTTAGAAATCTATACAAAAGATGGCTTTGGAAATATTGATAATTCAATCGATGGAATTCAGCAAATTACCCCTAGCCGTTAATTAAAACGTCTGGGAAAGACTGATCATCCACTCTTTTTCATCTGGCCTTTTATAGTTCGCAATATTCGAAAAAGACGAACCCTGTCTTATGAGTATATTGATTGTTGGCTCCCCCTGTTCAGGAATGTCCCATTTTTTTAGACCCATGGACCAATTAATTCCATAAGAATTAACAATGTCACGCCTCTCATGATTAGCGATCGTGGTGTTAGCCTCCTCATAATTGTTCTTGATCACAGACTTAAAAATGGTGGTAGAACCAGGGCCGTAACTTGTCGTTAAGCTGATGTTAAGCTGATCCCCTTTATATGAATAAAAATCTTCTTTGGCAGAAGTCCTCGACGAAATGTAACCAATATTTCCCCTAAATTTTTTCCATGATTTGGTTAACCCTACGTAAGCTTTGTGCACCCAGCCACTTTTATCATTATTATCAGCGATACCATCATAATGTCGGAAATCATTTTTAGTTGCATTAATGCCAAAATTTAGCAAAAGATTTGGCGCTAAGACTCTTCTATGCTCAAGATCCATTCCATAAAAACCAATAAAGTTTTGTTTTGCTAGGTGCATCTCCCCACCACTTGCCATGAGTTTAGTAAAACCTCCCAGCATTTCATAATCAAGGCCGAGGCCAAGGGAGTAACTCTGATTTCTTCCCTCCTTGTAACTTGAGCCGTAACTTCTGTCATTAAGGATTAAATTAGATAAGAATCGATTATTATTACCCATGTCTCTAATTAAATTAAGGCCCAATGTCCCCTGTCTGAAATATTCAGGCTCGTCCATAATATCATTGGTATAAATTGAATCTAAATACAACACCTCATTGTTAACTGATGCAGCCCTGGCATTATCTTTTTTACCCCAACCCACACTTGCATACCCGCTAAATGACCAAGGGCTTTGATCTGCAATTTCTTGATCCGCCAATCCTAATTCTCGACGTGCCTGCAAAATATTTTCTTGTGGCGCGTTAGCATTCGCAATAATTAACTCATATAGTCTCTTTGCCTCTGTTGGATTATTGAGCTGGATATTAACCCTTGCGAGCAGCAGTTGAGCGGTTGTTTCATTAGGAATTCTGACTAGAATTCTTTCAAGAGAAGCTGCAGCCCCCTTAAAATTTCCATTTTTTAATTGAAAACGAGCTAGTTTAAAGTTAAGTTCTAAGCTCTTTGGATTTGCAAAAACTTCTTCAAAAATTTCTTCTTCTGTTTGCGCGAAAACACTAACATTTGCTAAACAAAGAAAGATCAATAAATATTTAAACTTTTTCAACTGGATCAAATTATAATTAGTTGATACATTATATATATAAAACATATATTTAACTAATTTAAACCATAGAAAAATCAATATGAAACTCACTAAAATAATCATCATAATAGGTCTTTTTTTAACAACTTTTGCCCATGCAGATTATGAATTTATTACTACCAATGAAGATCTAGATGAAATTTATTTTATAGATTTATCTACATTAGATATTATTGAAAAAAATCATAAAATAGTTCAGGTATTAATAAATTATCAAAATGGTTTTTTAACAGCAAATGGTGGAATAGCTTTCTCCGCTATTGAAGAAAATAAATATGATTGTAGTAAAGAAACTGTCGAGAATAACTTTATTGAATATTACTCAGAAACAAATGCAAGAGGCGAAATGATTTCTAAAAATGATGAATTATCTGAATTTATTGTTGATTATGACACTCCCGAATTTAGAATCAAAGAGAAAATATGTGGAAATTAATTAAAAATCTACAGGATCAATATCTAAATTCCATTTAACTTTTTTAAATTCTTTATTTGCATGTATTTCCCCCTTCAAAAAATTTAAAAACTTATTTAAAGATGAACGATTTGTTGAGTGAAAGTATAGTTGATATCGTTCAAACCCCTTCAATCGAACCAGAAAAGGTTGTACCGGATGAAATATATCAACATCCTGAGTATAAATTTGTCTTGCAATTGAATAGACCTGGTTAATGAAGTTTTCTACATTCTTTTTATTTTTACTTTCTGCACGCAACACGGCTTGAAAACAAAACGGTGGAAAATTAAGCTCCTTTCTTAAATTTATTTCTTCTGATGCAAACGATTCATAGTCCTGATTTTTTACAGATAGGTACAAGGGATGTTCAGGAAAATTAGTTTGGATAATAACCTCCCCAGGGATTGATCCACGACCAGCTCTTCCAGCAACTTGGACTAGTTGTGAAAATAATCTTTCTGAGGCACGAAAATCTGAACTATATAATGCATTGTCAGAATCAAGCACGACTACTAAGCTCAAATTAGGAAAGTCATGCCCTTTTGATAGCATTTGCGTTCCAACTAATATATCGATTTTGTTATCATGCATATCTTGATATAAAGCATCCAACGATGCTTTTGTTTTAATTGTGTCTCGATCAACCCTTCTCACCAAGGCCTTAGAAAATAATTTACTTATCCTTTCTTCAACTTTTTGTGTTCCACTTCCAAGAGACATTAAATCAACATTACCGCAAACCTTACATGAGGAGTCTATCCCTCTTTGGTGATCACAATGATGACAACGTAAATGTTGTTTACTTCGATGCACAACCAGTTTTGAACTGCACCTAGAACAACTTGCATACCATCCACAAGATGAACAAAATAAAACTGGTGCATAGCCTCGTCGATTGATAAAAATTAAAATTTGTTGACGTAAATCAAGATGATGTTTAATGGCAGAT